>Ga0190269_10000060_pt1 | contig 47082 bp, 39 predicted proteins | sample Popmic249IS_FD_133749 | JGI IMG/M metagenome (GOLD analysis project Ga0190269, IMG submission 133749) | Populus adjacent soil microbial communities from riparian zone of Blue River, Arizona, USA - 249 IS | ecosystem: Environmental > Terrestrial > Soil > Riparian zone | place: USA: Arizona... | reverse complement strand
GCATCCACGCCCCTCGCAGCCTCCCGCCCTTCCCAGATCGCCCACACCACGAGGCTCTGGCCTCGGCGCATGTCGCCGCACGAGAACACCCCGGGGATGCTCGTCATGTAGCTCTCGTCGACCTTCACGTTCCCGCGCTCGGTCAGCTCCACGCCGAGCTGCTGCGGCACGGACTTCTCCGGGCCGACGAAGCCGAGCGCCAGGAGCACGAGGTCCGCCTTCAGCACGAACTCGGAGCCCGGCACCTCTTCCATGCGGCGCTGTCCGGAGCTGTCGAGCTTCCACTGCAGCTTCACCGCGTGCAGCTCTTTGACGTTGCCCTCCGCATCGCCGACGAGGCGCTTCGTGTTGACGCTGAAGTCACGCTCCACGCCCTCTTCTTGCGAGCTCGAGGTGCGCATGATCATCGGCCAATACGGCCACGGCATCTCTTCCGTGCGCTCATCCGGCGGACGCGGCATCAGCTCGAACTGGTGCACGGAGGCCGCGCCCTGACGGTTCGACGTACCGAGACAGTCCGAGCCGGTGTCGCCACCGCCCAGGATGATCACGTGTTTGCCCTTCGCGAGGATCTGGTCGTGCACCGTGTCGCCCTCACACACGCGGTTCTGCTGCGTGAGGAACTCCATGGCGAGGTACACGCCCTTGAGGTTGCGACCCTCGATCGGCAGATCGCGCGCCGCTGTGGCGCCCCCCGAGAGCACCACTGCGTCGAACTCCTTGCGCAGCCGCTCCACGGGAAAGTCCGCGCTGCCCACGTTCACGCCGGCGCGGAACTTCACGCCCTCACCTTCCATCTGGCGCATGCGCGCGTCGATCAGGTGCTTCTCCATCTTGAAGTTGGGGATGCCGTAGCGCAGCAAGCCGCCGATGCGGTCGTCGCGCTCGAACACCGTGGGCGAGTGGCCGGCGCGCGCCAGCTGCTGCGCCGCAGCCAGGCCCGCAGGACCCGACCCCACCACCGCGATCTTCTTGCCCGTGCGCTTCGGCGCAGGACGCGGCGCGTACCAACCACCTTCTTGCAGCGCGCGATCGGCGATCTGCCGCTCGATCTGCTTGATGGTGACCGGCTCGTTGTTGATGTTCAGCACACACGCTTCTTCGCACGGCGCAGGGCACACGCGGCCCGTCACCTCCGGGAAGTTGTTCGTGGCGTGCAAGCGCGCCGAGGCCTGCTCCCAGCGATCCCGATAGACCGTGTCGTTCCAGTCCGGGATGGCGTTTCCGAGCGGACAGCCCGTGTGACAGAACGGAATGCCGCAGTCCATGCAGCGCGCGCCCTGGTCGCGCAGCTCCTCGTCCGACAGCGGCTGCTCGAACTCGTTCCAGTGCGTGAGACGCTCGCGCACCGGCTCGCGCGGCGCCTTCTTGCGTTTGAACTCTAGAAAACCGGTGATCTTACCCATGACTCATTACCTCGGACACAGCAGGTGGCAGACGGCGCCGGTCTCAAACCGTGGCCAGTAGCGAAAGCTCGGTGTCGTACTTCTCGGCCGCGAGCACCTTCTTGTATTCGCGCGCCATCACGCGCACGAACTTCGGCAGCGAGCGCTCCCAGTTTGCAAGGAGACGCTGCGCGACCTCGCTGCCCGTGTACTCGAGGTGCCGGTGGAGCAGCATCTTGAGCCGGGTCACGTCGTCGCTGGCGAGCGGCTCGATGTCCACCATGCCCGTGTTGCAGCGATCCTCGAACTTGCCGTCCTCGTTCAGCACGTACGCGATGCCACCGCTCATACCGGCCGCGAAGTTGCGCCCGGTGGTGCCGAGCACGACCGCGATGCCGCGCGTCATGTACTCGCAGCCGTGGTCACCCACGCCCTCGACGACCGCCGTCGCGCCGCTGTTGCGGACGCAGAAGCGCTCACCGACGCGACCGCGCAGATAGCACTCGCCACCCGTCGCGCCGTACAGCACCACGTTGCCCGCGATGATGTTCTGCTCGGGCACGAAGGTCGCTTCCTTCGGCGGCACCACCACGATGCGGCCTCCGGATAGACCCTTGCCGACGTAGTCGTTCGCGTCGCCTTCGACGCGCACCGACAAGCCCGGAGCCATGAAGGCGCCGAAGCTCTGACCGGCCGAGCCCTTGAACGTGATCTGGATGGTGTCCGGCGGCAGCCCCTCGAGGCCATGCCGGCGCGAGATCTCTGCAGACAAGAGCGCCGTCGCGGTGCGGTCGATGTTGCGGATCGGCGACTCGAACGCCACGCGCTCGCGCCGCTCGAGAGCCGGCTTCGCCTTCTCCAACAGCACGCGGTCGAGCACGTCCGCGATGCCGTGATCCTGCGGCTCGATGCAGTGCAGCGGCCAGTCCGCCGGCACGTTCGGCTTGTGCAGGAGCGGCGAGAGGTCCACGCCCTTCGCCTTCCAGTGCTCGATGGCTGCGCGCGGCTCGAGCAGATCCACGCGCCCGACCATCTCCGGGATGGTGCGGAAGCCGAGCTGCGCCATGATCTCGCGCAGCTCCTCGGCCACGAACAACATGAAGTTGATCACGTGCTCCGGCTGGCCGCTGAAGCGTTGCCGCAGCTCGGGATCTTGTGTCGCCACGCCCACCGGGCAGGTGTTCAAGTGGCAGACGCGCATGAGGATGCAGCCGCTGGCGACGAGCGCCGAGGTGCCGAAGCCGAACTCCTCCGCGCCGAGCAGCGCGGCGATGGCCACGTCGCGGCCGGTCTTGAGCTGACCGTCCGTCTCGACCCGGATGCGGCGCCGCAGGTCGTTGATGACCAAGGTCTGCTGCGTCTCGGCGAGACCGAGCTCCCAGGGCGTGCCCGCGTGCTTGATCGACGTGAGCGGAGAGGCACCCGTGCCGCCCGAGTCACCGCTGATCAGCACCAAGTCGGCCTTCGCCTTACACACTCCGGCGGCGACCGTGCCGACACCCGCCTCGGACACCAGCTTGACGCTGATGCGCGCGTGCTCGTTGGCGTTCTTCAGGTCGAAGATCAGCTGCGCCAGATCCTCGATCGAGTAGATGTCGTGGTGCGGAGGGGGCGAGATGAGGCCCACGCCGGGCGTCGCGTAACGCACCCGCGCGATGACGTCGTCGACCTTGTGACCCGGCAGCTGGCCGCCCTCGCCGGGCTTCGCGCCCTGGGCCATCTTGATCTGCAGCTCGTCCGCGTTGACGAGGTAGTGACTCGTCACGCCGAAGCGGCCCGAGGCCACCTGCTTGATCGCCGAGCGCTTCGAGTCGCCGTTCGGCAGGCGCACGAAGCGCTCCGGATCCTCGCCGCCCTCGCCCGTGTTGGAGCGCGCGCCGATGCGGTTCATCGCGATGGCGATGTTCTCGTGCGCTTCCTTCGAGATGGAGCCGAACGACATGGCGCCGGTCTTGAAGCGCTTGACGATCTCGTTGACGCTCTCGACCTCTTCGATCGGGATCGCCTTCGTCGGCTTGAACTCCAAGAGGCCGCGGATCGTGCACAGCTGGCGGCTGTTGTCGTTGACCTTCGAGCTGTAGGTCTTGAACAGCTTGTAGTTGGCGGAGCGGACGGCGTGCTGCAACGACGCGACGCTCTCCGGGTTGTACATGTGGTACTCGCCGCGGCGACGCCACTGATAGATGCCGCCCGGATCCAGATCCGAGCTCGCGAGCAGCGCCGGCACCTCGTACGCGGTGTGGTGGCGCACGGCGACCTCGGCCGCGATCTCCTCGAGGCCGACGCCTTCGATCTTGGAAGCGGTGCCGGTGAAGTACGCGTCGATCAGCGAGTTGCGCAGGCCGATGGCCTCGAAGATCTGGGCGCCCTGATAGCTCTGCAGGGTCGAGATGCCCATCTTGGACATGACCTTGCGGATGCCCTTGTGCACGGCCTTGATGTAGTTATCGACGCCCTTCACGCCGTCGATCTTCTGCATGTTGCCGTTCTGCACCTGGTCGTGCACCGTCTCGAACGCCAGGTACGGATTGATGGCGCTCGCGCCGTAGCCGAGCAGCAGACAGAAGTGCGTGACCTCACGCGGCTCGCCGGACTCGATCACCAGGCTGCACTGCGAGCGCTTACCCTTGCGGATCAAGTGGTGATGCACGGCCGCCGTCGCGAGCAGCGACGGGATAGGCGCGAGGCGCCCGTCGTGCCCGCGGTCGGTGAGCACGAGCACGCTGTGGCCCTGATCCACCGCGGCCTCGGCCTGCGCGCACAGCTGCGTGAGCGCATCTTCCAGGCCCTTGCCGCGCTGCGCGACGGGGAACAGCATCGGCAGAGTCTTGCTGCGCAGGTCGCGGTGATCGAGATCCTTGATCGCCAGCAGGTCCTCGTTCGTCAGCACCGGCTTCGTCAGCGCGAGGCGGTGGCAGTGCTCGGGCGTCTCCTCGAACAGGTTCTGCTCGCGACCGAGCAGCACGCGCAGCGACATGACGAGCTCTTCGCGCAGCGGATCGATCGGCGGGTTCGTGACCTGCGCGAACGTCTGGCGGAAGTAGTTGAACACCAGCTGCGGCTTGTCAGAGAGCACGGCGAGCGGCGCGTCGTTGCCCATCGAGCCGATGGCCTCTTCGCCGTTGATGCCCATCGGCCGAATCAACAGGCGCACATCCTCGCGCGTGTAGCCGTGCGCGCGCTGGCGCTGCAGCAAGGTCTTGCTGTCCCACTCGAGCGGCAACCGAGTCGGATCGGAGACCGGCAGCTGATCGAGGCGCAGCAGGTTGTCGCGCAGCCACTTGGCGTACGGCTTCTTGGCGGCGAAGCCATTCTTGAGCTCACCGTCGTCGACGATGCGGCCCTGCGTCGTGTCCACGAGCAGCATGCGGCCGGGGCGCAGGCGGCCCTTGCTCGCGATGCGCTCGGCCGGGATCTCCAGCACGCCGACCTCGGACGACATCACGATGACGTCGTCTTTCGTGACGTAGTAGCGCGAGGGGCGCAGACCGTTGCGGTCGAGCACTGCGCCGACCACGCTGCCGTCCGTGAACGCGATCGATGCCGGGCCGTCCCACGGCTCCATCAAGCACGAGTGGTACTCGTAGAAGGCCTTCTTGGCCTCGCTCATCAGCGCGTGCTTCTCCCACGCTTCCGGGATCATCATCATCACGGCGTGCGGCAGCGAGCGGCCCGTCTGCAGCAGCAGCTCGAGCGCGTTGTCGAAGTTGCCGGAGTCGCTGCCGCCGGGCTGCAACACGGGCAAGATGCGCTCGATGTCCTTGCCGAACTTCTCGCTCGCCAGCTGACGCTCGCGCGCGCGCATCCAGTTCACGTTGCCGCGCAGCGTGTTGATCTCACCGTTGTGCACGATGAAGCGATAGGGATGGGCGCGCGGCCAGCTCGGGAACGTGTTGGTGCTGAAGCGCGAGTGCACGAGCGCGATCGCGCTCTTCGTCAGTGGATCTTGCAGGTCGTCGTAGAACGACGCGAAACGCTCCGGGATGAGCAGGCCCTTGTAGACGACCGTGCGGCTGCTGAACGAGCAGATGTAGAAGCCGTTGTTGGCGTCGAAGCCCTGCTTCTCCGTCTCGTTCTCGATCAGGCGGCGGATCAAGTACAGCTTGCGCTCGAAGCCTTCCTGGTCGAGATCGCCGGGCACGCCGAGGTACACCTGCACGAAGTCCGGCATGGACTCCTTGCCCAGGAAGCCCACAGCCTCCGGGTGCACCTTCAAGCTGCGGTAGCCGAGCAGCGGCGCGCCCTCGGACTTCAGCAGCGTGGCGATGATGCTCTTGATCTTGCTCTGCGCGGCTGCGTCCTGTGGGAGAAACAGCATGCCCACGGCGTAACGGCCCGCCTCGGGCAGCTGCATGCCCTGCTCGCCGCAGCGCTGCTTGTAGAGCTCGTGCGGGATCTGCAGCAGGATGCCGCAGCCGTCGCTCGTCTCGGGATCGCAGCCGCAGGCACCGCGATGCGCCAGGTGCTCGAGCACCGTCAGCGCGTCCCTCACGATGGCATGAGACTTCTGGCCCTTGAGATGCGCGACGAACCCCATGCCGCAGGCATCGCGTTCATGCGCCGGGCTGTACATCCCATGCGCCGCGGCCTCCTGCCGTAGTTTCGCTATCTCTGCCTGATCGAGTCGTCCCATGATTACTCCGAGCTGTCGCAATTGATGAGTCGGTCCAAGTGCATTCCCGACACGCCCCGGACCGCAGGCCAGTTGGCCATGCTGATCGAAGGTCCGTGTCCCTCCGGTTTCGGTTACGAAACCGGCAGCGTGTGTGGGTCGTCAACCCGGCCTTCGAGGTCCGACTCGGCCCTCAAAGCCTTGCTGCCCAAACCCGGGCGCTCGACGAGGGTCGAGAGCACGACATTGGTCTCCGTTCGCTCCACGCCGTCGAGCGAACGCAATGAGCTGATCAGCCGCTCCAGCGACTGTGTGTTGCGCGTCTTGATCTTCAAGAGCAGCGAGGGATCCCCGGTCACGTGGTGACACTCGAGGACGTCGTCGAACTCCGAGAGGCGAGCCACGAAGTCTTTGATGACCTGTGGATGGTCGGTCCAGACGCTGATGAAGGCGGTCACGTCCAATCCGAGCCGGCGCGCGTTCAGCCGCGCGTGGTAGCCCAGGATGAAGCCTTCACTCTCGAGCTTCTTGACGCGCTCGACGATCGACGGTGCAGATAGCCCGACCTGCTCTCCGACGCGCGCCAACGCGACCTTGCAATCGGCCTGCAAGGTCTCGAGGATGCGCCGGTCGATTTCGTCCAAGCCCTGGGGGTCTCGTTTCGATCGCATGGGGCAGTCTTCAGCCGAACATTTAGAGGCGCAATCCCACATTGTCAAACGTTTATTCGGCAAAGGAGGCCCTCTGCCGAATGAAATTAGGCTTGGACCGATGGGCCTCCCAGGTTCCGGGCGCCAGTTCTGTCGGTCAGCCGAGCGCGGTCCAGAAAGCGAAGCCGGGCAGTAGTAGCGCATCTCGCGCCCACTGCCCGGCCCAACTAGGACCTCAATCTCAGAATGTGTACTCGGCGCTGGCGACTGCCGTCAGGCCGACCTTCTTCGGGTCGGACGACTTGCCGAAGATCTTGTCGCTCGCGACGTCGGCACGGAACTCGGCGCGGACCTTGAAGACCGAGGCGAGCTTGTAGCCGGGCGTGATGGTGAAGTTGAAGAACTTGCCCTTGGCGAAGGTGGTGCGCACGCCGTCCGGGTCCGCGAAGTACTCGAGACGGCCGCCGAGCGTGAAGTCGCCGGCGGTGATCACCGGCTGCAGGCCGAAGCCGTACCACGAGGCGTTCTTGCTGCTGTCCTCGAGCAGGCCTTCCTCGGTGCCGAAGTTGGCCTGGTACCAGAGCTGGAAGGCCCCGCTCGGCGTGATGGCGCCGGTCAGGTCGATCGAGATGCGCTGGTTCTTGCTGTTGCCGGCCTGCTCCGGACCGACGCTGCCGCTGAGGGCGGCGAAGAACACGTCCGTCGGCGCGAACAACGCGGCGCGCGCGATGATGGTCTTGCCCTGGTTCGTGTCCGCGATCAGGTCCCAGCCGTTGACCACGCCGACGCCGATGTTGAAAGAGTCGCCGGCCTGGTAATGCAGCTTGATGCCGGTGTGCGTGAACGCCTCGGCCCAGCCGAACAGGAAGCCGCGCGAGATGGTGGGGTTGAGCGGGCCCTCGATGACCTCGATGCCCTGGTACGTGACGAATTTACCGGCCGTGAGCGTGAAGCCGCCGCTCGACCAGTTTGCGTACGCCTCCTGCACGTCGAAGCCGAACTGGTTCTCGAACTGCTTCGTGTTGGACCAGGGGTACGCGACGAAGCCGCCGTTCGCGAGCGCGTCGCGACCCATGTCGAACTCGACCGTGGCGCTGATCGAGTCGGTGAACTTCTGGGTCAGCGCGAGGTGCGCGGCGTGCAGGGTAAACGCGTTGCCTGCGGGGTCGTAGATGCGCAGCGCGATCGGCTCGGAGACCTTCGAGTTGCTGAGGTTGATGTGATAGGAAGCCTCGACGTAGCCGTTGATGACCGGCGGCGCGAGCCCCGGCTCCTCGTCGGCGACCGGCGCCACTGGCTCCGCAGGCGGTGGAGCGACTTCAGCCGGAGCCGCCACGGGCGCCGGCTCAGCCACGTATGCAGGCGCGGTCGCTGCGGGCGCCGGCTCTGCGACGGGCGCGGCCGCTGCGGGAGGTTCTGTCACAGACGTGGCCGGGGCTTCCGGCGATGCCGGAGTCGTCACGACAGGCGGCGCGGTCTGGGCACGCACCGTGAGAGGTAACGCAGCTCCGGCCACCACGGCCGCGAGCCCCCAGCGCACGACAAGGCTATTCAGCATATGTTCTCCTGACCCGTGAGACGCGGCGGTGTCGCTCTTGTCGATCATTCGCGCACGCCGGCCCACACAGGCGCGAATCTCGTGCGCTCGTGTTTCTGCCCGATTTCGCATGCGCAACAAGTTTCAGCGCAACGAAACATTCGAAATACTGGTGTGTCTCAGGATGCCAAGTGCCTGAGCTGATTGACATTCTTCAACTGCGCAACATCCAGCCTAGCCGCGAGCTCGCGGGCGAGGCGCGCCGCCAGTAGCGGGCCCTCGTAGATCAGCGCGGTGTAGACCTGGACCAAGCTAGCCCCCGCTCGCAGGCGCTCGATCACGTCATCCACGTTTTCGATCCCGCCGGCCGCGATCAGCAGCACGCGATCGCCCACGCGCGCGTGCAAGCGGGCGAGCACCGCGAGCGCGCGCGCTTTGAGCGGTGGCCCGGACAGGCCACCTGCGCCGGCCGCCTGGATCTCCTCGGCCGGTGTGCCGAGGCCCGAGCGCGCGATCGTCGTGTTGGTCGCGATGATGCCGTCCAGCTGAAGCTCGAGCGCGAGATCGGCGACCGCATCGACGTCGGCGTCCGCGAGATCCGGCGCGATCTTCAGCAAGAGCGGCACGCGTCGCTCGGGGCGCGCGGCGTCGAGCACCTGCCGCACGCGCACGAGCAGCGGGCGCAGGGTCTCGATCGCTTGCAGGTCGCGCAGGCCCGGCGTGTTGGGCGAGCTGACGTTGATCACGAGGTAGTCCGCGTACGGGCCGAGCCGCTGCGCGCTCTGCGCGTAGTCGTCGAGCGCCGCCGCGTTCTCCACGATCTTGGTCTTGCCTATGTTGATGCCGAGCGGTGCGCGACGCGCGCCGGCGCGCGACAGCCGAGCCTCTGCCTCGAGCGCGCCCCGGTTATTGAAGCCCATGCGATTGATCAGCGCGCGATCGCGCAACAAGCGGAAGAGGCGCGGCCGCGGGTTGCCGGGCTGCGGCTGGGCGGTGATGGTGCCGATCTCCACGAACCCGAAGCCGAGCGCGCTCAGCGCGGGCACCGCGATCCCGTCCTTGTCCAGGCCCGCGGCCAGGCCGATCGGGCTGGGGAAAGACAGGCCCAGCGCGGACACGCGCAGGCTGGGATCGCGCGGGACGAGCGCCGCTGCCAGCAGCGAGCACAACGGCGGGATGCGCGAGAGGATGGCCAGGCAGCGCATCACGAAGTGGTGCGCTGTCTCAGCCGAAAGTGCGTACAGGACGGGACGTACGAGCAGGCGATAGAACATGGGGCTCTGCGCTTGCTACCACAAAGAGTCTGAATGTCGCCCAAGCCCAAGGCCAAGCCCAAGCCCAAGCCGAGCCCGAGCCCGAGGTGAGTCGAGAGCGGGCACGGGCACGTGTACGGGCACGTTTTGGGCTGGCAGGCTGGTATGCTCAGCTTGCTCCCGTCCAGGTTTCAGTCTAGACGGAGCCCGCACAGCCCCGATGCATCCGTACGAAAAGCGCCGCACCTTCGCGATCATCTCGCACCCCGACGCCGGTAAAACGACGCTCACCGAGAAGCTGCTTCTGTACGGAGGTGCCATTCACCAGGCCGGCGCGGTGAAGTCGCGCAAGGCGGCCCGCGCCGCTACCAGCGACTGGATGGAGATCGAGCGCAAGCGCGGCATCTCGGTCACGTCGAGCGCGATGGCGTTCGAGTTCGGCGGCTATCGCTACAACCTGCTGGATACGCCGGGCCACCAGGACTTCAGCGAGGACACCTATCGCACGCTGACCGCGGCCGACTGCGCGATCATGCTGATCGACGCGGCCAAGGGCGTCGAGGCGCAGACGCGCAAGCTGTTCGAGGTCTGCCGCATGCGCGGCACGCCGATCGTGACTTTCGTGAACAAGCTGGACCGCCCGGCGCGCGATCCGATGGAGCTGATGACCGAGGTCGAAGAGGTGCTGAAGCTGCGCACGGCTCCAGTCACGTGGCCGGCGGGCAGCGGCGACCGCTTCCGCGGCGTGTACGACCGCATGAAGCGCCGCGTGCTCACGTTCGAGCGCACGGCGCAGAACGCGCAAAAGGCGCCGACGAAGGTGAGCGGCATCGACGATCCCACGCTCGGGGCGCTGCTCGGCGAGGAGCAGGTGGAGGAGCTGCGAGGCGCGGTCGAGCTGCTCGACGGGGCCGGCGAGAACTACGATCGCGAGCGCTTCCTCGGCGGCGAGATCACACCGGTCTTCTTCGGATCGGCGCTCACGAACTTCGGCGTGGAGCCGTTCCTCGAGGCCTTCGCGGACATGTGCCCGGCCCCCGGTCCACACGAGTCGAGCAAGGGCGTGATCCCGCCGGAAGACGAGCGCTTCAGCGGCTTCGTGTTCAAGGTGCAGGCGAACATGGATCCGTCGCACCGCGATCGCATCGCGTTCCTGCGGATCTGCTCGGGCAAGTTCTCGGGCGGCATGCGCGTGCAGCACTACCGGCTCAGCAAGGAGATCCGGCTCGCGCGCGCGGAGCAGATGATGGCCCAGGAGCGACAGGCCGTGGACGAAGCGTTCGCGGGCGACATCATCGGTCTCTACGATCCGGGGCAGTTCCGCATCGGCGATACCTTGTCGAGCGAGGCGGGCCTCGGCTTCGACACGGTGCCTCGCTTCTCGCCGGAGCACTTCTCGCGCCTCGTGCTACGCGATCCCATGAAGCGCAAGCAGCTGCAGAAGGGCATCGAGCAGCTGGCGGAGGAAGGCACGATCCAGCTGTTCACCGAGCCTGGACGCGAGAAAGACCCGATCCTCGGCGTCGTCGGCGAGCTGCAGTTCGACGTGCTGAAGTTCCGGCTCGAGAACGAGTACGGCGCGAAGGTGGAGCTGGAGCGCCTCGGCTACAGCCACGCACGCTGGGTGGAAGGCCCGACGAGCCCCCAGGAGATCATGAAGGCGCGCATCTCGCTCGGCGTCGCTGACCAGGACGGCCGGCCAGTCGCCCTGCTGCGCGACGATTGGGAGCTGCGCCGCGCCCAGCTGGACAACCCGAGCTGGAAGTTCAGCCAGACGGCACCCATCCGCGGCTGAGGCGTGCTGCGGAGAGCGCAGCGCAACTGACGGCGCGCGGGCTGTTCACGCGTGAACGAATGTTGCCCTGTGCCGCTTGGGCGGAGCTTGGGGGGCGCGCTATAGTCGGCGCAGCCTTACATGCTTATTCGGTGCGCGTTTCTGATGTTGCGAGCCGCACTGCTGGTCGCCGGTTGCCTGCTGCTCGCGCGCTGCCACGTCTACGACGAGAAGGTCTCGGCGGGAAAAGGCAGCTCCTCGGCCGTGCGCGCAGAGGCCGACTCCGGACGCGCGCCGCTGATCGATGAGCCGGCGACGAGCACGCCCGCGAGCGACGAAGGTCCCGTTCCGGATGGCCCCGCGTCGCGCGCTCCGCGCAGCGACGACGATGCCGGAAGCGCAGAGCCGCCCAGCAGATCGTCCGTGCCGCGCTGCGGCGATGGCGAGGTGAACGGCGCCGAGAAGTGCGACCCCGGCATCCCCGACGGCCAGCAAGGCGCGTGTCCGCGCGCCTGTCCTTCGCTCGAAGCGTGTGTGCCGCGCGTGCTCAACGGCTCGGGCTGTCAGGCCGAGTGTGTGCTGCGCGAAGTGTCCTGCCAGGGCGGCGATCAATGTTGTCCCGGCAAGTGCACGAAGGAGAACGACAGCGACTGCTCCGCGAAGTGCGGCGACGGTCTCGTGCAGGAGAGCCAGGGCGAGACGTGCGAGCCCGAAGGCGACACACCGTGCTTGAGGAGCGCGGCGCAATGCGACGACGGCGATCCCTGCACGCAGGACTCGCTCATGGGCAGCCCGGCGAACTGCAACACGCGCTGCGCGCACCTCGCGAGCCGCGACGCGAAGGCCGGCGATGGCTGCTGCCCCGAGGGCGCGAGCGCCAACAACGACAACGACTGCAAGCCGCGCTGCGGCAACAACGTGCGCGAGGCCGGCGAGGCCTGCGACGGTGGGCCAGGTTGCGAGCCGGACTGCAAGCAGGCGACGGCGAGCGACCTCCAGCGCTGCACCGAGTCAGCGAAGAACGACTGCGAGCGCTGCGCCTGCGTGAACTGCACGGGGACGGAGGTGGCGTGCCGCATGGGCCCGCAGGCCGAGAGCAACACGTTGTGCGGCGGCGTCATCGGCTGCATGCATGAAAACGAGTGCGTGGGCAACCCGCTCGCGAGCTGCTACTGCGGCACCACGCTGATTTGCGGCTTGCCGTACGGCGCCTGCAAGATGCAGGTCGAGGCCGCCGGCAAGAGCACGGACTTCGAAGACCTCTACGACACGATGAGCGACCGCAACACACCGCTGGGCCGAGCAGCGAGCGCGGACCTGTGTCGCATCACGAGGTGTTTGAGCGAATGCCGGTGACGAGACCTCAGCGCCTCTCCTCACAAACGTAGCCGACACGCTCATACCCGCTCATGGTGCTCCACAGCCCCGAGTGGCCGTCCATCGCCACGTAGCTCGTGCCGTTCATGATCTCCGCGGGCTGGCCCTCGTCCCAGGCCATGAAGCGCAGCGGCGTGCCGGTGTGCCAGCTGAATTCGCCGCTCTGCATGCGCTTGCTCAAGCCCACCGCATAGCGCTTGCCGCTCTCGAGAAACACGGCCAAAAAGCCCTGCTCCAGCTCGTTGCCGACCTCCGCCAACTTGGCGCCGATCGATTCGCAGCGCTGCTGCGCGTCCCGCCACAGCCTCGGACCGTTGCAGATGAAGTAGCCCAGGTCGAAGCCGCGCAGGTAGCGGCAGCCCGCATCCGGAGGCGCGTATTGCTCGATCTCACACGCGAAGCCAGGCGCGGGCTGGGCGCACGCGTGGCTGTCCCACTTGCCGCCCTCAGCGGCGGACAGGTACGCGCAGCTGTCGACGCCCGCGTCCGGCTCGCCCCCGGCCCAGGCGTCGTATTGACTGTCGCCAGCAAGCCATTCGAAGCCCGAGCCCTTTCGCGCCGAGCCGCGGTAGCCGATCCACGTGTCCCGCATGCCGCGCTGCCACAGGTACTCCTGCTCGGCTGCGTCGTTGACCGTCACCAGGTGCGCGCCGATGCGCGAGCACTCGGTCGCGGCTCCCTCGAAGCTGAGAGCGGCGGGGCAGAGCCAGTAGCCGTGGTCTTCCGACAGACCGTAGCTGCACTGCCCCTCCATCGGATCGCAGCTGCTCGCGTGCGTACACGCGCCCGCCGTGCAGAAGTCGCTCGTGCACTCCAGCCCGTCATCGCAGCTGCGTGGCGCGCCGAGGCAGTAGCCCAGGTAGCAGCGGTCGTTCGTGGTGCACGCGTTGCTGTCATCACAGCTCGTCCCGTCAGCGGCCGTCTCCTCGTAGACACAGCGCCCGTCGACGCAGCTCGCGCCCTCGCCGCTGTGGCACGAGCCCGGGGCGTCACAGTGCGTGTCGCAGCACATGCCGGACACGCACGCGCTGCTGGCGCATTCGCCATCCGCTGCGCAAGCCTCTCCATTTGCCAGCTTCGGAGCGTCGTCGGGCGGCGGCAACGCGGCATCGACGCGCGGAGGCGTTGCAGCCACGAGCGGCGGGCGCGCTGCGTCCGTGGAGCCAGCATCGCGCGGCGCGCGAGCGAGCACCCCGGCGGGCTCGTTCGAGCGCAAAGGCGCGACCGCCGTGACCGAGCTCTCGGAGCTGCCGCTCGCGCCGGCGTCGAGGTCACGCAGGCCGTAGCCCAGACGACCGCACGCGGCCAGCGCACACAGGGCAGCCGACAGCAGCAGGCGTGGCCCAGCTGCGAAGCAAAGCGAAGCGCCTGACCTTCCCACCGACACGACGACCTCTCCCGACTTCCCACCGGCAGGGGCGCACTACACTGCCGCGCCCAGCAAGACTCTGACATGTAGCCTGGACTGCGCGCTAAGGCTGCGCCACACGCGCCTGGATGGGAATGCGAAATGTGACCGAGCGCGTCAAACGGGGAAAACGCGTGCTCTTTGCGACCTCGAGCAGACACGTCCCCAAAGCCGAGCTGGCCAGCTGGGCAGGTAACAAGATGGTCTTGTCGACCGTGCCAGAGCTGGCTACGTGAAATTCGATGGTGAGCTCACCCAGCGAGCTCTCGGCGTTGGCGTGGGTGGCGAAGCAGCGCTGCACGCGCGGCTGCTCTCGGGCGAAGCGGCTCGTGAGCGCCGCAGGCTCGGGCTCGATCGGGCCGGCGGGCGCGGACTTGATGGCTGGTGCGGCCGTGCCCGCGGGCTTTGCCGCGCGGTTCGTAAGAGTATCGCCGCTCACGGCGACGGCTGGCTCGGCCTCGGGCGGCTCGGCGGCCGCAGTCGGCTCGGGGCTGGTCTCGCGCTCGATGACGATCACGCGATCTTCCTTCCGCTCCAGGGAGCGCAGGATGCCAGCGACCAGGAGCGCTCCGAACAACGTCATGCTGAGCACGGCCACCGCCCGCAGCTGCGTGGGCTTCAACCCGGAGGGCATGGACGTCCGCACCCGCGGCATGGTCGGCTGTTCGCCGTCATCGCCCGGCAAGCCCGCGCGGCCGGGGGTGATCGAGTCGGCGCGGCCTGCAGCTGGCAGCGGCGAACGCGCGAAGCGCGCGACGCTGTCGCCCGGCGTCAGGCTCGGAGCGGGCTCGCGCGTCGCGTTGGCGAGGCTCTGATCCACGGCGCCGTCGGACGCCTCACGCCACGCCTCGTCAGACGCCGAGAGCGGCTCGATGCCGAGCGTGTCGGCGAGCGGTCCGGCGAACGCCACCTGCACGGCCGCACGCAGACGCCCCTGACACAACTCGTCCGGCGCGGCGCGCTCGGGCCGCAGCGCGTCGGCGAAGTCGGACGCAGACGCGAAGCGCTCGCCCGGCTCTTTCGCGAGTGCCCTGTTCAGGATCTGCGCCAGGCTCTCGGACACATCCGGACGCAGGCTGCTGACGAGCGGGGCCTCCACGGTCAGCGCCTTGTGGTAGCTGTCCGTGACCTCGCGCCCGCGAAACGGATTGTCGCCGGTCAGGACCTCGTACAGCACCACACCGGCCGCATACACGTCGCTCTGCGGCGTGGGCGGCGCGCCAGTGAACAACTCCGGCGCCAGGTAGCCGAACTTGCCGCGCAGCTGCGGCGCTTCGGTCTTGTATTCGTTCGCGTCGCCCTCTGCCCGCGCGATGCCGAAATCCACGAGCTTCACGTTCCCGCTCATGTCGAGGAGGATGTTCGTGGGCGAGACGTCGCGATGGATCACGGCGAGCGGCTTGCCGTCCGGCTTGGTGAAGGTGTGAGCGTATTGCAGCGCCGAGAGCACGCGCAGCAGGATGTGCACGGCCATCTCCACCGGCATGTGCCCCTGCGTGATGCGCAGATACGATGCCCAGTGCTGCAGGTGATAGCCGTGCACGTAGTCGAGCACCATCACGAGCGTGCCGTCCGGCAGCTGGCCGAAGTCCATCACGCTCACGATGCCGGGGTCCTGCAGCTGAGACAGGATGCGCGCTTCACGCGCGAACAAGCTGACGATCTCCTCGTCGCCGCCCCAGATCGGCAGGATGCGCTTCACCACGACCGGCTTGCTGAAACCGCGCGCGCCCTCCGTGCGCGCGAGATACACGGCGCCCATGCCGCCGAGCGCCAGACGCCGCAGGACGCGGTAGCGCCCCAAAAGCAGCTGTCCGACCAGGCTCTTCTCCGTGCTACTGCTGCCGCTCATGGCGTGCTCCTGACGCGGCGCACATAGTATCGGACACCGGTGCGTGGGTGTTGAATCCGTACGGCGATCGCCTGCGTTCCCGTAGGTACGGGCGCCTCGCCGGCGAACCGCCCTTGCCCATCAAGCGGCAGACGCTGTCCCAAGACGCTGACCTGTGCCCCGGGCAACGCGATGCCGGCGATCTTGACGGAGCTCCCCGGCTCGAAGCCGACGGCGGGCGGCAGTTTCAGGCTGGCCGCGGGCGAGGCGTTGTCGAAGCGTAGGTCGATCGTAGTCGGACGCGAGCGGCCCGCGCCCGACGCCAGCTCGAAGTGAAGCTGATGGCGGCCCTCGGGCAGCTCCCCCGCGGGAAAGACGTGCACGGGCGCTCTCAGGTCACGGCGCAGCTCGCGGCCGTTTTCGAGCCGCACCAGCAGCTTGTACGCGGGCGCCTGGGGCGCACCCGGCCAGCGCACCTCGAGCACGGGCAAGAGGTTCTGAAAGAGCACGGTGTAGCTGCGACCGTCGGCCTCCAGCGTGTTGCGCGGTGCGCTGCGCGGCAGCTGCGCGGTGCCCGGGTTCTTCACCACGCGCAGCGAGCCGTGCCACTGGTTCGGGCCCGGGACGCCGGCCTCGCTCAGGCACGCGATGTGATAGTCGTGGGTGCCGGCGGGCAGGGTGAGCGCGTGCTGCGGCTGCAGGCGCTGCGGCTTCTGTCCGCGCAGCGACAGCTGGGCGCCGGAGCGACAGCTCTCGGGGATCGCGAGCTCCACTCGGCTCGGCGGTGCGGGATCGAAGATCACCGCGGTCGCGCCAGGCGCGAGCTGCAGATCGCCCGCCGCACTGGGCCCCTCCGCCGCTGTCAGCTGCGGAGCGCCGGCGTCCGGCGCGGGCTGCGGCGTGCCCGCATCCGCTGCGGGCTCGGCCCCGCCGATGCTCTCGCCCTGCGTGAGGTCGAGCCGCTGCCCATCGCTCGTCGTCAGCACGGCGCGACCCATGGTCACGTCGTAGCGTTGCCCGCGAGCGGCGGGCCGCACGCGCAGCTCACTGCCCGCCTGCAACACGGCCACGCCGAGCTCGGTCTGGATCTCCAGAGCGGCCTCCTGCGCCACGACCTTGGCGGCGCCGGTCTGCACGTTCAGCTTCAGGCCCGAGCGCTGCCCGCGCCACAGCCGGATCGTGGTCGCGCTCTGCACCAGCACCGAGCCGGAGGCCGGCAGCTCCAGGCGTGCGGTGGCATCGTCCAGCGTGCGGAGCGCGTCGCCCGACTCGAAGCGTGCGCGCTCGACCGCGGGCTCGAAGCGACCCGCCGTCTTCGCGTAATCGCGCTGTACTTCTCCGCGCCGATCCACGAGCACGGCGAGGCTATCGCCGTCACAGCCCGCGCAGCCGCGGCTGGCGCAGCCCGTGAGGCCGAGCCACACCAGAGCGAGGCGCACCCAGATCAGCGCGGCGCTGCGTGGAGCTCGACGTTCAGCACGGTGACGCCATTCTCCTGCACGCTGACTCTTCGCTGCTGAGTGAGATAGCCGCCGCACTCGATCTCGACCTGATAGACGCCGGGCGGCAACTCCAGCACAAAACGACCATCGTTGTCTGCACTTACGCTCGCTCCAGCCGGCAGGACACGCACCTTCGCCGGCAGCGGCGTACCCGCGAACGAGCGCACCAGGCCGCGCAGCTGCGTGGCGTTCGCGCGCCGCGTGACGCGTACGGAGACCTCCACCTCGGGGCGATCGAGCTGCAGCGTTTGCAGCGCTGGCTCGAGACCCTCCCCTGTCACGCGCAGCTCTGCCGCACCGCGTGGCAGATCGTGCAGGGCGAACGTTCCGTCCGCTTCGGTCTGCACGGTGTACGTGTCCGCCCCCATTTGGAGCGCGACGCGCACCGCAGCGAGCTGCACGCCGTCCGCGTCGCTGACCGTGCCGCGCAGCTGCGATCGCGCGGGCATCACGGGAGCAGTGGGCTGCGGCGCGTCCGGCGCTGACGCGAAGCGCAGCCCGACCGCGATCGCGACGCGCGGCTCCACCGGAATGAGCGGGGTCACGCGCGAGTAGCGCGGCCGCTGGCTGAGCCCGAGCCGCGCCAGCAGCTCGAGGCTCAGGCCTGCTGCGAGCGGCAAGCGCGCCACGACCGTGGCGCGCAGCGGCGACTCGAGCAGCGCGGGCGCGCCGTCGCCCAGCAGAAACTCCCCACTCAGCTCGCCCGCGATCGAGAGCTGACCCAGGCGCTGGACCAGCGCGAGACCGACGGGCAACGCGTGAAAGTCGCTCAGACCGAGCGCCATGCGATCTGCGCGCGTCAGCCGCTCGAGGTCTGGCGCAGCGTGCCGGCTCTCATCCAGTCGAAAGCCGAGCTGCAGACCGAGCACAGTGCCGCTCGCCACGCGGTACGCGCCGAGCGCCACAGCCGTGAGCACCGGTGCGGACAGGTCGAGCGACGGCGCGCGCTCGCCGGGCGCGACCCAGGACAGCGCCGCTCCCAGCTGCAGGCGCGACGAGACCGCGTGCGCGCCGAACAGGCTCAGACGCGGCTGGCCGACCGCACCGTCGTCCCCGCCGGGGTGGGCATCGTAACGGCCCTCGAAGCTCAGCGAGAGCGCGAGCTCGGGCGCGTGATCGAACGGCGCGAGCGAGGCCGTGAGCGTGCCTTCCGCGCGATGATGCGCCCCCTCCCCGGACTGGCTTTCGGTCACACCGTAGCCGACCGTACCCGCCGCGCTCACCAGCGCGGGCAGCGGCGTGGGCAGAAGCACGTGATCGACGCCGGGCAAAGCCAGACGTCCGAGATGGGCGGGCTCCGGGGTGCGCGCGTGCGGATCGGCTTGCCCGCGCGAGGCTGCGGGGCAGACGAGCACGGCCAAACAAGAGAGGCCGCGGGCCCATGTAACCCAGCGACGCACCCATCGAGCGGGGGCAGCCACGATCCCCGATTCTAACCATTTCACGCGCGGCGCACGACGAAAGCGGAGCGCGGCACAACCGATTCAGAGTTGATTCCGGTTGAATCGGTCCAGCGTTCAACTGAACAGCGCACGCTGCCCGCTATCCCGAAACCAGATGAAGCCCTCCTTACGTGCGAGCTCGGGATCGGGCGGCGCGACGCAGTGACCGCGCGCGAAGTCGGCGCCGGCCAGCGCGCACACCGCGGCATCGAACAGGTTCGCATCGTCGATCATGACCTCGCGCATGCTCGCGGTGTCCAGCTGCTTCTGCAGGCGGGTGAGCAGCGCGGCGCGGGCCTTGCGCGCTTGGGCCGTATGCGCCTGGTAAGCGCCCGCGGTTACACCGTGGGCGAGCAGGGTCGCCGCCGGGTAGACCTCGATCGCGCCCGACTCCTCGGCTTGCTGCCAGGCGAGCGGGATGGGACGCGACGCGTGCGAGCGCACGGCGGCGAGCAGCTCGAGCGCGGCGCGCGCCGTGCGCGCCACGCGATCGGCACCGACGTCCGGGGGTTGCTTGCCGAGGTGTTTGTGCACCAGCCGGTCGGTGTCGCGCCGGAACAGCTGCTCGGCACGCGGCGTGAGTGGCTCGCCCGCGACGTGTCGCGACAGCGCTCGGCCCAGCGCGCGCGGCCAGCCGAGCGGCGCGGACAGGGCGATCACGTAGCGCTCCTTGCCTTCGATCCACTGACTGACGCTGGCAGCTGCGGACTCGCCGGCCGTGCCCAGGGTGACGCGCTCCAGGCGCAGCCCACCGTCTTCAGGCAAGAGCGCGCGAGCGAGGCCCATGCGCTCCTCCTGCGTGGCGCAGTCCACGCCGACGATGGTCCAGGCCGCGCCCACCGCTCACGTACCTCCCGCGGAGCCGGCCTCGTCCTGACGCAAGAGGCGCCGAACCAGACGGCCGAGCCTGCGACCGTGCAGGAGCGGACCTTCCACGGGCTCGGTGCCGCGCGCGTGCGCCAGCGCTCGCGCCAGATCGCCGACCTCGTGCTCGTACAGCTTTGCCAGCTTGAAGTGCACCGCCGCCCTCTGCTCCGGACCCGGCGCGCAGCCGAGCGCGCTCGAGAGTAGCGCGATCGCACGCGGCGTGTCGCCGCGCTGGCGCTCGAGCGCGGCACGAAACGTCAGCGCCGCAAAGCGATCCGACTCCGTCTCCGCGTGCTCGAGCGCGTGATCGCCGAACAGCTCCGCGCTGGCCAGGTCTCCGGCGGCGAGCGCCAGCCGCGCGAAGCTGAGCGCATCGCGCGGGTGCGGCAGCGGCCGCGCGCGATCGAAGTGCTCGAGCACGGCGCCGAGCAGCGCCGAGAGCGCGATGAGATCGTTCTGGTTGTGCTCCAACACGGGCACGAGGCGATCGGGGGAGCCGCCGCGCAGAAACTCGAAGTAGCGCGCCGGGATCTCCGAGCCCGGTAGATCGTCCTCGCGCTCGAAGCACAGCACCTCGCGCTCCATGTCCGGCAGGCGCAAGCTGGGCAGGCGCGGCTTCCAGACCCGGCGGCACACGTGCAGCAGATCGATGTGCGGCGGCAGCTCCGGCACGGGCAGGCGAGCCAGCACGAAGCGCGTGCGCAAGAGGGGCCAGTCGAAGCTCTTGCCGTTGTACGTCACGATGCAGCTGGCGGCGGCGATGCGCTCCGCGAGCCGCGCGAGCACGGGCGTCTCCGAGCCGAGCTGCGGCACGATCAGCTGCTCCACACACAGCACGCCGTCGTCGAAGCGCGCAAGCCCGACCAGAAACGCCACGGTGCCCGTGCCGCCGGCCAGGCCGGTGGTCTCCGTGTCGAGATACAGCGCGCGCGTGAGATCGACCGCCGCGAAGTTGGGATCACGCAGCAGCGCACACAGCGCGGCCGGGCGCTCGCACGCGCCGGCGCGTACCGCGGCGCGTCCGTGGTGGTGATCGGGCTCGAGGTAGCGCTCGTGCACGTGCAGCGGGCCGTGTGCGGTCAGCACCTCACTCCAAGGCGGCTTCTCGTTTGCAGCTGGTGGCGGCGGAGGCGTACGCCGCTCGTAGCGGGCAGCGACCTCCCCGATCAGCGCGCGCAGCTTCGCGATGCGATCGGCCCTGGCGCCGCTCGGCGTGACATCCACGACCGGCAAGGCACGGCCGAGCACGTCGTCCGAGACGTTCACGGAGCGCAGCGCTGCAGCCGGCGGCGGCGGCGGCGGCTCGAACAAGGCCGCTGGCGGCTCCATGCTGCGCAGTCTGGCGAGCTTCGCGCGCAGGTCCATGCGTCACCTCAGTTGGGGAGCGCCACGCCAAGCGCGGAGAGCACGCACAAGGCGATGTGCCGGCGCGAGGGGATGGCCTGGCCGGCGGGAGCGGCAGCCAACATCGGCCCGATGCAGCTCGGGCAACCGTGCTCACAGTTGCAGCCGTGCAGCAGCCGCACCGTGCGAAACAACAGCGGCATGCGCTGCTCGTACAGGCGCGGCGCGAGGCCCACGCCACCGGGCATGCGATCGTAGATGAAGATCGTGGGATCGAAGCCGGGCGCCGCCGACACGCCTTTGCTCGGCGCTCCATCCGCGTCTTTGCGGTCGCCGAGCGTGTGCCCGAGATCGCGCGGATCCACCATCAAGCTCACGCTCGCCACCGTGTGAAGCGCGTGGCCGAGGCCGCGCAGCGCATCGATCACCTCCGGCCGCGCCCAGGGCTGCGCCAGCACCACCTCCTCCGGAACCGTCAGCCAGAGCGAGCTCGTGTGCAGCTGCATCTCGGGCAGGTCGACCTCGCCGTAGCCCACGTTCTCGTGCGTGTGGAACTTGATCTTCTTGTAGCCGACGACCTTCTCCACCACGCTCACCTCACCCAGCGCGGCGAGCAGCCGGCTGCCGGCTGCTGCGTGCTCGATCGGCTCACCCTGGTCTTGCTCGATCACGCTGACCTTCACGTGCGTCATCGCGTCCGTGAAGTAGTCCGACTCCACCTTGCGCACGAACGCCTTGTGGTTCTCGAAGTCGAGCCGCTCCACCTGATACTGCTCACCGAAGTGCTGGTAGATGGCCTGCTCGTGCAGCATGGTGTGCGTGCTGCGGTAGTCCATCTCCGCGATCACGGCGTCGCGCGCGAGATCGATCACTACGAAGTTGTCCCAGCCGATCGAGCGCAAGGACACGTTGTTCGCGGGGTACGCGTCGCTCGACCAGTGGTACACGGCCTTGCCGTTGCCCCCGGTCACCTTGTGCACGAGGCGATGCTCGCCGAGGAAGCCGAGCGCGTCCGCCACGACCTCGGGCGGCACGTCGCCGAAGCGCTCTCCGTCTTCGAACGGCAGCTCGAACGCCGCGCACTTCACGTGTTGCACCAGGATCTCGACGTTGTCCGGATCGATGCGGGCTTCCTCGCTGGCCCCCGACAGCAGGGACTCCGGTGAGCTGGCGAGGTATTGATCGAGCGGCGCGCTCGAGGTCACGAGCAAGGACAGGCTCTCGGCGCCGCGCCGACCGCTGCGGCCGAAGCGCTGCAACAGGCCCGCCAAGGTGCCGGGATAACCGGCGCACACCACGGCGTCGAGCGCGCCGATGTCGATGCCGAGCTCGAGCGCGTTGGTCGCCACCACGCAGCGCACCTGGCCGTCGCGCAGCGAGCGCTCGATGGCGCGGCGCTGCTCCGGCAGGTAGCCGCCGCGGTACGACTGCACGCTCTCCGGGTCGCCCTTGTCGCGCTGCACCTGCTCGCGCAGGTACTTGAGCATGACCTCCACGTTGTTGCGCGACTGTCCGAACACCAGGGTGCTGACGCCGTGTTTCACCAGGTCGGACGTCAACCGCACCGTGGTCTTGATGTAGCTGGCGCGGATGCCGAGCTCCGCGTTCACCACCGGCGGGTTGTACAACATCACGCGGCGCGGACCGCGCGGCGCACCGCTCTTGCTGACGAGGGCGACCGGGCGGCCCAGCATGCGCGAGGCGTGCTCCGCAGGGTTGCCGATCGTGGCCGACGTGAAGATGAAGCGCGGATCTGCGCCGTGGAAGCGCGCCACGCGCAGCAGGCGCCGCAGCACGTTCGACAGGTGCGAGCCGAACACGCCGCGGTACGTGTGCAGCTCGTCGACCACGACGTAGCGCAAGTTCGCGAACAGCCGCGCCCAGGCTGCGTGATGCGGCAGGATGCCGGCGTGCAGCATGTCCGGGTTCGTGAGCAAGAGCGCGCTGCGATCGCGGGCCGCACGCCGCGCGTCCCCCGGCGTGTCGCCATCGTACGTGATCGCGCCCTGCTGCAAGCCCGTGTCGCTCAGCAAGGCGTGCAGCGCGACCTCTTGATCGCGCGCGAGGGCCTTCGTGGGAAACAGATACAGCGCGCGCGCCGAAGGCTCGCTCGCGAGCGCGTGCAGCACCGGCAGGTTGTAACAGAGGCTCTTGCCGGACGCGGTGGGCGTGGCGATGACGGTGTCGCTGCCCGCGACCGACAGCGCAAAGGCCTCCTGCTGATGACAGTAGAGGCGCTCGATGCCGCGCGACACGAGCGCGGTGCGGACCGCGGGCGCGAGCAAGGTTGGCAGCTCCAGGCTCACGGCCGGCTCGGGCGGCAGCACCTCATGCAGCAGGACGTTGCGCCAGAGCGCCGCATCCGCCTGCCAGCGCGCGAGCACCGCGGAGAGCCCGCTCGGGGTGTGCCAGGGTGCGCGGTGCGGGGCGGAGAAAGGGCCGAATCCAGGGGTGGTCAGCGGCATTGGGCCACTGTACGTATGTACAGAGGAATAGCAATCTTTTGACTGCCGCCGGCGTCAGGAACGGGCTCGGGCCGAGCAGCGCCCAGGCGCGCCCGCCGGGGCGTCCGCAGTCGGGAGGGGATCGTGTACCGTTAGAAGACGGGTCCCAGACAGCCGGGCGACCGAACGCTTCATGAGTAAAGAATCGAAGACCCCCGACGCCACTCCCTGGGATCTCTCGCAGCTCGTAGCTGCCCTGCGTCAGGCGCGCGATGGCCACGCGGAGGCCGGCGAAGGCCGGGCGCGTGAGCGTCCCTCGCGCGACGCGATGGCGGAGATCCTGCGCGACTTGCGCGCCGTCCTCTTCCCCACGCACTTCGGCATAGCGGACTACACCGACACGAGCCTCGACTTCTTCGTCGGCAACCGGCTCGACGGTGCGCTGCGCGCGCTCACCGAGCAGGTGCGGCGCAGCCTGCGCTACGCGATCCATCCGGAGGCGCCGCAGCAAGCGCTGCAGCACGCGCGCGAGCTCGTGAAGGCGTTCGCAGAGCGCCTGCCGCACGTGCGCAGCCTGCTCGAGACCGACCTGCGCGCGGCGTACGAGGGCGATCCCGCCGCGAGCAGTCGCTCCGAGATCCTGCTCTGCTATCCGGGCGTGAGCGCGCTCATCAACCACCGGCTGGCGCACGAGCTGTACACGCTGCGCGTGCCGCTCTTGCCGCGCATCGTCGCCGAGCAGGCGCACTCGGTGACCGGCATCGACATCCACCCCGGCGCGCAGATCGGCGAGCGCTTCTTCATCGACCACGGCACGGGCGTCGTGATCGGTGAGACCGCGATCATCGGGGCGCGCGTGCGCCTGTACCAGGGCGTCACGCTCGGCGCGCGCCGCTTCACGGCCGACGAGGACGGCGTGCTGGTCAAGGGCCAGCCGCGCCACCCGATCATCGAGGACGACGTCGTGATCTACGCGGGGGCGACCGTGCTCGGACGCATCACCATCGGCCGCGGCTCGACGATCGGCGGCAACGTGTGGGTGACGCAGAGCATGCCGGCGGGCAGCCACATCTCGCAGGCCAAGATCCGGCACGAGGACATGTACGAGGGCGGCGGCGGCATTTGACCGCCGCTACTAGCTGCAGACGACGGCGTTGCGGCCCTTGCCCTTGGCCGCGAACAGCGCGCGATCAGCGCGGCTGAAAAGATCGTCGAAGCTGTGGACAGTGGGCGTCGTACCGGCCACGCCGATCGAGATCGTGACATGAATGCCCGCGGGCTCCGCCTGCTCGATGGCGTGGCGTAGGCTCTCGGCCTTGCGCGCGGCGTCCTCCACGCTGCAGTGCGGTAAGAGCATCACGAACTCCTCGCCACCGAAGCGCGCCACGAGGTCCTCTCCGCGCGAGGTGCGCTTGAGCAGGCCCGCGACGTGGCTCAGCACCTGGTCGCCCACGCCGTGACCGTGCGTGTCGTTGATGGTCTTGAAGCGATCGATGTCGACCACCAGCATGCTCACGGGGTGACCGTGGCGGCGCGCTTCGCTGAGCGCGAGCTGCGCCGCCTCCACGAGGAAGTGCCGGTTGTGTACCTGCGTCAGCTGATCGGTCAGCGCCATGCTGCGCAGCTCCGCCTGCTGGGCCTCCACGCGCTCCAGCAAGCGCTTGTTGCGCAGCAGGTTCCCCACGCGCGCGATCAGCTCTTCCGCCAGCACGGGCTTGAGCAGCAAGTCGCTCACGCCGCAGCGGATCAGCTCCACGCGCCGCGCGGTGTCGTCGAGCGCGGTCATGGCGAGGATCGGGATGCGCGCGCCCGCCTCACCGTGTGCCGTTCGCAGCTCGCGCACGAGGCCCACGCCGCTGCTCGCGCCCGCGAGCACGATGTCCGTCACGACCACGTCGAACGGCTGAGCGGCGAATGCGAGGAGGGCTTCCTCGGCGGTGGTCAGACTGATCACCTCGAGCCCGATGTCCGTAAGCAAGCGCGCGAACAAGCGCGCGGTGGACACGCTGTCCTCCACGAGCAAAGCGCGGCCCTGCAGACGTCCCTCGTGGATGCGCTGCGCGACGACCTCCAGGTAGCGCGCGAGGCCCGTGATGTCGCTGCGCAGAAAGACCTGCGTCACGCCCGCGGTCTGCGCGTTGCGCGAGAACTCGTCGTCGGGCGACGCGATCAACATCAAGAGCGGCAACGTCGGGTGTTGCGCGCGGACCTGGCGCGCGAACGTCATCGCGTTTTGTCCCCCGAGCGTCGCGGCGAAGCACACCAGGTCGAAGGCTTCGTTGCGCAGCAGCCGGGTGGCGTCGGTGCCGGATGTGAGCACGGTCCCGGTGCCACCCACCTGCTCGACGATGCGCGTCACCAACTTCGCAAGGGTGCGCGTGGGCTCGATCAGCAGGACTTTCAGGCTCGGCATGAAGCCCGACCAGCCTAACATCTCTCGCTCTCCCTCACGAGAAGACGCGCGCTCGCTCGCTGCTCCCAGCGGCGCCGCGCACTTACCGGCGGCACGTCAGCGCGCATTGGACTACACTCGCGCGCGAGACACGATGGCCCACGGAGCTACGCACGACGTTCGCGAGTACTACGAAGTCAACACCGAGGCATTTCGGAAGCTCGGACATGGTCGCGCGACGGGCGCGATCAGAAGGGCCGTGTGGGCGCCCGGCGTGCAGTCGCGCAGCGAGGCTTTCCGGTACGTGGACGAGCGCATCGCAGGCGAGCTGCGCGCCACCGTGGAGCGACTCGGGCTCGCCGCCCCGCCGCGCGTGCTCGACTTCGGCTGCGGCCTCGGCGCGAGTCTGATCGCGCTCGCAGAGCACAGCCCGATCGACGGGCTCGGCATCACGCTCAGCCCGCTGCAGGCGCAGCTCGCGAGCGAGCGCATCCTGGCGAGCGGCCTCCGCTCCCAACTGCAGTGCGTGGAAGGGGACTTTCTGCATGCCGCTGTTGGCGGCGGGCACGCGCAGCTCGTGCTCTCCATCGAAGCGTTCGTGCACAGCCCCACGCCCGGCGCGTTCTTCGACGCTGCGGCGGCGCAGCTCGCACCGGGCGGCAGCCTCGTCGTCTGCGACGACTTCGAATGCGAGCCGGGCGCACGCGCGCGCACGCCGCGCGAGCAGCGCTGGCTACGCGAGTTCAGGCACGGCTGGGTCGCGGCCAGCGTCGTCCCGTTCAGCGAGGCCAACGCCGCCGCCGAGCGAGCGGGGCTGGTGCTGCAGACGAGCGAAGTTTGGAACCCGTACCTCGAGCTGAGCCGGCCGCGAGATCGGCTGCTCGCGTTGTTTCTTGCGCTCGCGCGGCCGCTTCGACCGGGCGGTCACCGCTTCCGCAGCTGGCTCGGTGGGCACGCGCTGCAGCGCGGCCTCAGCACGGGTTTGATCGAGTATCGCTACTGTGTGTGGCGTAAGCCGGGTCCGGAGCCGCGCGCCCGCTGACCTGCACGGGCGCTTGCAGGGTGAAGATCTCGTAGCCCGTGTGCGTGACGTAGACGGTGTGCTCGAACTGCGCGGACAAGCTGCCGTCTGCGGTCACCACCGTCCAGCCGTCTTCGAGCATGCGCACCTCGGGCCGCCCGAGATTCACCATCGGCTCGATGGTGAACGTCATGCCCGGCTTGAGGCGGAGGCCGGTGCCGCGCGCGCCGAAGTGCGAGACGTGCGGCTCCATGTGCATGTGGCGCCCGATGCCGTGGCCTCCGAAGTCGCGCACCACGCTGCAGCCCTCGCGCTTCGCGAGCTCCTCGATCGCGCAGCCCACGTCGCCGAGCCGCGCGCCCGGGCGCACCTGCTCGATGCCGGCCCAGAGGCAGCGCCGTGCGACGTCGAGCACGTGCTGCGCATCGGCGCCGATGCGCCCGATGGCGAACGTCGCCGAGGTGTCGCCGTGAAAACCTGCGAGCTCGCTCGTGACGTCGACGTTGAGAATGTCGCCGTCGCGCAAGATGTCGCGGGGCGACGGGATGCCGTGGCAGACCACGTGATTGCGGCTGGTGCAAACGGTCGCGGGAAAGCCGTGATAGCCGAGCTGACTCGGGCGCGCGCCGCGCCGCGCAGTGTCCTCACGCACCAGGCGATCGATATCGGCGGTGCTCATCCCGGGAGCGAGCTGGGCGGAGACCACGCGCAAGGTCTCGGCCGCGACCTGACCGGCGGCGCGCAGCGCCGGCAGCTCGCGGTCGCCGTAACGTTCGATGGGCATTGCAGGAGTTTGCCCCGGGCCACCCGCCCGCACCCATACCGTTTCGATCTGCCTGCGCGCTGCTGCCCGCGGCAGGCCAGCCGTGATAGACTGGAGCCCGCCCATGAGCCTGTCGCAGCTGCGTTATTTCGTCACCGTCGCCGAGACTGGCAACGTCACCCGGGCTGCTCGCCAGCTGCACATCTCGCAACCACCGCTCAGCCGGCGCATCCGCGAGCTTGAAGACGAGCTCGGCGCGCCCCTGTTCGAGCGCAAGCGCGACGGCGTGCTGCTCTCCGAGGCAGGGCGCACGTTCCTGCCGCATGCACGGGACATTCTGCAGCAAGTCGAGCGCGCGCGCGCCGCGGTGAAGGTCACCGCCGAGGTCACCGTCAAGACGCCGCCACGCGAAGACGACGAGATCTGAGTCTAGTGACCCGTCTCGGGCTTCTGTGATCGGTAGAGCCCGGCGTGCGTTTCGCGCAGCAGGGCTGCGACGTCGGGCTCGCGGGGCAGGCGACTCGTGTCCAGCTCCGCCAGGTGCTCTTCCGTCGCGAGCTTGCCCGGGTACCACGGGTCGGCATTTGCGAACATGTTGTAGCGGTAGCGACCGTAGCCTTCCATGTCGTAGCACTTCCACAGGCGACGCAGTCGCAGCACCTCCGGGATGTTGATGCCCGATGGATCGTTCGCCAGCTCGAGGCCGGTGTAGCCGCTGTATGGGTCGCGCTCCAGCTGTTGGTCGAGCCGCGCCCCGATGGCTGCGTCTGCCGCTGACAGCGGCGCTTGCACCGGAAAGATGCCGCGCATCTCGTCGAAGTGAGCCGCGCTGGTCATGCCGAAGCTGAGCGTGTGGACCTCCGGGCGCGACAGGCAGAAGCGCGCGTTCCACTGGATCGGAGTGGCCGGAGCCGTGAGCTGCCGCACGCGCTCGGAAGGCTTGAACAGCTGGCCGCCCTTGTCGTTGGGCGAGATGATGAACACGCCCATGTCGCGGGCGGCCGCCGCCGCGAGCGCGGGCGCGTTGTTCTGGAAGAAGTAGTAATAGTGCAGATTGACGAACGCGAAGAGCCCCGTCTCGATGGCGCGCACGATGGTCGCGGTCGGCGCGTGCGTGCTGAAGCCGACCGCGCCGATCACGCCTTCCTCCTGCAGGCGCAGCAAGGTCTCCACGGGGCCGTCTTTCTGAATGATGCTCTGCAGCAGCTGATCGTCATTGAGGCCATGCCAGCCGTACAGGTCGATGTGATCGACCTGCAGATCGCGCAGCTGCTTGTCGACGAGCTTGCGCGTCTCGGACGCGTTCATCGGGCGGCCCTTCGTCATCAGGTGATAGCGATCGCGCGGTACGCGCAGCTCGGGGCCGAGGACGCGCCCGTAGGCTTGCTCGCTCGTGCCGTAGCCCCAGGCGGTCTCGATGTGGTTGATGCCGGCGTCGAGAGCGAGCTGCACACATTGCTTGCAGTCGTCGAGCGTGCTCTGACGCAGCTCCGTGCGCGGCGGGGTCCAGCCGTCGCGATAGCGCATCCCGCCAAGCGTGATCACGCTCAAGCTCCGCTCGGTCTTGCCGAAGCGGCGGTACGTCATGGCGGGCTGATAGTTGCGGATGGAATCGGGTGCTGCGCTCATCTCGTCGCAGAGCAAACCCCGAGTTGGCGTGCGGTTGCAAGCGTTGAAGCACAGACCGCTCGCATCCGCTATGCTCGCGCGCGAGGTGAATCGATGAGCTTTGGACGAAATCCCCATGTCGCGAAGGCACAAGCCGCGGAGCAGAAAGCGCAGGTCGCGCGCGACGACAGCGCACGCGTCCTGGCCTGGCGCGAGGCCGCGCGTCACTGGGATCGCGCCGCGGACCGCGAAGTGCAGGACAAGCGCAAGCAGGAGTACGAGCGCCTCGCCGAAGAGGCGCGCGCCCAGGCCGACGGGGAGCCGCTCCCTGGAGAAGACGCGGACGCCGAGCCCGGGCCGACCGCGGCCGAGGCCTCCGAGCCCGAGCAGCCAGGCCACCGGCGCTGGGTGAACTAGCGCTTCGGTTACGTGAATTTTCGCGGATCCGCCCCGCCGCCCTTGCCGAAATAGTTTCCCATGGTAAACCACTTCCCATGGCAAACAAATTGCGCGTGCAGGCGGCTCACGAGGCCATCGCGCAGCTCACGCGGCTCTCGGACCTGTTCCAGGAGCGCCGTGAGCAGCTCGCGCAGAGCGCCGGACTCACGGTCAGTCAGTGGAGCGTGCTCGAGGAGATCTCCACCGAGCACTTCATGCCGTCGATGTTCGCGCAGAGCGAGTCGACCAGCCGCGCAGCGGTGTCCAAGGTCATCCGCCAGCTGCTCGACCGCGATCTCGTGCAGGTCGCGATCTCGCAGGTCGACGGCCGCCAGCGCGACTACGCGCTGACCCCCGCGGGCAAGGCCGTGCTCGAGAAGGTTCGCGCCGAGCGTCAAAAGGCGATCGACGCCGTGTGGCTGCCGCTCGACGCGGACGCCCTCGCCCACTTCACGCAATTCAGCTCGTTGCTCAGCGATCGCATCGAGCGCTTCGCCGCCAAAACCGGGACGAGCTCGGGAAAATGAGTCAGGCCATGGGAAAAAACCTCTACGACAAAGTCTTCGAAAAACACGCCGTGCGGAAGCTCGACTCCGGGCAGTACCAGCTGCTCATGGGCTTGCACCTGGTCCACGAGGTGACCTCCCCGCAGGCGTTCGCGATGCTGCGCGAGCGCAAGCTGGGCGTGCCCTACCCCGAGCGCACCTTCGCAACCTGCGATCACATCATCCCGACGCACAGCCAGCTGCGTCCGTTCAAGGATGATCTCGCGGAGCAGATGCTCGTGGAGCTCGAGAAGAACTGCGCGCAGTTCGGCATCCGCTACCTGTCGCCGAAGTCCGGCGAGCAGGGCATCGTGCACGTGGTCGGGCCCGAGCTCGGCCTGACACAACCCGGTATGACCGTGTGCTGCGGTGACTCGCACACCTCCACGCACGGTGCGTTCGGCGCGATCGCGTTCGGCATCGGCACCACTCAGGTGCGGGACGTGCTCGCCACGCAGACCCTGGCGATGGACAAGCTGAAGGTGCGGCGCATCGAGGTCAACGGCCAGCTGCGCCCGGGTGTCTACGCCAAGGACGTCGTGCTGTACGTGATTCAGCAGCTCGGCGTGCAGGGCGGCGTGGGCTACGCGTACGAGTTCGCGGGCGAGGTCTTCGACCGCTTCACGATGGAAGAGCGCATGACCGTGTGCAACATGTCCATCGAGGGCGGTGCGCGCTGCGGTTACGTCAACCCGGACGCGACGACGTACGCCTATCTGAAGGGCCGCGAGTACGCGCCGAAGGGCGCGGCCTGGGACGCTGCGGTTGCGTACTGGGACTCGATCAAGTCGGACGCGGACGCGCACTTCGACGACGTGGTGAAGTACCGCGCCGAGGACATCGAGCCGATGGTCACCTGGGGCATCACCCCCGCGCAGTCCACCGCCGTGAACGCGCCGCTGCCAGCGGCGGAGAGCTTTCCCGCGCACGAGCGCCCGCTGATCGGCGAGGCCTATCAGTACATGGGCTTCAGCGAGCGCGAGCCGCTGCGCGGTCAGAAGATCGACGTGGCCTTCATCGGCTCGTGCACGAACGGCCGCTTCTCGGACTTCGAAGAAGTCGTGAAGTACCTGAAGCAGAGCGGCAAGAAGGTGCAAGCGGGCGTGCGCGCCCTCGTGGTGCCGGGCTCACAGAAGGTGCGCGAGCGCTTGATCGAGGCCGGCTACGACAAGGTGTTCACGGAGGCGGGCTTCGAGTTCCGCGAGGCAGGCTGCTCGATGTGCCTGGCCATGAACCCGGACAAGCTGCAGGGCCGTGAGCTGTGCGCTTCGTCGTCGAACCGCAACTTCAAGGGTCGCCAAGGCTCGCCCACCGGCCGCACTTTGCTCATGTCGCCGGTGATGGTCGCCGCCGCCGCCGTGAGCGGCAAGGTCGCGGACGCCCGCGAAGTCTTCGCCATCTCGAGCTGACCCCGAGCCCGATCAGGAGAATCATCATGCAAGACCCGAAACGCACCGTGATCCAGGGCCCCGGCATCAACCTGGACGGCAACGACATCGACACCGACCGCATCATCCCCGCGCGCTATCTGCGCTGCGTCACGTTCGACGGCCTGGGAGAGCACGCGTTCGAGGACGACCGCGCGCAGCTCAAGGCGGCAGGCAAGACCCACCCGTTCGACGAGCCCTCGCGGGGTCGTGCGCGCGTGCTGCTCGTCGATCGGAACTTCGGTTGCGGCTCGTCGCGCGAGCACGCTCCGCAGGCCCTGATGCGCTGGCGCGAGGGCATCTCCGCGATCGTGGGCGAGTCTTACGCCGAGATCTTCTTCGGCAACTGCGTGGCGCTCGGCATCCCGTGCTTGACTGCTGCGCCCGCTGATCTGGCGCGCCTCAAGGCCGCCGTCGCGGCCGACCCCGAGCTCACCGTCAAGGTCGACCTGGCGCAGCTGCGCGCCGAGGCGGGTGACGTGAGCATCGAGGTCAGCATCCCCGACGGCGCGCGCAAGCAGCTCCTCACCGGACGCTGGGACTCTTCCACCGAGCTGCTCGATGGCCAGGCGCTGACCGCGGCGCGCGCCAAGAGTCTGCCGTACTTCGCGCACTGGCAGAGCTGAGCGACGCGCTCGGCCGCAGTCCGCCAACGCCCCCGGATGCCGCTCGCAGCGGCGCCGGGGGCGTGACCTTTATGGGGCCGGCATGAGCGCGCGACGACCCGCGAGCACGTACAGCTACATCGCGCACCACCTAACAGATCGCGTCGCGCGCTCTGTTAGTGCAGAGCGCGACGCATGAGGCGCGCGTCGTGTGCCGCGCGGAGCTGCGACGTCTACCAACGCGCTGCGGATCGCTTACAATCGTGCGTCGATCGACGTGCACACCGTAAGCAAACGCATACTTGTGTCCGCGCTGCTCGCCCTCGCCGCGTGCAAGGCCTACGACACGACGCTGCTCGACAAGCCGCGCGTGAGCGAGAGCCGCCGCGCGTGCTCGGATCACAGCGAGCAATGTAACGGCGTCGACGATGATTGCGATGGCATCATCGACGAAGGCGCGTCCGCAGCGTGCTCGCTGCCGCGCGCGCGCAGCCGCTGCCAGGCTGGCACGTGTGTCTTGGATCGCTGTGACGAGGGCTTTCTGAGCTGCGATGGCGTGGCAGACAACGGCTGCGAGCACGACGTAGCGGCCTGCGGCGCCTGCGAGGGGACGTGCGATAAGCCAGCGCACGCAGGAGAGCCGGCCCCGCCGGCCGTCGCAAGTGCGGGACGCGGCGCGCTCGCGGCTGATGGCGGCTACAGCAACGACGATGCGGGCGCCGATCCACGCGAGGAAGACGCGGGGCAGAGCCCGTGCAGCCCGGAGCGTTGCGACGGCCGCGACAACGACTGCGACGAGCGCAGCGACGAGGGCGGTGTCTGCTGCGTGGCGCGCGCCCCCACGGGTCAGGGCGAGGCCTGCGACCGCTGCGTGTGCGAGCACTGCTCGAGCGCTCTCGATCACTGCCTCGCGACCGGCAACGCCGAGTGGGACGCGAGCTGTGGCGCGCTGATGCGCTGCTGGGGCACGAACACAGTCGCGGGCAGCTGCAGCGAAGACGACGACTGCGGTACGGCCTGCGCCAGCGCATGGGTCGGCGCCGGCTGGCGTCCGAACCGCGAGTGCAGTCCGGACAACCTCAGCTGGGCCTGCGGTGCCTTCGAGCTGGTCCGGGCCACGTGTTATCAGACCAAGTGTGCCATGGCCTGCAAACACTGACAGCCCGGCCTGAGGACTGCACCGGTGGGCCACATGGCGCCTGCGCCTCGCGAGCGGCACATTACAGTAGCTGCGCGGCCCGGCGCCGGCAGCCACACCGTCATGTCGCCGCTCATCTTCCTCGCGTTCCCCGTGTTCATCGTGTCGATGTGGCTCGAGCACGTGCTCCTGCGCCGCCGGCACGCCAGCAGCTACGAGCGTCATGATCTGCAGACCAGCCTGGGGCTGGGCATCGGCAACGTGCTGCTGTCCGCGCTCGTGAAGGTCGGCGTGCTCGCGCTCGGGTTCGTGCTGTACGAGCACCGGCTGTTCGACCCGGGACAGGGCGCGCTCGCCTGGCTCCTGCTCTTCTTTGCGGAAGACCTCTGTTACTACGCGTTCCACCGCACGTCCCACGAAGTGCGCCTGTTTTGGGCTGCACACGTCAACCACCACTCCAGTCAGAGCTATCACCTCGGCACCGCGCTGCGGCAGAGCTGGACCACGCCGCTCACCACGTTCTGGTTCTGGTTGCCACTGCCGCTCCTGGGCTTTCACCCGCTCATGGTGATGACCCAGCAGGCGATCAGCCTCATCTACCAGTTCTTCATCCACACCGAGCTCGTGAAGCACCTCGGCCCGCTCGAGTGGGTGCTCAACACGCCGTCGCACCACCGCGTGCATCACGCGAGCAACGTGCGCTACCTCGATCGCAACCACGGCGGCATCTTGATCATCTGGGATCGGTTGTTTGGGAGCTTTGCACCGGAGGACGAGCGCGAGCCGCCGCACTACGGCTTGACCAAAAACCTGGAGCGGCCAGGCCTGTTGCACGCGGCGTTCCACGAGTGGCAGGCGCTGATCGCGGACGTGACCCGCGCGCGCGGGCTGCGCAACAAGCTCGGCTACGCGTTCGGACCGCCGGGCTGGAGCTCGGACGGCAGCAGCCTGACCGCCCGGCAGCTGCGAGCTGCAGCGGAGCGGCGGGGCGTCACCGAGCGGCCCAGCGTCACCGAGCGCGGCATCGCGTAGCGCTCGCGCTACGCGTGCTCGAGCGTCTGGTCGAGGTGCGCGCAGTCGTTCAGCGCGAGCACCTGCCACACCCCGTCTTCGTAGTGCTCGAAGCGGTGCAGCGCGCAGTTGTCGATGCGCACGTACAGCCGCGGTCCGCTCGGGGGCGTGGACAGACCGAGGATGTGCAGCACCACCTGGTACAGGGTCAGGTGATGCGAGACGAGCAAGATGCGCTGGCCCGCGTGCTTTGCCAGCGCCTCTTGCAGGAACTGCGTGGCGCGCGCGCGGCACTGCACGTAGCTCTCCCCTTCCGGCGGCGCCGAGTCCGGCTCGCGGCGGAGCAGCGCTTGATACTCTGACGGATAGCGCTCGCGCGCCTCGTCGAAGCTCAAGCCGGTGAAGATGCCGACCGAGCGCTCGCGCAAGTGCGGCGTGACCTCGAGCGGCAGTCCCAGCACTTCACCGATGATCTGCGCGGTTTCCTGCGCGCGGCTCAAGTCGGAGCTGAACAGGACGTCGACACCCGTGTGAGCGAGCCGGCGCGCCGTGGCGCGCGCCTGACTGCGACCGAGCTCGGTCAGCGGCGTGGAGCTATGGCCACCGAAGCGCGCCTCACGGTTGCCTTCGGATTCACCGTGACGACACAGAATAACGGTAGTACGGGTCATGATCACAGGCGCGCGTCGCAGCGGCCTGGGCGCATGCTACTCGATCCTGAGCGCCGCACAGCCCCGCAAACGAGCGCGCTGCACGACAACCACGCGGCTCTGCGCGGCTGCACCAAATTGTGGAGCTGCGCGTTCTAACAACACGCGATCGCCGCGCCTGATCGCTGTCGTCGGCGGCTCCGGACGCGGATTTTTCGACCGATACTGCCCGCGCGCCGGACCCGCCGCATCTGCTCAGCCGATCTGCTCCGAGAGATAGCGCTCGCGCCCGACCTCTTTGACCAGGTGCAGCTGACTCTCCAGCCAGTCCACTGCGTGCTCCTCACCCTTCAAAATGCGCTCGAGCAGCTCGCGCGTGCCGTTGTCGCCCTTCGCGACGCACACCGCGATGCCCTTGTTCAGACGCTCGACCGCGCCCAGCTCGAGCTTCAGATCGAGCTCGTGCTGCTCGATGGGGTTCTCACCTACCATCACGGGGTTCATGCGCATCATGTTCGGGACGCCATCGAGGAACAGGATTCGCTCCATGATGGCGTCCGCATCTTTCATCTCTTCGATGGATTCGTCGCGTTTCTGTTTGGCGAGCTTCTTGTAACCCCAGTTGTCGCACAGCTTCGCGTGCAGGAAATACTGGTTGATCGCAGTGAGCTCGGCCGCCAGTACGTCTGACAGCACATCGATGACTTCGGGATCGCCTTTCATAAGAAACTCCTGTGGCAAGGAGTCTACCCTAAAGTATGGCGTGGGCTTCGAACAATGGTCGATTCACTGCACTCACTCCACAATCGCCACGCTCTTGACCTGAGCGAGCACTGGTAGCCCTGGGGCGATGCCCAGCTCCACCACGGAGCGGAACGTCACCCGCGACAGCAGCACACTGCGCCCCACCGCGACGCGCACCAAGCGATGCGCCGGATCGCGGTCGGCGTTTACATCGATCACGCGGCCTTCCAACACGTTGCTGATGCTCGATCGCTCCGGGCGCACCAACGACAGGCTGACGTCGCGCGCGCGAACATGAAAACGAATTTCACTTCCAACGGGAGCAGGCCGGGCCGAGATGGCCAGCTGTCCGGCGTCGATGCTCACGTACGTCAGGCTGTACTCCGGCGCGTGCGCGCTGACGCGCGCGTCGAGCACTGCGCCGGCGTCGTCGATGTGTGACAGCGGCAGATCGGGACGCGTGAGCAGCTCGTGGATCGGACCGAGGGCGCGCACCCGGCCCTCCTCGAGCAACACGATGCGCGCCGCCAGGCGCACGACCTCGAGCGGCGAGTGCGTGACGTACAGGACGGGGATCGCGAGCTCCTTCTGCAGCTGCTCGAGGTAGCTGCTGATCTGCGCGCGGCTCTCGAGATCCAGGCTCGCGAGCGGCTCGTCCATGAGCAGCAGCAACGGGCTCGTCAGGAGCGCGCGCGCAATGCCCACGCGCTGGCTTTCACCGCCCGAGAGCTTGCGCGGACTGCGCGCGAGCAGCGGTGCGATGCCGAGCAGTTCGACGGCGCGCTCGAACGCCACCCGCCGCTCGCCCGGCGGCACGCGCCGCATTCCGAACTCCAGGTTCTTGCGCACGTTGAGGTGCGGGAAGAGGCGCGCGTCCTGGAACACGTAGCCGATGGCGCGCCGGTGCGGGGGCACGAACTGCGCGCGGTCCTGCCAGACCGTGTCGCGCACGCGCAGCTCGCCCTCGGGATCGCGAACGAGCCCCGCGAAGCAGCGCAACAAGGTGGTCTTTCCTGAGCCCGAAGCCCCGATGACGGCGCTCACGCCCGCAGCCTCCAGCTGCAGGTCCACGTCGAGCGCGAAGCGCGACAGCGGAACACGGAAGCGCGCGCGGATGCTCATCGTTCGCCCTCGCGGCGGCGCGCGCGCCGGTTCACGAGATAGATCGGCGCGAGCAGCGCGAACGACAGCAGCACCAGCGTGGCGGACAGCACGTGCGCGGAGCGATAATCGAGCGTCTCGACGTGACTGAAAATCGCGATCGACGCGGTCTGCGTGCGCCCGGGGATGCTGCCTCCGATCATCAACACCACGCCGAACTCGCCCAGCGTGTGCGCAAACGCGAGGAGCGCCCCGGATAGAAAACCGCGCGCCGACAGCGGCACCACCACGCTGAAGAACATGTCCAGCGGCGATGCACGCAGGCTCTGCGCCGCCTCGAGCAGCGCGGGGCTCACGCTCATGAACGCGTTCTGCAGCGCCTGCACGACGAACGGCAACGAGTACACGAGCGACCCGAGCAAGATCCCCGTGAAGCTGAAGCTCAAGGTGCGCACGCCGAACGACTGCACGAGCTTTCCGAGCGGAGCGTCCGGGGCCAAGAGGCACAGCAGATAAAACCCGAGCACGGTCGGCGGCAACACGAGCGGCATCGACACGATCGCTTCCACGAACGGCCCGAGCGGCGAGCGCGTGCGCGCCAACCACAGCGCGAGCGGCGTCGACAGCACCAGCAAGATCAGGCTCGTGAGCGCGGCCAGGCGCAACGAGAGCCCGAGCGCAGTCAGATCAGCGGGTGAGTACAGTTCCGCCATGGCGATCAGACACTCGCATAGCTTGGGCAGAGGTGCGTATTCATACGTAATGTGATCAATTCACGATCGCGTGTGTCGTCGGCTACAGACGCAGACACGCGATTCGTGCAAGTCGCAGCGAGCTCGGCTGCAAGATTCCCGATTGAAACAAGCAGGATGCGACATCGCAACTGCCTAACCGTTTTCCTTGTTTTCCCTACGGCGACGGCTGCGGCCGCGTCCAAGGCGAGACCAAGGAGTGACGACGATGCGTGGTTTGATAATCGACAATGACTTGATTGCACGTTGCAGGGCCGAAGAAGACACGCTGAGCGAGGTGCGTTGCGTGCTGAGAAATCAGCTGCTGCGCGCCGGGCTGGCGGACATCGACGTGCCCGCACAGCTGCAGAGCTGCCGGCTCATCACGGACAAGGACGGCAGCACGAGCCTCGTGGGGGAGTGGCGCAAGCAGCGCGGCAAGGTCATCGGCTCGGTGGTGATCCATGAGAACGGCGAGCTGTTCGCGGAGCTCGGCGTGTTGCAGCCGGCGCCGAACGACCCGCGCATGCGAGTGGACTCGGTGGTGGCGTTCGGCGCCCCGGGCTCACTCCAGGCGGAGCTGCGCCTGACCCCCGCCCGCAGCTGATCGGCACGCCTGCGCTTGCATGCAAGCCGGGCTCTTCGCAAGACGGCGCGAAGAGCCCGGCGTGCATGTCCCCCCAAAGCGCACGTCCGATCGCATTGAAGCTGGGCAAGCCCGCGCACGTTTGCCACGATGGGCGCAGCAGTGCCGGACGAACCAGCGACCATCTCCCAACGACCGCTCCGCTCGAGCCACGCGCCCGATGGGCCCCTCACACCATGGCGCTTCGGGCTCGGCCTGTTGATCGTGGCCGTGAGCGCCGCGGGCTTCGCCATCGCGTTTCGCAGCTCGCTGACCTGGGCGCTCGCGGGCTACAGCGGCTCCCTGGACGTCGTGGCCGCGATCCGCAGCCTGCCGATGGGCTACCGCGTCGCCCTGCCGATGCTCGGCGCGCTGTGCGCAGGGGTGTTGGGCGCGATCGCCGTACGCTTCGGCAATCAGGGCGTCGGCGACGTCATGGAAGCCGTGGCGCTCGGGCGCGTGCGGCTCTCGCTGCGCGTCACGTTGCTGAAGTCGCTGGCGTCGTTCTGCGCGATCTCGAGCGGCGGATCGATCGGCCGCGAAGGTCCGCTGATCCAGTTCGGCGGCGCTTGCGCGCAGTTCGTCAGCACGCGCCTCGGGCTGAGCGCCACGCACTCGCGGCGCATGATCGCGGCCGGTGTCGCAGCCGGCTTCGCAGCGGCGTACAACACGCCGTTCGCCGCCGTGTTGTTCGTGTTGGAGGTGGTGACCGGCGTCGTGGTGCTGGATGCCATCTTGCCGGCGCTGATCGCCACGACCATCTCCACCTTGCTCACGCGCTACAGCGTGGGGGACGGCGCGATCTACGGCCAGCGTGTGTTCGTGCTGCACTCCGCGCTCGAGCTGTTCGCGTTCGCGGGCCTCGCGGTGTGCGCCGCGCTCGTGTCCGTGCTGTTCATGTCGCTCCTTTCCTGGACGGAGGAGCGCATGGGCCAGCTGCGCTGGCCGTTGCCGCTCAAAGCGGCGAGCGGGGGCCTCGTGACCGGGCTGTGCGTGGCCGCGCTGCCGGACATCGCGGGCAACGGCTACGAGCCTCTGAACCTGCTGCTCGATGGCGATTTTCTTCCGCAATTCGTGTGGCTGCTGCTGATCGGCAAGATCGTCGCGACGATCAGCACGGTGGCTTCCGGCAGCCCCGGTGGCGTGTTCACGCCCACCTTGCTCATCGGAGGCGCGACGGGTTTCTTGTACGCCTCCGCGTGGTCGCACGTGGCGCAGCTCGGCCCGCCAGGCGGCTACGCGCTCGTGGGCATGGCCGCGGCGACGGCCGCCTGCACGCATGCGCCGCTGATGGCAGCCGTGCTCGTGTTCGAGCTCTCCGGGGATTACGCGATCGTGCTGCCGCTGGTGCTGTCGACGGCGCTCGCGACCGCGGTCTCACGCCGCATTCATCGCTCCTCGGTGTACGCGGCCGAGCTCAAGCGCCGCGGCATCTCCTGGGAGCTGACGTTCGAAGGCAGGCGTGTGACCCGCTGACGACGCGCACGCACACAGGTGCGCGCGCGCCGCGGTTGACCCGACTACGCCTGCGGCGGCACAATCGTTGCCGGCTTTTCACGCGAGGCAAGTCATGTCTGGTCGCAACACCTGGTTCGAAGACAACGCACACTCCATCGGACGCACACCGCTCGTCCGGCTCAATCGCATCATCGATGGGGCCAAGGCGACGGTGCTGGGCAAGATCGAAGGCCGCAATCCGGCGTATTCGGTCAAGTGTCGCCTGGGCGCGGCCATGGTGTGGGATGCGGAGAAGCGCGGCCTGCTCGGTCCTGGCAAAGAGATCGTGGAGCCGACGAGCGGCAACACCGGCATCGCGCTCGCGTTCGTCGCCGCTGCACGAGGCTACGCGCTGACCTTGACCATGCCGGAGACGATGAGCATGGAGCGCCGCAAGCTGCTGACCGCGTACGGCGCGAAGCTCGTGTTGACCGAGGGTCCGAAGGGCATGAAGGGCGCCATCGCGAAGGCCGAAGAGATCGTTGCGTCCGACCCGAATCGCTACGTGCTGCTGCAGCAGTTCAAGAACCCGGCGAACGCAGCCATTCACGAGCAGACCACCGGCCCCGAGATCTGGGAAGACACGGGCGGCGCCATCGACATCCTGGTCTCCGGCGTGGGCACGGGCGGCACGATCACGGGCGTCTCGCGCTACATCAAGCACCAGAAAAAGAAGCCACTGCGCACGATCGCGGTCGAGCCCGCGGACAGCCCCGTGATCACGCAGACGCGTCGCGGCGAGGCGCTCAAGCCTGCACCGCACAAGATCCAGGGCATCGGCGCGGGCTTCGTGCCGGACGTGCTCGATCTGTCGATCGTGGACGAGGTCGAGCTCGTGACGAACGAAGAAGCGTTCGAGTACGCGCGCCGACTGACGCGCGAAGAAGGCATCCTGGCGGGCATCTCGTGCGGTGCGGCAGCGGCCGTTGCGGCGCGCATCGCGAAGCGCGAGAGCGCCGACAAGACCATCGTGGTGGTGTTGCCGGACTCGGGTGAGCGCTACCTGAGCACGCCGCTCTTCGAGGGCCTGACCGAGCGCAAGGCGACGGTCTAACCCTGCCGCGCGCGGCGCGCGAGATACACAGCGACGAGGGCGTTGGCGCAGAACAGCAGCGCGCGCCCGACGCTCGGCGCGCGCGCCCAGGCGACGGCCTCGAACGGCAAGAGCAGCGCGCTCGCGCCGACCACGAGCCACGGTCCCCAGCGGTAGCCGCGATACAGCGCAAAACCCTCGAGCGCCGTGAAGCTGCCGTCGAGTAGCAGCGCGCCGCTCACGATCCAGACGTGCCGCCCGTCGAGCGCGCTGAGTATATAGCGCAGCAGCCGGGTGCTCAGCGCGCTCGTCCAGTGCTCGCCCAGGTGCTCGACGAGCGTGTGCAGCGCGGCGGCGCGTCCGGTCAGCACGATCACCGCGAGCGCTGCCGCTGCGAGCAGCGCGCTCGTGCCGCGGATCAGCTTGTAGCCCGCGACCAGCAGAACACCTCGGCTCATATGCGTGGACTCCATGGTGCGCGAGCGCAGCTCCGGCCAGGGCTCGTGTTGTAGCCCGTGCGCCTGCCACTCCGCCCGGCGCGCGCTATGCTTCAGCGGCCCGGCCCTGCCGCCGGGCAGGAGCTGCCCGCCATGCGTCTGCTTCACCTCGCGCGTCGCCTGTTGCCGCTGCTCGCGCTGTGTATCGTGCTCTGTCTGCCTCAGCTGGCTCTCGCCCACGGGCGTGGACGTGGCGGCGGGCACCGGGGTGGACACTGGGGCGGGCGCGGTCACCACCATCACCATCATCACGGCCACGTCCACCGCGGGCATGGTCATCGCCACTATTACGGCGGCGGCTGGGGCTGGGGGCGATCCTACGGCGGCTACGGCTACTACGCGCCCCGCTACGGCGCCGGCGTGTACTTCGGCGCACGGCGCGCGCCCGCCTACGCGTACGTCGCGCCGCGGCTCGTGACGCGCGCTTACGTCGGCCCGAACGTCTGGGCCGCGCCGCACTGGGGACGCGGCTTCTGGCGCTGGGGAGGCGTCGGCTGGGTCTGGAGCGAGGGGCCCTGGTGGGTGACGCCCGCGCATCCCGGCTGGATCTGGATCGCACCCCAGTGGATCTGGGACGGCGCACGCTGGCACTGGCAAGAGGGCTACTGGGTCGCAGGCGGCTGAGCGCCTGCCGCCCAGAGCGGCATCACGAGCGCGTGATCGCCGCAGACACCCGCGCGAGCGCGCGGTCCAGCTCCGCAGTCACGCGCTGACCCAGCTCGGGCCGCTCGCGGAACGTGGTCGGCGTGCTCTGGTACGCAACCACGCGCACGCGCCCCAGCTCGCGCGCCGCCACCAGCGTCTGCACGGCGTTCCAGGCAGGGTCCACACGATAGCTGCCGGGCCGGTACATGCCCGCGATCGCAGACAACAACCAGACGGCGTCGCCGAGCGGTCGCACCTCGCGCACCACGCCGATGCAGGCCAAGGTCGGTTGCTGCTCGAAGCTGCGGCCGAGCTCCAGCTCGATCGTGCCGCGGCCGCTCATCTCGCTACCGTCATGACCGACCATCCGCGCGCCATCCGTGCATAGGGCAGCGAAGCCGCGCGCGTCACGCCGATTCCAGCTGCGCAGCACCTCGCGATACAGCGCACGTACGTCTTGCTCCTCTCGAGACCTCTCGCGAACTTCCAAGGCTGCGCTCCTCATACGCCTAAGCGTGAGAGATACACGCACTTGCGCTTGCGTCAACGCACAACATGACGGCGCGGAGGACCCAGATAGCCGAACTATGGGAGCGAGACGTCGTGCTGTTCTCGAAAAAACACCTGCAAGGCGTGCAAGCTATCCGTGTTGATGTAATCGACGCCGGCGCCGACCAGCTCGCGCCAGACCTCGCGTCGATCCGGCGTGGCCCAGAAGCGCACCATCCGCGCTTGGGAATGCATTTCCGTCACGATCGACTGCAACCGCGCGCGCTCGGCCGCAGGCATGTCGCCGTGGCCGGTCCAGCTGAACAGTCGATCCCAGCTCTCACTCACGAGCGGAACGAGCGCGGCCGGCGCAGTCGCATCGGGCTGCAGCACGCGCCCGTCGTAGCCGGCGAGCCACTCGCTCTCTCGAGCCATGAGCTGCAGCGGGCGCTCCCCCGAGATCACGACGCGCACGGCACCTTCCTCGATCGCAGCGCCGCGCGCGTGGCTGAGCATCGCTCGATAGCGCGACAGCAACGGCGCGAGCGCGCGGTAGCTCGCCTCCGGATCGGCCTTGAAGTCGATCAGCAGCAAGAGGCTCGAGCCGCAGGCGGGCGGCAGCAGCCTGCCCTGCGCCTGCCACAACGCGAACAGCGGGCGCAAGTACATGGCCTCCAGGCTTCTCGCCGCCGTCAGCTGCGAGCGGTCGTGCCCCACCAGGAGCACGCCATCTTGCACGAACACATCCGCCTCGATGCTGCTCGCACCGGCAGCCAGCGCATCGAGCAGCGGGCGCGCGTGGTTGTAGTCGTTGTGCGCGTGCATGCGCGTGCCGCCGGCGCGCGCGCAGCTAGCAGCGTGCGTGGTGGCGCAGCTCGCGACGAGCGCGCAGCTCAGCACGAGGAGGAGCGTGCGCGCGCGTGTCATGCCTATCATGCGCACTAGGATAACAAGACCCGGTTATCGTGGACGTGTGGGGTAACGACGATCGTCCACGTCCACGGTTACGTCACGGTTACGGGAAGAGTGTGATCAGAGCAGCAGCTGTCGGACTCGGGCTTCGTGGCCCAGCAGGCCTTTGTAGCGGCGCACCGATTCTGGCAGCGCGTCGAGGGCCGCGGCCAGCTCGGACCTTTGATCTCTCGAGAGGCGGGCCAGCGGATACACGTACACGCGAATGAAAAACAGCGCCGTGCTGTGACCCTCCAGCGAGTCCGCTGGGAGCGGCACGATGATCTGACGCTCCACGCGCAGGAACGCCTCCGTGGCTGCAGACCAGTCCACGAGCGAGCTCGAATCCGGGTGCCGGTCCAGCTCGGGCAGCGCTGACAACGACCACACGTAACGCGCGGCGGGCTGCGCGAACAACCGGGCCGCGTGCTCACTGCGCTCGGCTCGCTCGAAGCCCGGCGCGTACGGCACACGCGCGTGCAGGGCTGGGAAGCTCTTGCCGATGAGCCGCGCTGGGCTCCAGCCCGACGGAAAGCACACGTGCAAGTACACGGCGCGGGCCCGCTCCGGCGCGTGACCGAGCGGACACAGCATGATCGCGAGATCCTCCTGCAGCTGCAGCATCAGCTCGTCCAGCTGCAGCTGGGAGAGGCGCTCCGCCTGACCGCGCCACGGGGGCAGCTCTTGCATGAGCCCGCGCAGAAAGCTCGCGGCCCGCTGCTGAGCGCGCTCCGCGGGCGCATCGGATGTGCGCTGCGGGCCCCGGCCGACACGCTGCACGATGCTGCGCTTGCAGCTCAGGTAGCGCTCGCGCTGGCCGTCCGCATCCAGACAGAACGCCGCGAGGCTGTGCCCGGGCGGCCACGCCTCGTAGCTGTCCGGTCGCGAGGCGACGGGAAAATACAGCCGCGTCTCGTGTTCCAACTCGGGAGCGCGCGGACTGCTCGAGCTCATACGACGCTGCTGGTGTAGCACGCCGCTGCGAGCCGCGCCGGCCGGCTCAGTCGAAGTACTTGGCCACGTCGTAGCCCTTCCACTCGCAAAACGTACGCAGGTCACCCTGGATCGCCGACAGGGTGAAACGTACGACGAGGGCGTCGTCCAGCATGCCGATCACGGGGATGGCATCGGGGATCAGGTCGATGGGCGACAGAAAGTACACGGTCGCCGCCACCGCCATGGCGATGCTACTCCACGGCACCTCACGGTAGCTGCCATCGACGTAGGAGCGGATGAGCTCGTACAGCAGTCTCACCTGATGCACGAGCTTGCGGAGCTTCTCGGGCAAGTGCTTGAGCTTCTCGTCCAGCTCTCGCTCGCGCTTCACCAGGCGCAGCGCGTCGCGCTCGGTGACGCGCTGTGCTTCTCGCCGAACCCTGGCCTTCAGCGCCTCTTCGTCGAGCTTCGGATCGTCATCGCCCGCAGTGGTCATGAGGTCACCTATGCGGCAAGCGTAGCCCGGCTCTGTGACGGGTCAACGTCAGCCGCCCGTGAAGCGCGGCGCGCGCTTCTCCACGAAGTGCGCCACGCCCTCCTTGAAATCGGCCGACTTGAAGCTCTCGACCATCTCGCGGTCGGCGAGCGCCGCGGCCTCGTCGAAGCGCTGAAACAGCGCCTTCCACAGCTGGCTCTTCATGATGCCGAGCGCTCGCGGCGAGACCTCGTGGCTCAGGCGCCGCACGTAGGCTTGCACCTCGCCCTCGAAGCTCTCCGGTGGAAAGGCGCGGTTCACGAGGCCCAGCTGCTCCGCTTCCTGACCGCTGAAGTGCCGCGCGGACAGCAGCAGATCGAGCGACGCCGCCGGCCCGATCAGCCGCGGCAGGATCCAGGCGACGGCGTGCTCCGCGATCAGACCGCGCTGCGCGAACGCGGTGGTGAGCTTCGCATCCGTGCGCACGAAGCGCAGGTCGCAGAACAGCGCGAACACCAGGCCGATGCCGGCGCACGGCCCGTTGATGGCCGCGATGATCGGCTTCGGGATCGCGAACATATAGCCGAAGCGGCCGCGGTAGTGCGCGGCCAGCTCGCGCTCGAGCATGTCGCTCGCCTCGCTCGCATCGGCTGCGGTGGGCAGTGCCTCGCCGCTCGGAGCTGCATGCGACACGCCCTGCAGCCGCTGCATGTCGGCGCCCGCGCAGAAACCGCGGCCGGCGCCGGTCACCACGATCACGCGCACACCCGGATCGCGTGCCGCGCTCTGCAGCGCGCGCGCCACGCTCTGTTCCATGGCCGGCGTCCACGCGTTCAGCCGGGCCGGCCGATCGAGCGTGAGCGTGGCGACGTGATCGGCGACTTGGTAGCGGATGTCTGCGTAGGCTTCGGTCATGGGCGGGCTCCTGCGGCGCGCGCAACATAACACGGCGGGTGGAGCTCACTCGATTAGCAACAGCGGCTTGCCTGGTGACACCGCCTCCCCCTCCGCGATCCGCACTGCCTGCACGCGTCCCGAGATCTGTGCGCGTACCGTGATCTCGGTCTTCATCGCCTCGACGATCAACACCGGCGTGCCGGGCTCCACGCGTTCGCCGACGTCGACCAACACCTTCCACAGGCTCCCAGCGACAGGGCTCACCACCGCGCGGATGCCGTCCGGCAGGCGCGCTTCCGGCTCGTGCGCAACCGCGGGCGCGCTCGCGTGCACCACGTCCTGACCCGCCGCGGCCCAGCGCTCGCGCTCGGCGAGGAACGCGGCGCGCTGGCTGCGCGCGAACGCCCGGATGCTATCCGCGTGCTGCGCCAGGTATGCGCGGTAATCGCGGAAGCTGAACAGCTCCTCCTCGATGCGAAGCGGGTACTTGCCGGACAGAAAGCCAGCCCGCAGCCGGGTCAGCTCGTCGGCGCTCACCGGAAAGAAGCGCAGCTGATCGAAGAAGCGCAGCAGGTACGGACGACCGGCGGGAAACTCGCGCGTGACGCGATATGTGTTCCACATCTGCAGCGTGCGGCCCACGAACTGGTACCCGCCCGGGCCCTCCATCCCGTAGACGCACAGATACGCGCCGCCGATGCCCACCGCGTTTTCAGGCGTCCAGGTGCGCGCCGGGTTGTATTTGGTCGTGACCAGGCGGTGACGCGGATCGAGCGGCGTGGCTACGGGCGCGCCCAGGTACACGTCGCCGAGGCCCAGCACGAGGTAGCTCGCGTCGAACACGATGCGGCGCACGTCGTCGACGTGCAACAGGCCGTTGATGCGCCGAATGAACTCGATGTTGCTCGGGCACCACGGCGCGTCCTTGCGAACGGAGCGCATGTACTTCTCGATCGCGAGCAACGTGGAAGGGTCTTCGTACGACAGCGGCAGGTGCACGATGCGCGTCGGCACCACGTAGTCGTCGCTATCCGGGAGCGCCCCCTCCAGCGCCGCGAGCTCGTCGAGCAGCCGCCGCTCGGACAGCACCGCGGGCGCGTAGTGGATCTGCAGCGAACGGATGCCCGGCGTGAGGTCCACGATGCCCGGCAGCGCACGCGCCTCGAGCGCCTGCATGAGGGCGTGCACGCGGAAGCGCAGGCCGAGATCCAGCACGGGCGGCCCGATCTCGACGAGCAGGTACTCGTCCCCCGCGCGCCGGTACACGACGGCCGGGCGTTCGGCGCGCGCGGGCCGCTCCGCGAGGACGTCCGAGAGCCGCAGACTCGCCGCCGTTCGCGGCGCCGCCAACGGCGGCAGAGACAGCGGTCGTTCGCGACGCGCCTGCCGCGCTGTCTCGGCCTCTGCCGCCGTCAGCGGCACAAACCTCAGCTTGTC
>Ga0190269_10000059_pt1 | contig 47200 bp, 44 predicted proteins | sample Popmic249IS_FD_133749 | JGI IMG/M metagenome (GOLD analysis project Ga0190269, IMG submission 133749) | Populus adjacent soil microbial communities from riparian zone of Blue River, Arizona, USA - 249 IS | ecosystem: Environmental > Terrestrial > Soil > Riparian zone | place: USA: Arizona... | reverse complement strand
GCGTGCCGGGCGGCGAATTCCCGCATCGCGGTCACCTTCCCCTCCCCATATACGAAAGGGCCGTCGAGGCGGCCGGTGAAGTTGCCTTCCCCGTCGATCTCGTAGCGGGTGCCGATGCCGCCGTCCATGCCGAGGACGTGGGCGAGCTGCTCGACGACGCCGTTGCCGGCGGCGCTGACGATGAAAGTCGGACGGCCGGCGTCCTGGTGGGCGTAGACCTCTTCCAGCATCTGCGGGAAGACCCGCGGCAGGATCGCCGCCATCACTTCCGGGCCCATCCGGTCGATCGTCTTCTCGGAGACGCCGGTGATCAGCTCACGGGCGACCTTCAGCACCTCGGCGGTGCGGGCGTCGGTGGTCCCGCGCAGCCGGTAGCGCAGGTGCTCCCACCCCCAGCCAAGTAGCAGCCTGCGGTTGACGATCCCCTGCTTGGCCGCGATGCGGGCGAACTGCATCCCGCTCGACCCCGCCATCAGGGTCTTATCGAGATCGAAAAAAGCGGCAGCCCGCGGCGTGCCTTCGCTCGCGGGCTGCTCGCTCAAGGATCAGGCTCCGTCGACCTCGATGACGATCGCGTCGCCCTGGCCGCCGCCGGAGCAGATGGCCGCCACGCCGAGGCCGCCGCCGCGGCGGCGCAGCTCGTGGACGAGGGCGCCGACGATGCGGGAACCGGAGGCGCCGATCGGGTGGCCGAGGGCGATCGCGCCGCCGTTGACGTTGACCTTCTCCTCGTCGACCCCGAGCATCCGCACGGAGTTGAGGGCGACCGAGGCGAAGGCCTCGTTGATCTCCCAGAGGTCGACGTCCTCGGGGTTCTTCCCAATTTTTTCCAGCGCCAGCTTCGAGGCGTTGGCCGGCGTTTTGGCCAGGTAGGGGAAGTCGTCGGCGACGGTGCCGTAGGAGAGGATCCGCGCCAACGGGGCCTTTCCTTCCCTCTCGGCCCACTCCTCGGAGGCGACGACTATCGCGCCGGCGCCGTCGTTGACGCCGGGGGCGTTGCCGGCGGTGTGGGTGGCGTCGGGGCCGCCGATCGCCTTCAGGCCGGCCAGCGTCTCCAGCGTCGTTTCGGGGCGGATCGCCTCGTCGGCCTCGACCGTGGCCTCTCCCTTGCGCGACTTGACGGTGACGCCGACGATCTCTTCGGCGAGGCGGCCGGCTTCGGTCGCCTCGTGAGCGAGCCGGTGCGAGCGCTCGGCGAAGCGATCCATGTCGACGCGCGTGATCTCGAGCTCGTTGCCGACCTCGCTCGCCTCGTTGATCATCTGTTTTTCGGTAAAGGGGTTGGTGAGGCCGTCGTGGGTCATCGCGTCGAGTGCCTGCACGTCGCCCATCCGGAACCCGAAGCGGGCGTTCGGGAGCAGGTAGGGCGCCTGGCTCATCGACTCCATCCCTCCGGTGACGGCGACGTTGGAGTCGCCGGCGCGGATCGCCTGGTCGGCGAGGCCGAGCGAGCGCATGCCGGAGGCGCAGACCTTGTTGATCGTCTCCGAGGGCACCTCCTTCGGGATCCCGCCCTTGATCTGCGCCTGGCGCGAGGGGATCTGACCCTGGCCGGCCTGCAGCACCTGGCCGAAGACGACCTGCTCGACCTGCTCGGGGGCGACGCCGGAGCGGTCGAGGGCGGCCTCGATCACGGTCGCGCCGAGGTCGGTGGCGTCGAGGGAGGAGAGACCGCCGCCCATCTTGCCGAAGGGCGTGCGCGCGGTTCCGAGAATCACTGAGCTGGGCATCTACTGCCTTTCCTTTCCGAAGTTCGCTGGCCTGGCCCCTGTCCGCCAGGTCCAGCGGATGACGATACCGACAGGGCGGAGTGACCATCCGACAACCCGCGTGTGCGGCTGGCGAGCGCCGGACCGAGCGGGGGTAGGACGCAGGGAGGCCGAATAGCAGCGCTATTTGGCCGACTGAGGACGACGCCCCGCGAAGTGTGTCCGGAGCCGCCAGACGTGCGCGGGGGTTGTCGGATGGTCACGTAAACTCGCGGCCGATGAGGGTCGGAGTCGAGCAGGGTGAGCTGAAGGACGTCCAGGCCGATCTCCTGGTGGTCGGGCTCGCCAAGGGGAGCGAGCTGCCGGCGGCGGTCGGCGCGGCCGGGGGCGCCGGCGCGGCCAAGGCCGGCTTCAAGAAGCTCTCGCTGCTGCGGCCGGAGGGCTTCCCGCCGACGCTGGTCGTCGGTCTCGGCGATCGCGACGAGCTCGATGCCGAGCGCTTGCGCGTCGCCGCCGCCCTCGCCGCAAAGGAGGGGAAGCGCCTCGAGGTCGCTTCGATCGCCTGGGCGCTGCCGGAAAGCGGCGACCCCACCGCCGCCGCGATGGCTCTGGTCACGGGAACGATCCTCGCCGCCTACCGCTTCGATCGCTTCAAGTCCGAGACCGACGACGAGGCGCCCGGGCTGGAATCGCTGACGATCCTGGGCGCGGCCGATCTCGCCGACGCGGTCGCGGCCGCACGGATCGTCGCCGAGGCCCAGAACCGGGCCCGCGACCTCCAGAACACTCCCGCCAACATCGCCACCCCGAGCTTCCTCGCAGCGCGTGCCGAGGAGATCGCCGCTGGCTTCGACTCGCTCTCGGTCGAGGTCCTCGGCCGCCCGGAGCTGGAGCGGAAGGGGATGGGCGGTCTGCTCGCGGTCAGCCAAGGCAGCGCCGAGGAGCCGAAGATGATCGTCCTGCGTTACTCCGGTGGCGGCTCGGCGCCGACCCTCGGCCTGATCGGCAAGGGAGTCACCTTCGACACCGGCGGCATCTCGCTCAAGCCCGGCCTCGGGATGCAGGAGATGAAGATGGACATGTCCGGAGCCGCCGCGGTGTTGGAGACGGTCGCAGCGATCGCCGAGCTCGACCTGCCGCTCGACGTGGTCGCGGTCGTTCCTTCGACCGAGAACATGCCCTCCGGGACCGCGATCAAGCCCGGGGACGTCATCACCCAGTACAACGGCAAGACGGTCGAGGTCAACAACACCGACGCCGAGGGGCGGCTGATCCTCGCCGACGCCCTCGCCTACGCCGCCGAGCTCGGGGCCGAGCGGCTGGTCGACATCGCCACCCTGACGGGAGCGGTCGAGATCGCCCTCGGCTCGACCTACGCCGGCCTGGTCGCCAACGACGACGACCTCGCCGCGGCGGTCACCCGGGCCGGCGAGACGACCGGGGAGCTGGCCTGGCGGCTGCCGCTGCACCCCGAGTACAAGGAGCTGATGAAGGGCACCGTCGCCGACCTCTCCAACCTGGGGAAGAAGCGCAAGGCGGGGACGATCACCGCCGCCTCCTTCCTCGAGGAGTTCGTCGGCGAGGTGCCGTGGGCGCACCTCGACATCGCCGGCAGCGCCTGGGAAATCGGCCGCGAGTACGTCGGCAACGGAGCCAACGGCTTCGGCGTGCGGCTCCTGGTCGAGCTCGCGCGCCAGCACGCCGCTTAAGCCTCCCCCAAGATCATGCAGGTGGCGACGCCGTGGGCGAGCAGCTTGCCGCTGTCGGCGGCCGTGAGAGTCGCCTCGGAAGTGGCCTGTTTCCGCCCCCGGTAGAGGACGGTCGCCTCGCAGAGCACGCGCCCGGTGTCACGGGTCAGCGGGCGCACGAACTTCGCCTCCAGCCCGAGCGAGGTGTAGGCGACGCCGGCCGGCAGAGTGGTGTGGACGGCGCAGCCGAGGGCGGAGTCGAGCAGGGTTGCGGCGTAGCCGCCGTGGACGACCCCGATCGGGTTGTAGTGCTCCTCGCCGGGTTTGCCCTCGAAGACCACCCGTCTCTCCTCCAGCTCGACCGGGCGCAGCCGCATCGTCACCGCGATCGGCGGTGGCGGCATCTTGCCGGTGACGACCGCGGTCATGTACTCCATGCCCGTCATCGTCGCCCCGGCCGCCGCCGTCGGCACCGGGTCCTGCCAGACCAGCGTGCGGCTGCGGGAGCTCTCCGGGCTGGTGGCGGCGAACTCTTCCGCCAGCTCGGCCGCCGTCCCTTCCGGTGCCAGGACGACTCCGTTCTCGCTCACCGGATCTCCAGCCTCTGGACATCTGCAGTGCGCCGGGGGCGCTGAGCGCTCGCCGGGTAATGCAGGTCGGCGCTGATCTCCGCCTCGCTGATCGCGATCCGCGGCCCCTTGGGGCGCCGGTGGTGCCTATGTCGTGGGATCAGCCTCATCTGAGGGCCTCCAATCGGCTCGGTTGCATGAAGCAACTCTGGACAGGGTGACCCTACCGCGATCAGTTGCTTGATGCAACCCAGTGTGCGAAGATTCACACGTGCTGCACCGCGACTACCCCGGCCTCGACTGCTCCGTCGCCAAGGCGCTCGAGGTGATCGGCGAGCGCTGGTCGCTGCTGATAGTCCGCGGCGTGATGCACGGCAACCGCCGCTTCGGCGAGATGCAGGAGTCGCTCGGGATCGCCCGCAACGTGCTCTCGGCTCGCCTGCAGCGCCTCGTCGACGAGGACATCCTCGAACGGCGCGCTTACCAGGAAAACCCGCCCCGCTACGAGTACTTCCTGACCCAGAAGGGCCTCGACCTCTGGCCGGCGCTGATCGCGCTGCTGCACTGGGGCGACCGCTACTCGCCCAGCCCCGAGGGACCGCGGCGGCTGATCGTCCACAAGGAGTGCGGCGGCACCGTCAGCGAGCGGGGGATCTGCGAAGAGTGCGGCAGGGTCCTGACCGCGCGGGACGCCAAGCAAGTGCCGGGAGCGGGAGCGGCCTCACCCTCCCGCGGAGAGGTACTCGTCGGTAAAGACCTCTGAAACGTTGGGCTGGCGCTGGATCATGCCCTCCTCGTGCATCCAAGCCAGGAGCTTGCCCGCCTGATCGGGGTCGATGTACCTGGTCGAGGACAGCAACGGCAACGTCGCCCGCATTTGAGCATCGAATTCGCTCTTGCTGAGAATGAATTCGTGCGGACTGGTTTCGAGCAATCTCGCGGCGGCTGCAGGATGTCTCCTCACCGCCGCGACTCCGCGGTTCAGCGCCGCCATGAACTTCCGCACCACCTGAGGTTCGCGAGCCGCACGATCGGCCCGGGTGACGATCACGAGCTCGTCGTAGGCGGGGACTCCGAGATCTTCGACCCGCTTGATCACCGGTTGCTCCCCTCGCTCCCGCAGCGCCACACCCTCGAGGTTCCAGGAGCCGCCGAAGATGGCGTCCGCCTTTCCGTGAAGCAGAGCCGGCAGGACTCTGTAGCCGAACTGCTTCACCTCGACTTCCTCCGGCTTCACGCCCGCTCTTTCGAGGATGAACTCGAGCATCTCTTCCTGGTACGGGATTCCCGGCACCGCGATCGTCTTGTTCCTGAGATCGACGATCTCTCGGATCCCCGATTTCTTCAGCCAGATCAGCGCAGCGGTTGGCTGCGAGATCAGGCTCCCGACCGCGACGATCGGCGCTCCGTGGTCCTTGGCGAGAGCGACTTGAGGCTGCTGCGCCACCGCGAGGTCGTCGGTGTAGGCGGCGACGTAGGAGACCGGTCGCCGCGGCGCAACCGGAAGGTTCGGGAACACCGTCAGCCCGACATCGGTGAAGTACCCCTTCTCCACCGCCATCAGAATCGCGATGTCGGCCGGGGTCATCTGACCGTCGAGGCTCACGCGCAACTCCCGGGGGAACGTCGGCGACGGCTCACCGGCGAATGACGGTCTCGATTCCCTGGCGTTCGTCGCCAGCGTCGTGCTGACCGCGTCTCCGTCGCCCCCACAGCCGCTGAGCAGGGCGACGGCTACGATCAACGCAGTGCAGAGAAACCCCTGCCTCATTACTCAAACTATACGTAGTTATTGTGCCGAGGGAGAACTGAATTAGGAGGAGCTGATGGCGACGGCGGCAGAACTGCAGGTCAAGGACAAGGTCTTCATCGGCGGTGAGTGGGTCGAGCCGAGCGGCGCCGACCCGATCGAGGTCGTCAACCCGACGACCGAGGAGGTGCTGGGGACGATCCCCGGCTGCTCGCCGGAGGATGCCGACCGCGCCGTGGCCGCGGCCCGCACCGCCTTCGATGGTTGGTCGCAGACGCCGCGCGAGGAGCGCGGCCGCTACATCGCCGCGATCGCCGAGGGGCTGAACGAACGCGGCGACGAGATCGCCGCGACGATCACCCAGGAGCTGGGAATGCCGCTGAAGCTGAGTCGGATCATCCAGGTCGGCCTGCCCGCCTCCCAGTTCGCCTCGATGCCGAAGTTGATGGAGGAGGTCGCCTGGGAGGAGGAGATCGGCAACTCGCGGGTGCTGAGAGAGCCGATCGGCGTCCTCGGAGCGATAACGCCCTGGAACTATCCGCTGAACCAGATCGCTGCCAAGGTCGCTCCCGCACTCGCCGCCGGCTGCACCGTCGTCCTCAAGCCGAGCGAGGTGACGCCGCTGAACGCCTTCCTGCTCGCCGAGGTCGCCGAGGCAGCCGGGCTCCCGGCCGGGGTCTTCAACCTCGTCACCGGCACCGGCCCGACCGTCGGCGAGGCCATCGCCGGCCACCCCGGCGTCGACATGGTTTCCTTCACCGGCTCGACCCGTGCCGGCCGCCGCGTCTCCGAGCTCGCCTCGGCGACCGTGAAGCCGGTGGCGATGGAGCTCGGCGGCAAGTCCCCGAACGTGATCCTCGACGACGCCGACCTCGAGAAGGCGGTGCCGGACGGCGTCGCGAAGTGCTTCCTCAACAGCGGCCAGACCTGCAGCGCCCTGACCCGAATGCTGGTCCCGCGCCAGCGCCTGGCCGAGGCAGAGGAGCTGGCGAGGGCGGCGGCGGAGACCTTCACGCCCGGCGACCCGTTCGAGTCATCGACCAGGCTGGGACCGCTGGTCTCCGAGGTCCAGCGCGAGCGGGTTTGCGGCTACATCGAGAAGGGAGTCGCGGAGGGCGCGCGCCTGATCACCGGCGGCACCGAACCGCCCGAGGGCCTCGAGCGCGGCTTCTTCGTCCGCCCCACCGTCTTCTCCGAGGTCGAGGCCGAGATGACGATCGGGCGGGAGGAGATCTTCGGCCCGGTCCTCGCGATCCAACCCTACGAGGGCGAGGACGACGCCGTCCGCATCGCCAACTCAACCGAGTACGGCCTCGCCGGCGGCGTCTGGTCCGCCGAGAGCGAGCGGGCGATCGCAGTCGCCCTCCGCATCCGCACCGGCCAGATCGAGATCAACGGCGGCGCCTTCAACCCGCTCGCCCCCTTCGGCGGCTACGGCCAGTCCGGCCACGGCCGCGAGAACGGCCGCTACGGGATCGAGGAGCTGCTGCAGGTGAAGAGCCTGCAGCTGTAGGTCATTCGAGGTAGTAGTTCGTGAACACGGTGGCGTAGGGCCACTTTTCCTTGATCATTCCCCAGTGCTTCATCCAGGCGATCAAGGCGATCCGCTGCGGGCTCAGCACCTGGTCCCGAGATAGCAGCGGAAGCGTCGCCTTCAACTGGGCGTCGAGGACCCGGGGGCTGACGCCGGGCGCGGATCCGACGCTGGTCCGGATCGCGCGGGCGGCGCCGGCGGGGTTCTTCACCGCCGCCGCCGTACCCCGTGCCACGGCGGCGAGAAAGGCGCGGAACAGCTCCGATCGTTTGTACACGCATTCGTAAGGAGCGAACAGCACCGATTGGTTGTAGCCGGCGACTCCCATCTCCTTCACCTTGGTGATGACCGGGCGCTGGCCGCGCGCCTGCAGCGCGACGCCCTCTAGGTTCCAAGATCCGCCGAAGATGGCGTCCGCCTTCCCGCTCGACAGCGCCGCCACCAGGTGGGACCCGACGCCCATCAACTTCACGTCAGCGGGCTCAAGACCCGCTCGCATCAGGATCCTCTCGAGGAACCTCTTCTGGAAGGAGGCTCCGGGATACGCGATCGTCTTCCCCTTCAGATCGGCGATCCCGTCGATCCTCGAGCTCCGCAGCCAGATCATCGCTTCCGTCGGTTCCGAGACGAGGGAACCGAGCCCGATCACCTGCATCCCTTCGTCTCTTCCGATGATGATCTGCGGTTGCGGGGCGACCCCGAGGTGGGCGTCTCCGGCTCCCGCCGAGGGGATCGGATCCTCCGGGTTCTCGGGCTCCTCCACCCCCACCTCAAGGCCGAGCTTGGTGAAGTAGCCCAGCCGCTGGGCCATCAGGATGCCGGCGCTTTCCGGTCCGAGGCGAGCGTCGAGCGCGACCTGCATCCGCCCGGATCGCGGCGGGCACTTCGGAGTCGGCGGCTCTTCGACCCGAACCGGCGCCGCATCCCCGGTGGTGCTCTTTTCCGACTCGGATCCACCGGCGCCCCCGCAGCCAGCCAGCAGGGCCGCGACGGCGAGGATCCCGAGGATCCAGCAGCTGATCTTGCTTGGACTCGAATAGCGCATGGATCTCGCCTCAGGGGCTCGCCAGCAGCGAGTCGGCGGGCAGATCCTCTTGGATCATCTCGTTTTCGGACATCCAGTCGATCAACTGCTGGAGGCGCGCCGGGTCGACCTGCCCGCTGCTGGAGAGCATGCCCGCGGTCGCGTCCACCTGTTGATGCATCGCAGCCGTGCTGACTTCGGGATTTTTTTCGCCAGATGCCACGAGGAGCCGGGCCGCCTGCCGCGGCTCCTCAACCGCCGCGGAGGAGCCGCGGGCGGTCGCCGAGACGAAATCGTCGATCAGCTTCGGGTTTGCTTCCGCAACGTCCTCGCGCGCCACCAGCACCAGTTCTTCGTAGTCGGGGACCCCCATGGCGGTGACGGGGTGGACGACCGGCTGCAGGCCCCGCGCCTTCATGTCGATCCCCTCCACGTTTTCGGAGCCGCCGAAGATGGCGTCGGCCCGCCCCTTCTCCAGAGATGCGACGAGGTCGTTGCCGACCCTGATGACATTGACGTCCGCCGGTTCGAGCCCTTCTTCGCCCAAGACGTGTTCGAGGAGGCTCTCCTGCGAGGAAAGTCCCGGGGTGGCGATCGTCTTGCCCTTCAGGTCGGCGATCGTCTCGATGTTCGATTCCCGCGGCCAGATGAGGGCCGCCGTCGCCTCCTGGACGACGCTGCCGACGATGACTATCGGCGCCCCCTTATCCCTGGCCACTACAGCCTCGGGGCCGGTGATGACCCCGATGAGGTCCTGGCCTTTGACCACGTCGGGGATCACCAACTTCGGCGTCACCGGGCTGAGGGTGAGGGGGGCGATCTTCTCCTTCCGGAAGTAACCGCGCTTTTCTGCAACCAGGAAGGAGACGGTTTCAGCGCTGTCGAAACCGTCCATCGCAACCCACATCGTCACGACTCCTTTCGAATCCCGGAAGTCCACCCGGGGGCCCTGGGACTGGCCGTCGCTTGAGCCCGCTTCTTCAGCGCTGGCCGCCTGGGTGCCCTCGGCGGATCCCCCTCCGGTCGTATCGCTTCCGCTTCCCCCTCCGCACCCGGCCATCGCCAGTGCCACGAGGATCACTGCCGCAAGCCAGTGGATCTTCATCTCTCCCGTCTCCCTCGGGGCACGGCGTTCAAGGCGCCAGGTAGTCGTTGCTGAAAAGTTGGTGGATCGGCGGCTTTCGCTTGAGGATCCCTTTCTCATGCATCCAGCTCGCGAGGTGGGCCACCCGCTCAAGGTCCATGCGGGCGTTGCTCGGGAGCAGAGGCAGCGTCGCTTTCAGCGGCGCCCAGACGTCGCTCATACGGAAACGGGGATCGATTCCGTAGTTCGCCTTGATCAACCGCGCCGCCGCCGCAGGATGGTTCCGCACCGCGTCGATACCTCTCCCGACCGCCGTCATGAAGCCGCGATAGACCGCTGGGTGCTCGGACACGCATCTGGCCGGGGCGATCACCACCAGTTCTTCGTAGCTGGGAAGCCCCAGGCTCTGCGCCCGCTTGACCACCGGTTCGGCTCCCCTGGCTTCGAGCGCCGCCCCCTCGTTGTTCCAGGTGACACCGAAGAGGGCGTCGACCCTTTCTTCGAGCAGGGCGGCCACTGACCTGAAGTTGGTCCGTTTGATCGTCACGTCGTCGAGCGTCAGGCCCGCCCGCGCCAAGACCTCCTCAAGGAAGGCTTCCTGGAAGGGGGCGCCGGGAATGCCGACGGTCTTCCCGGCGAGGTCAGCCACGTCGCCGATCTCAGAGCCGGGGAGCCAGATCATCGCCGAGTTGTTCTGCTTGATCACGCTGCCGATCGCGAGCAGGGGCGCTCCTCCTTCTTCGGTCGCGAGCAGCACCTGCGGCTGCTGGGCGACGCCGATCGCGTCGATTCCGAGGGCGACGTACTTCACCGAGCGTGCCGGATTTTTCGGGCCGCCGGAGAAGGCGCTGAGTCCGGCGTCCCCGTAGAAGCCTTCGGCCTCGGCCATCATCACGCCGATGTTCTGGGCGTACGGATCGGCGTCGAGCGTCACGCCCATGGATTCGGACGAGCGCGAGGGGCATTCGAGCGGTCCTCGCTCCTTGAAGACTTCCGGAACGGTCGTTTCCCCCTTCGGGGCCGTCGTCTCGGCCTTCGCGTCCTTGGTCGCCTGCGGATGGGTGGTGTCGAGGTTCGAGGTCTCTCCTCCACCGCAGCCCACCAGCACGGCGAAGGCAACCATGCAACAGCACCAGCAACCGATCTTCGCGACAGATCCCATCACGGCGCCAGGTAGTCGTTGGTGAAGAGTCGGTCGACCGAAGGTTCCCGCTCGATCATCTCCGCTCCGTGCATCCAGGCAATGAGATCGGAGGCCCGCGCGAGATCCATCTCGCCGCCCTCGGAGAGGAGCGGGAGCGTCGCCTTCAGCTGAGCCTCGGTCTGCTTGCGGCTCGCCTCGGGGTCGGCTTCGATGTCTTCTTCGATCACCTGCAGAGCGGCGCGGGGATCTTCCACCGCGGCTTTCGTTCCCCGCCGGACCGCGGTCATGAAGTGCCGGTACATCGCCGGATGCTGCGCCACGCATTTCGACCGGGCAACGATCACGAGCTCGTCATAGGTCGGGATCCCGAGCTCCCTCACCGGAGTCACCACCGGCTTCGCCCCCTGTGCTTCCAGCGCCTCTCCCTGGAGGTTCGGAGAACCGCCGAAGATCGCGTCGACTTCCCCATCGAGCAGTTTCTTGACGACTTCGTATCCGAGGAACGGGACTTCGACATCGTCGAGCGTCAGCCCCTCCTTCGCCAGCACCTGTTCCAGAAACCCTTCCTGGTAGGAACCGCCCGGCGTGGCGATCACCTTCCCCTCGAGGTCGGAGATATCGCGGATCCCCGAGCCCTTCAGCCAGATCATCGCCGCCGTCGGCTTCGAGATGACGCTGCCGATGGCCACGATGGGTTCCCCGATCGCCCTGGTGTAGACCGCCTGCGGCTGCGTGGTGATGCCGATGTCGTCCGCCCCGGCGGCAACGTAGTCCGCCGCTAGTTCCGGAGTAGCCGGAACTAGGGTCAAGACGTTGAGGCCGACGTCGCCGAAGTAGCCCTTCCGTTCGGCCATCAGCATGCCGATGTTCTCCGCGCCGGCGCGACCGTCGAGCGTCACGTCCAGCCGCTTGGACGGGACCGGACAGGGGACGTGCGGCCTCTTTTCGGGGCGGGCGTCGCTCGTGACGGCGACCGATTCGGGGGCGGCGCCGTCTGCCCCTCCCCCGCCGCAACCCGCGAGCAAGGCAGCCACGGCCGCCATCCCCCCCAACACATAGGCGATCCTCATTACTCAAATCTCTATTACGAGGTGGCTGCCGGTCAAGCGGCGCCAGAAAATCGCGCGCGAGTTTTGCTTCGGCTAGCCGGTGCGCGGCGGCGTGGCCGTGACCGCGCCGTCCTCGCGTCGGGCGACCGCAGCGGCCCGCCCAACCCTCTCGCCGATCCCGAAATGGGCGCAGATGGTCAGCTCGTGCTCGCGGCGCAGCGGCCGCATCGGGTCGACTACAGGGGCGCTGCGGATCGCGTCGGCCTCCTGTGCAACCCAGACCCCGAAGGGGGCTCCCGCGCAGTTGGAAAAGGGGAGGGCGACGACGCGAGCGCGGCGGCGGCGGCCGAGGCGGGCGATCAGCCAGGCCGGGTCGCCGCTCTCGGCGTCGACGTAATAACCCTGCACCTGGCCGACCGAGGCCCCGCTCAGCTCGGCGACCTCGGCCCCGAGCCAGCTCATCGCCTCGGCGGTGGAGATGTGCTCCTCAACCATCGACGTGCTTCTCCAGCAGCTCGCTCGCCGCCGTCGCCGGGTCGAGCTCGCGCCGCACCACCCGATCGAGCAGCTCGGCCGTCGCCGGATCCTCGGAGACCGTCTGCTCGAGCCGGCGGCGCATCCGCGAGGTAGCGATTCCGAGCACCTCGCTGCGCAGGTTGCGGGCGCGGCGCTCGGCCAGCGTCCCAGCCTGCTCGATGAACTTGCGGTGCGCGTCGATTTGCACGGCCAACTCGTCGACTCCCTCGCCGCGAGCCGCCTCGGTGCGCAGGATCGGCACCTTCCACCCCTCGGGATCCTGGGACAGCGCCAGCACGCCGCGCACCTCGCGGACCATCGTGTCGGTCATCGGATGGTCGGCCTTGTTGACGACGATGACGTCGGGAATCTCCATCACCCCCGCCTTCAGAGCCTGGATCGAGTCGCCGGAACCGGGCATCAGCGCCAGCACGATCGTGTCGGCGTGATCGACGATGTCGATCTCCGCCTGACCGACGCCGACGGTCTCGATCAGGACGTCGTCTTTGCCGGCGGCGTCCATGATCAGCGCCACCTGAAGCGCCGCCTCGGAGAGGCCGCCGAGGGCCCCGCGGGAGGCCATCGAGCGGATGAAGACGCCGGGGTCGAGGAAGTGGTCGGTGAGCCGAATTCGGTCGCCGAGCAGGGCGCCGCGGGTGAAGGGGCTGGAAGGATCGATCGAGAGGACTGCGACCTCGCGCTGGGCCTTGCGCAGCTCGCCGGTGAGGGCGCCGATCAGCGTGCTCTTGCCCACTCCGGGCGGTCCGGTAAAGCCGATGATGCGGGCCTTGCCGGTCCGCGGGTAGACCTCGCGGACCAACTCCCAGCCGGCGGGGTCGTCGGACTCGATCAGGGTGATCGCCCGCGCCAGCGCCCGCTTCTCGCCGGCGGCGAGGCGCTCGGCGAGCGGAGCGGTTTTGGCGACGTCGGCCACGGGCGAGCCAGTCTAAGAGGCGGCCTCTAAAGTTGCCCCGCCGTGCTCCGCTTCCTGGCCCGCAACCGGATGCTGACCCCGCGCTACGCGCGGCTCCTCTGGCGCTACCTGTGGCGCCGGCTGCTGACGCCGGCCGGGAGGCGCTGGCGCTCGGACGGACCCTTCTTCCTCGGGAAAGGGCTGGAACTGAAGATCGAGCGGCGGGGCGAGATCCGCTTCGGCCGCTTCGTCTGGATCGGCGACGGGACCAAGATCCGCTGCCACGAGGGCGTCGTCGAGATCGGCGCCAAGACGGTGATGGGGCAAGAGTGCACGATCTCCGCCTACCAGCGGGTGCGGATCGGCGAGGAGTGCGTGATCGCCGACCGGGCGATGTTCATCGACTTCGACCACGGCATCGTCGAGGTCGAGCGCCCGATTCGGCGCCAGGGCATCTACAAGCGCGACGTCGAGGTCGGCAACAACGTCTGGATCGGCTACGGCGCCTGCATCCTCCGCGGCGTCAGCGTCGGCGACAACTCGGTGATCGGGACCAATGCCGTGGTCACCAAGGATGTCCCCGCCAACGCCGTCGTCGGCGGCATCCCAGCCCGGGTCATCCGCATGCGCGAGGCGCCGCGAGAGCTGCGCTGGGAGCGCCCGGTCGAACCGGACCCCGCGGCCTGGACGACGATGCAGCCGCCGCAGTTCGCCGGACACGACGAGTAGCGATTCGCCGCCGCGGGTAGGCCAGGGCATGCCCGACGCCGAAGAGCAGCTCGACGAGAAGGAGGCGGTGAAGCGCCTCAACGCGGCCCTGACGCTGCAGTATCGCTCGGCGCTCCAGTACTCGATCGTCGCCTCGAGCCTGAGCGGGCTGGAGGCCCAGGCGCTGGGCTCGAAGCTGACCGAGTTCGGCGACTCCGAGCTCGCCGACGTGCGGCGGCTGGTCGAGAAGATCGTCTCCTTCGGCGGCGAGCCGACGACCGAGGTGGCCGAGCTGCGCTTCGAGACGAGCGTCAAAGGGGGGCTCGGGTGGCTGGCCCAGTGCGAGGAAGCGGCGGTCGAGGCGCTGCAGGAAGCGATCGAGCCGACCGGCCGCGACGGCCGCTCCGAGGCCCTCGAGCACCTGATGGAGCACCTGATCCTGCGTAAGCAGACCCAGGTCGACTTCCTCAACCGCGCGATCGCCTGAGCAGGCGCTGCAAGAACTCCGTCAGCGCTGAAATGTATTGTCTGGCCGACAATGAACCGATTGCGGAACAGTGCCTGCGTGGCTCGCGACGGACGAATCCGGTCAGAGGAGGTGGCGGTCAAGTTCGGGCACAACCTCTTCCGCTGCCGCCGCCGGGCGGCGATGTCGCAGGAAGAGCTGGGGGCGCTCGCTTCGCTGCACCGGACGGAGATCGGGATGCTCGAGCAGGGGACTCGGCTGGCCAGGGTCGACACCCTGATGAAGCTCGCCGGCGCCCTCTCGATTTCACCGCTGGAGCTGCTCGACGGCATCCACTGGACGCCCGCCAGCAGCGCCGACGGCAGCTTCACGATCAGCGATCGCAGCCTCGCCCGGCGGCGGCGCGACGGCTGCTGAAGCCGGGCGAAGCCGCCAGGCGCTTTTCGTGCCCCTACGGCGCCTTGGCGCCGGCCAGCTCGGCGTAGACCGCGGCGGTCTGCTCGGCGACGTCGCCCCAGTCGAAGCGGCGCAGGTGCTCGTAGGCTTCGGCGACGAGGCGACGACCGAGCTCGTCGTCGGAGAGGACGCGGATCGCGACCTCGGCCAAGGCTTCGGGGTCGTGGGCGCGGAAGCGCAGCCCCGCCTCCTCGTGGGGGACGACCTCGCGCAGGCCGCCGGTGTCGGCGACGATGCAGGGGCAGCCGGAGGCCATCGCCTCCAGCGCGACGAGACCGAAGGGCTCGTAGATCGAGGGGACGACGGTGAGGTCGGCGATCCGGTAGAGCGAATGCAGCACGTCGTCGCCGATCCAGCCGAGGAAGGTGCCGTGCTCCATCAGCCCCAACTCCTCCGCCTGGCGCTTCAGTTCGGCCTCGTGGGTGCCCGAGCCGGCGACGAGGAAGCGCGTTCCCGGTGCCTCTTCGAGCACCCGCGGCATCGCCTCCAGCGCCAGCTGGAACCCCTTCTCGTAGACGAGGCGGCCGATCAGCAGGACGAGCCTCTGATCGGGCGCCGCGAACTCCGAGCGCAGCCGCGCCAGCTCCTCGGCCGGCTGGGCCGGCAGGTCGTCGGGGTCGATCCCGTTCGGGATCACGCTGATCCGTCCCTCCTCGACGCCGAAGATGTCGGCGACCTGTTCGCGCATGTAATGGGAGCAGGCGATGACGCGGTCGGAGCGGTTGGTGATCCAGCGCTCGACCCCGTGGATGTAGGTCTGGGGGTGCTTGTCGACCCAGCCCTGGTGGCGGCCGTACTCGGTCGCGTGGATCGTCGTCACGAGGGGGGCGTCGAAGCGCTTAGCGAGGTGGTCGCAGGCGTTGGCGACGAGCCAGTCGTGGCCGTGGACGAGGTCGTAGCTGTAGCGGTCGCCGAGCTCGACCCCGGCCGCGAGCATGTCGGAGTTCATCCGTTCGATCCAGGCGACGAACTCGCCGAGATCGGTCGGTCGCTTCGGCTCGCGGATGCGGTGGATGATCACCCCGCCGCGGCGCTCGGTCGCCGGCGACTCCTCTCCCCCACGGGTCAGCACGTGCACCTCGACGTCCCGCTCGACCAGAGCCTCGGAGAGCTTGCGCACGTGGCGGGCGAGGCCGCCCTCGATCAGCGGCGGGTACTCCCAGGAGAGGATCAGGACGCGGGTCAAAGTTCGGGGGGGAGGCTGGTCCGGTGGTGGCTGTCCTAGGGCTCCAGAAGCGGAGCGAGGCTGAGGTCCGGGGCGAGGGAACGCATACGCGGATCGGTGGGGCGGTCGCAGTCTATGGCCTCCAAGAGCGCCCGTGAATGGTCGGTGGCGCGCTGGTAGGCGTAATCGCCGGCCTGCTTGCGCTGATCGAGAAACGCCCAGTCACTCGACTGGGCGGCGAGCAGCTCGCGCGCGGCGCGCTCCAGGCGCTCCCCGCGCAGTCCGGCGGAAGCCGCGCGCAGCAAGCGCAGCTCCATCCTGCGCGCGCCCCAGGCGAGGTCGGCGACCGGCGGCGAATCCCAGGTGCTGAGGTCCTTGTCCTCCCCCCAGGTCGAGGCGCGCAGCGGCCGGGAGACCGGCTCGTGCTCGGCCAGCGCCTGGGGGAGGGTGAGGAGCCGGATCCCCGCCGCCTCCGCCCCCTCGAGCACGCCGCGCAGCCAGATCGGCCCCTCCGACCACCAATGCCCGAGCAGCTCGGTGTCGATCGCGAAGACGAGCAGGCCGCGGCGGCCGCGGCTCTCGGCATAGGTGCGCAACCTCGCCGCCGCGGCGGCGAGGAACTCCTCCGCCTGGCGCCGCGCCACGGCCGCCGCGGCATCGGGCTCGTAGGCGCCTCCCCCCACCCGCCAGATCCGGATCCCGCGCAGCGATTTGCCGGCGAACTGGGCGTGGGCCGGGTCGGACGGGTAGCCCTCGAGCGACCAGAGCCACGAGATCGCCTCCCAGTCGATCGGCAGCGCCACCGGACCGGCCTCGGTCGCAACCGGCGCCAGCGCCTCCAGCGACTCGGCGTGGCGGCTCTGGTCGACGCAGAACCAGCGAACCCCCTGCTCGGCCAGCGGCCACTCGAGCCCCGGGGCGTAGGCGCACTCCGGCAGCCAGAAGCCGCCGTCCCAGCCGAAGCGGCGCTGGTGGGAGCGGACCCCGGCCTGCAACTGCAGCTGCACCCCCGCGCGCGTCGCCAGCAGCGGCAGCACCGCATGGGTCGCGGCCGAGGCGGCGAGGGCGATCCGGCCCTCCGCCGCCGCCCGCTGGAAGGGGACGAGCGGATCGCCGCCGGCGGCGTCGAGCAGCTCCAGCGCATGGGCGTACCGCTGCCGCTCCCCCTCGCAGGCCGCCCGGCACTCCTCCGGCACCTGCGGCAGATCCGCCTCGGCGGCCCCGATCCGCCACTTAAGAAGGAACCGCCGCAGGCGTTCAGCGGCACCGGCGTCCTCGAGCTGGTCGGCGAGCACGGGCGTCACCGTCATCGTCAGGCCCCGCGCCACCTCCAGTACCGGCAGGTAGGAGCGGATCACCGCATCGAACAGCCACTCCTCGCCGAACGGGTAGGTCCCGAATCCCTCGACGTAGGGCATGTGGCTGTGCAGGACGATCGCCAGGTCCCCGGCGGTCCCCTCCCGACCCATCAATCCGAGTGGCAGACCGCGAGGAAGTCGAGGGAGCGGTCGAGGTCGCCCATGCTCAGGCGGAAGTCGGAGGCGGCGATGGCCGGGGTGAAGCGGTCGTAGAAGGGCTTGGTCAGCCGCAGCGCCTTGTGGACCGAGTCCCAGCCGAGCTTGATCGCCAGCTCGTGGGCGCGCAGCTTGCGGGCGTGGAAGAGGCCGAGCAGCTCGACTCGCGGGAAGTGTGCCTCGCAGAGGGCCCGGAACTCCTCGGCCCGGTACTCCTTCACGTGCCAGGGGTTGTCGGACTTCTCCGCCCCCGGCGGCGCCAGCGTCAGCAGATTCGGGGTGGAGACGTAGGCGACCCCGCCCGGGGCCAGCATCGACTTGAAGTGCTCGAGGATCGCTCCCGGATCCTGGACGTGCTCGATCGTCTGCAGGAAGACGACCGCGTCGCAGGGCTCGGAGAAGCTCTCGACCAGATCGCGCTCGAAACGCAGGTTCGGACGCCGGTAGCGGAGCCGCGCGTGGTCGTGCGCTTCGGGGTTGGCGTCCACCCCGACGACGCTCGCGGCGGCCCCGGCGATGACGTCGGAGCCGTAGCCCTCGCCGCAGGCCATGTCGATCACGCGCTTGCCCCCGACCCGCTCGGCGATCCACTCGTAGACGACCAGATGGCGGCGAAACCAGTAGTTCTCCTCGGGCACGTCGGGCAGCGTCCGCTCGCCGGTCAGCGGCAGTGGCGGCACCCCGGGCGGCTGGTTCGACTGGAGGTAGTGACGCTCCACGGGCGGGACGCTATTAGAGTTCCCGCCCCATGCCAGCCTCCCCCACCGCCACCCCCGAGCACATCAAGGACGTCAACACCCGCTACCACGACGCGGCCGCCCACGAGTACGACGCCAAGTGGGGCATCGACTTCGGTGAGGTCGGCCAGCGCCAGGTGCGCCTGAAGCTGGTCAAGGCGCTGGGGGGGCTGAAGGGCCGCTCCTTCGGGGACGCCCTGGAGATCGGCTCCGGCACCGGCTACTTCTCGCTCAACCTCGTCCAGCTCGGGGTGATCGAGCGGCTGACCGCGACCGACATCTCGCCGGGGATGCTGAAGCAGCTGGCGGCAACCGCCGACGCGCTCGGGCTCGAGACCGTGACCACGGTCGAGACCGAGGCCGAGACCCTGCCCTTCGGGGACGAGAGCTTCGACCTCGTCCTCGGTCACGCCGTCCTCCACCACATCCCCGACCTCGACAAGGCCTTCGCCGAATTCCGCCGCGTGCTGCGGCCGGGCGGGATGATCGCCTTCGCCGGCGAGCCCTCCCGCTACGGCGACCGGCTGGCGGCGCTGCCGAAGCGCGCCGGCCTCGCCCTCGCCCCGGCCTGGCGCCGCGCGATCGGCGCCCACATCCGCACCACGCCCGAGCACGAGCAGTCGGAGGGGCATTCGCTCGAGGGAGAGGTCGACGTCCACGCCTTCGCCCCCGCCGACCTCCGCCGCCTGCTCAAGGACGCCGGCTTCGAGCAGCGCCGGGTCGGCGGCGAGGAGCTCCTCTCCAACGCCTGGGGCTGGGGGCTGCGCACGGTGGAGTCGAGCGCCGAGCCCGAATCGATCTCCTTCGGCTGGCGCCGCTTCGCCTTCAACAGCTACATCGCCCTGCAGAAAGTGGACACCAAAGTGCTCGAGCCCTACCTCCCCGCCGAGCTCTTCTACAACCTGCTGGTCTCGGCGCGGAAGCCCGCGTAGCGCTTCCAGCGCCTCATCGCCGGCCACCGTCCTTGCGTTCGCCGGGGGTCCGCGCCCGGAACAGCTTTACCCGGTAGTCGAGGCCCTTGAGCCGCCGCTCGCCGACGTAGGAGTAGTCGAAGCCCTCGCCCGCCGACTCCTTGGTCGCCTCGTCGAGGACGGCGCTGCCGGGGCGGGCGACGTTGGTGATCCGGCTGGCGAGGTTAACGGCGCGGCCGTAGTAATCCCCGGACTGCGGCAGGGTCGGGCCGCTGGCGATGCCGGCGCGGAGCCAGGGGAACTGCTGGCCTTCCTGCTCGGCGGCGTGGATCAGCGCCAGCGCGGCGGCGACCATCGGCGCCGGCTCGGGGGAGACCAGCATCACCGCGTCGCCGATCGTCTTCACCAGCCGCACCGGGGGCTCGGCGACCGCGGTCGCCATCTCCTCGAGCCGCCCGGCGACCATCCCCAGCTCCTCGGGGGCGATCTCCTCGCCGAGGCGGGTGAACTCGACCAGGTCGGCAAAGCAGACGGTCAGCTCGACGGCGCCCCCCAGCTCCCCGGAGGCGATGTCGGTGGCGCCGATCACGTCGCGGCGGATCTGTTCCAGCAGGTGGGCCTGCAGCGCGTAGACAACGGTCGGTCCGGCCAGCGGCAGCATGTACTCGGCGGCGGCGGCGAAGCGCAGGGCGACGTCGCGCTCGGTGTCGCCGGGCTGGGTCAGGGTGCGGATGATCAGCTCGCGGTTGGATTCGGCGATCCGCGCGGTTCCCATCCCGATCGTCCGTGCCACCTGGAGCATCCCGTCTTCGGGCAAGCCGAGCTCCAGGAACCGCTTCATCGCCCGCGCCGCCTCAATGTCGGCGTCCGTGCCGAGCTGCTCGTCGGGATCGGGAACCGGGATCCCGAGGGCCGAGCGGAACCGCAGCAGCATCTCCAGGTCGAGCTCGGCGATCTCGGCGACTTCGCGGGCGGTGTAGCGCGGGCCCGTCCCCGCCAGTGCCCGCTCGACGGGGAGCAGGGTCAAACGGCCCGCCGCGACCGCCTCCTTCAGCTCCTCCAGCGCGCAGCCTTCGCCCGCGAGCTGCTCGAGCAGTTCCAGCCGTGCCTGCCGCGGCTTCCCCTCCACGCCCTCCAGCAGCCCCTCGGCCTCGAAATCGATCTTGGGGCCGCCCGCCATCTCCGCATTGTTCCGATTCAGTCGGCGTAGGCGACGGCGCCACCGCGGCGGGGGTCGCCGCCGCCGCTGAGCACGCCACCGGCAGGGTCGCGGGCGACGGCCTGAACTCCGCCGAAGAAGAGGTTGAGCGAGGGCCAGCGGGCGACCTCGAGTCCGCGCGCCTCCAGCCGGGTCAGCGCCTCGGGGTCCACCCCCTTCTCGGCCTGGACGATCCCCTGCTCGAAGTGCAGCCGCGGCGCCTCGATTGCCGCCGCCACCGGGTAGCCCTGCTCGACCGCCCGCACCACGGTCTGCAGAATCGCCGAGCGGATCCGGTTGGAGCCGGCGCTGCCGAGGGCGAGGACGATCTCGCCGTCGCGCAGGACCACCGTCGGCGCCATCATCGACGGCACCCGTCGCCCGGGCGCGATCAGGTGGAAGCCGGCCGGGTTGAGGTCCTCCTCGCCGAGCATGTTGTTGAGGATCACGCCGGTCCCGGGGACGAGCACTCCGGAGCCGGAGCCGTTGGAGCAGGTGACGCTGGCGCAGTTGCCGCCGGCGTCGAGGACGGAGATGTGGGTGGTCGAGCCGAGCAGGTCGGCGGCGGCGAGGTCGAGCCCGATCGGATCGAGGAAGCCGGCCTCCATCCCCTCCTCGTAGAGCGACTCGGCGAAGGCGAGGTCGCGCCGCGAGTTGGCTGCCTCCATCGCCGCGACGAGCTGCTCGGGCCCGCTGCGGGGACCGAGGCGCTCGAGCAGGCCGAGGCAGTAGGAGATCAGGATCCCGCCCGAGGAGGGCGGCGGGTTGGTGAGGACCTGGGTGCCGCGGAAGGCGGTCTCGATCGGCTTGCGCTCGATCGCCTCGTAGGACGCGAGGTCGCCGGGGCCGATCAGGCCGCCGTGGCCGACGACGAAGTCACTGATCGCCGCCGCGACCTCGCCCTTGTAGAAGAGGTCGGGGCCCTCCTCGGCGTAGCGTTCGAGCGCGTCGGCCAGTTCGGGAAAAGCGAAGAGGTCACCCTCGCCAAGGCGACGTCCCTGCGGCGCGTAGAGCTCCCGCGTCCCGGTCATCCGCTCGTGGATCGGGCCGAGGATGTCGAGGATGTAGGCCTGCCCCTGGTTGACAGGGGCCCCCTCGCGCGCCAGCCGCACCCCCGGGCCGATCAGGTCGCGCAGCGGCAGCGTCCCGAAGCGCTCGAGGGCATGTGCGAGGCCGGCAGCCGTGCCTGGGACGCCGCAGGAGGCGGGGCCGACGTAGAACGTCTGCGTCGTCTCGGCGTCGAAGCGGACCGGGACCGGAGCCAGCTCGCTGCCCCGCTCGATCCCATCCAGGCCCGGGGCGGCAACGAAGAAGTCGATCAGGGTGGTCTCGCCGCCCTCGTGAACCATCATGTGGCCGCCGGCGCCGAACCCGGTCAGCGGACTCTCGACCGCGAAGGAGGCGAGCACGGCGCAGACGGCGGCATCGACCGCGTTGCCACCCTCGCGCAGGACGGCGGCGCCGGCCTCGGCGGTCAGCGGGTGCCCGGCTGCGACGACTCCCTGCATCGGCCGGTTTTACCGATTTGCGTCAGCCAGGCAGGAACTCGGGGACGTCGATGCCCAGTTCGCGGTCGCCGCCGCGACCGCGGCGGCCGGCGTCGGCCTCTTTGGTGCGGCGGATCGTCGGCTCGGCGGCGCGGCGCTGCGGCTGCGTGCGGCCGTCGAAGCGGGTGGCGACGACGGTGACCCAGATCTGCTCGGAGAGCTCCTCGTCGACGTTGGCCCCGAAGATGATGTTGGCGTCCGGGTGGGCGGCCTCGCCGACGACCTTGGCGGCCTCGGAAACCTCGACCAGCGAGAGGTCGGCGCCGCCGGTGATCGAGAGAAGAATGGAGCGGGCGCCGTCCATCGAGGTCTCCAGCAGCGGCGAGGAGATCGCTTTTTCGGCGGCGAGGACGGCGCGGTCGTCGCCGTAGGCCATCCCGATCCCGAGCAGGGCGCGGCCTGCTTCGGACATGATCGAGCGCACGTCGGCGAAGTCGAGGTTGATCACGGCCGGCAGCGTCACCAGGTCGGAGATGCCCTGGACGCCTTGGCGGAGGACATCGTCGGCGACCTTGAAGGCCTCGACCATCGAGGTCTGCTGGTCGAGGACGTCGAGCAGGCGATCGTTGGGGACGACGATCAGGGTGTCGACCTCGGCGGCCAGTTCCTCGATCCCCTTCTCGGCCTGGGTGCCGCGGCGGCTGCCCTCGAAGCTGAACGGCTTGGTGACGATGCCCACCGTCAGCGCCCCCACCTCGCGGGCGAGGCGGGCGACGACCGGGGCGGCGCCCGAGCCGGTGCCGCCGCCTGCACCGGCGGCCACGAAGACCATGTCGGAGCCCTTCAGCAGGCGCTTGATCTTGTCCTGCTCCTCGAAGGCGGAGCGGTGGCCGACCTCGGGGTCGGCGCCGGCGCCGAGACCGCGCGTCTGCTCGTCGCCGATGTGGACGGTGACGTCGGCGACGCAGAGCTGCAGCGACTGCAGATCGGTGTTGACGGCCATGAACTCGACCCCTGGGATGCGGGCGTCGACCATCCGGTTGACCGCGTTGACGCCGGCCCCGCCGACGCCGACGACTTTGATCACCGGCTGGTGGGGCTCGCCGCTTCCCGGCGGCTCATAGGCGGGCTCGTCGCGTCCGTAGCGCGGGTTTTCGGTCGAAAAATGCTGCTGCTCCCGCCGCGGCAGCGGCTCCTCGTTGAAGACCCTCTTCAACCGCTCGGGAGCCGACTCCGCCGAGCTCTCGATCTCTTCCTGGTCGTACAGGGTGGGAGCCTCTTCCTGCTGGAGGGGAAGGTCAGCCTGCTGCGCCTCTGACGCGGGTGGCGACGATTCCGAGGACTCTCCCGCCAGGGAGAGCCCGGGATCGGAGACAGGACCCGCGTCCCGAACGCTCTCGTCCCGATCCCCCTGCTGCTTTTTCGCCTCAGCGGGATCTTCGCGCCCGTAACGCGGCGCCTCCGGCGGATCGATCGGCGTGTCCTCGGAGGTCGATTTGAACAGGTCGGAAAGCGGTCCCTCGCGCATGCTTGCGCGCTTGTTACGGCGAGCCATGGGACAGAACCTCCTTCGCCAGATCCCGGTAGTAGTTCGCGGCGCTCGAAGACGAATCGTACTTGAGCACAGAGGCGCCTTTGACCGGGGCCTCGGCGAATTTGATCGCCTTTTTGATCCGGGACTGGAAAACGAGGTCGCCGAAGTTCTCCTCGAGGATCTCGATCGCCTCCTTGGCGTGGATCGTCCGCGAGTCGAGCATCGTCGGCAGGATCCCCTCGATCTTGACGTCGGGGTTGAGGTTCTCCTGGATCATCCGCAGCGTGTTCTGGAGCTGGACCAGGCCGCGCATCGAGAGGTACTCGCACTGGACTGGGACGATCACCTTGTTGGCGGCGGTGAGCGCGTTGATGGTCAGCAGGCCGAGGCTCGGCGGGGTATCGATGCAGACGAAGTCGTAGTCGCCGGCGACCTCCTTCAACGCTTTCTCCAGCGAGCGCTCGCGGCCGATCTTGGTGCTCATCGCGATCTCGGCGCCGGCGAGGTCGATCGAAGCGACGGCGATGTCGATCTCCCGCTTGACGATGATCTCGGAGATCGGCATGTCGTTGACGAGGACGTCGTAGAGGCTCTTCTCGACCTTGTCGGGGTCGATCCCCTGGCTCATCGTCAGGTTCCCCTGCGGGTCGAGGTCGATACAGAGGACGCGGTAGCCGGACTCGGCGAAGGCCACAGCCAGGTTCAGGGTGGTGGTCGTCTTGGCGACCCCGCCCTTCTGGTTGGCGAAGGCGATCACCTCGGCCGTCTTCACCGGCTCCTGCGCGGCCGCCTCTTTGTCGGCCAGGAAGTCGAGCCGGGTCGGCGCAATCAAATCGATCGCCTTCATCCGCCCATCCCCCTCAGCCTCAGGCGACTCCTCGACCTCGGCATTGAGAGCAGGCTCGTCATCAACCACCTCGGACGTCCCTTCCTCAGCCACAAACTCGGACGGCCCTTCTTCAACGTTCTCTCCCGCGGGTGGCGACGATTCCGAGGACTCTCCCGCCAGGGAGAGCCCGGCATCGGAGACAGGACCCGCGGGCGCAGGCGCTTCGTCCCACGGCTCTTCCACGACCCTCTCAGGCACGGCCTCCTCCATCTCCTGGAGCTCGTCGACGATCGGGCGCTCCTCCTGAATCTCGACGGGAGCGGGCTTTGGCTTCTTGCGGCTTAGAAATCCCATTGCGCGGATATTCGTATGGGACCCCGCTTTTCCTGCCGCCCTTCGAAATTGCTAGGAATCAGTCAATCTCCGAACTCCTGGACAAGCGACTCGTGATCGTCACCGGCAAGGGCGGCGTCGGCAAGACGACCGTCGCGGTGGCGCTCGGGCTGCGCGCCGCCGCCGAAGGCAAGCGGACGATCATCTGCGAGGTAGCCGCCCAGGAGAACGCCTCGCGGATCTTCGATCATGCATCCGTCGGCTTCCATGAGGTGGAGATGGAGGAGAACCTCTGGTCGATCTCGATCGACCCCGACGAGTCGATGCGCGAGTACGTGCTGCTGCAGCTGAAGGTGCGGGCGATGCGGGACCTGCTCTTCCGCAGCCGCATCTTCAACTACCTCGCCGCGGCAACGCCCGGGCTGAAGGAGCTGGTGACGATCGGGAAGATCTGGGAGCTGGCCCAGCTCGACCGCAAGGTGAAGAGCGGGCGCAAGTACGACCTGGTGATCGTCGACGCGCCGGCGACCGGCCACGGCGTCGGCTTCCTGCAGACGCCGCGGACCTTCGCCTCGATCGCCCGCGTCGGCCCGATCCACTCGCAGGCCCAGCAGCTCGACAGCTTCATCACCGACCACGAGCACACCGGCACCGCGATCGTCGCCCTGCCGGAGGAGATGCCGGTCAACGAGTCGGTCTCCCTGGAGAAGGACCTGCGCGACGAGGTCGGGGTCGCGGTCGACCGCGTCTACCTCAACGGGCTCTACCCGGAGCGGTTCAAGAAAGGGGAGGCGGAGGTGCTCTCGGGACTGGCCGAGAGCGAGGACGGCGCCGCCAAGGCGGCGGCGCGGGCGGCCCTCTCGGAGTACGGCCGGGCCAAATCCCAGCGCCAGCAACTCGCCCGCCTGAAAAAAGGCGTCCGCGCTCCGGTGAAGACGCTGCCCTTCCTCTTCGAGCCCGAGCTCGACGTCGAGGCAGCGCGCAAGCTGGCCGGGAAGCTCGGCTGATGGCCTCCCTGCACCAAGTCCTCGACGGCAAGTCGATCTGCATCTGCGCCGGCTCCGGCGGCGTCGGCAAGACCACGACTTCGGCGGCGATCGCGACCGGGATGGCGGCGCAGGGGCTGAAGGTCTGCGTGCTGACGATCGACCCGGCGAAGCGGCTGGCCGACTCGCTTGGGCTGGAGGAGCTCGGCAACGAGGCGAGCCGCGTCGACCCCGCGCTCTTCGCGGAGCAAGGGGTGGAGATGAAGGGCGAGCTGTGGGCGATGATGCTCGACGCCAAGGCGACCTTCGATGAGCTGATCGCCCGCCAGGCGCCCGACGAGGAGTCTCGCGACCGGGTCCTGAACAACCGGATCTATCAGCAGATCTCCGGCGCCCTCGCCGGCTCCCAGGAGTACATGGCGATGGAGAAGCTTTATGAGCTGCACACCGAAGGTGGATTCGACTTGCTCGTCCTCGACACTCCGCCGACCCGCAACGCCCTCGACTTCCTCGAGGCGCCGAAACGGCTGACCCAGTTCATCGAGGGCAAATCCCTGCGCGTGTTCATGAAGCCGACCGGGCTGGCGGCGAAGGTGACCGGCCGTGGCGTCTCGGTCGTCCTCGGCGTCTTCAAGCGCCTCGTCGGCTTCGACCTGATCGCCGACCTGGCCGAGTTCTTCAACGCCTTCAGCGGCATGGTCGACGGCTTCCAGGCCCGCGCCAAGCGCGTCAACAAACTCCTCGCCGATCCCGAGACCTGCTTCCTAGTCGTCTGCGGGCCGCAGGGGGAGCCGATCGACGAGGCCGTCTACTTCCACCGCAAACTGGTCGAGGCGAAGCTCCCCTTCGGCGGCGTCATCGTCAACAAGGTCCACTACCCCGCCGACGAGCTCCACGCCGAGGCCGACGACCTGCCGGCGGACCTCGCCGAGAAACTCGGCGACGAGAAGCTGGCCAAGCGCGTCGCCGACAACTTCGCCGATTATCAGGCTCTGGCCGAGCGCGACGCCCGCAACATCGACCACCTCGCGGGCGAGCTCCGCACCACCTGCGTGATCCGCGTCCCCTACCTCGACGAGGACGTCCACGACCTCCACGGCCTAACCGAAATCGACCGCTACCTCTTCGCAACCGCGGAGGAGCGGGTCGAGATGGCCGCCGGACGAGCCTAGGCCCGCACCCGTTCAGGCTGACTTCTTGATTCGCAGGAGAGGGATGGTCTGCTCAACCTGATCCAGAGTCACGAGGAAACCCATCCTACCGCTCATCGATTCCTGCGCAGTGTTCGAATCGTGTCCCTCCGCGGCTCGAAACGCAGAAGTTGACGCTCTACGCTCGTAGCCTCACTGATTACCCAGGTGAACGAGAAGCGGAGGAGGTGTTGTGGGAAAGGGGAAGGTCCGTCGGGCCAGGAAGGGGATCGAGGAGGTCGTGGAGTATGCCCTCGGCCATAGGACCCGAATCCAGATCCTGGTCGCTCTCAACGAAGGCAGCTACACCGCGGCACAGATCTCGAAAAAGATCGACGAGCCTCAGGAGATCGTGCAGAACCACCTGCGGCAGATGCTGGATGACGGTTCGATCGAGATCGACGAAAAACGGCCGCGGGGCAATCGATTCCAGTACACGTACCGATCGGTCCTGGTCAACACCTATACGGCCGAGGAGTTCGAACGTCTGCCCTACCGCTACCGTCAGAACATCGTCGGCGCAATTCTGAATTCAGCTCTCGCGGAGATCCTGGCGGGATTTCATGCCGGGAAGCTGGCGGAGCCGCGTGCCCACGAGTACTGGGACTGGTACAACCTGGACGAGAAAGGGCAGGACGATGCAGACGCCCTGACGCACCGCTTCCTCAGGGACATACGGGAAGTCGAAGACGAATCGATTGCCCGCGCCGCGAAGAGCGGAGAGGAAACCACCTCAAGGGTCCTCGGGCTTTTCTTCTTCGAGCGCACCCGCAAAGGAGGCGATCGACCGCATCGGTTCGTAATCGACCGAGCTTTTGCGATTCCCCGGCTTCCGTTCTCAGCCGATCCGCAGCCGCACGTTGTGCCTCGCAGCTTCGGTTGGGGCACCCACCTCGCCGTCGATGCGTGGAAGTGAGATCTAGCGGGCGCGGTTGCGCGAGTACTCGAACTCGAGGTGGCTGACCTCCCAGTCGGCGTCCTCGGGGACCGGGAAGAGGTGGCGCACGCGAGGGGTGTCGATCTTCTCGCGGTGCTGGATGTCGCGGTCGGAGTCGGCCGGCCAGTCGATCGTCTCGCCGGCGCGGGAGTCGGAGACTTCCTCGAGCCAGGGGGTGGCGCTGATCCTGATCTCGTCTTCGGCCGGGACCGGCTCCATGATGCGGGTCTCCTGCTCCACGTACTCCTCCTCCGGTAGTTCGTCGACGGGCAGCTGAAGTTCGGCGGAAGGCAGCGGCTCGACCGCTTCGATCGAGATCTCCTCCGGCTCGGGCTCGGGCACGAGGTCCGGCTCGGGTGCCGGCTCCTCGACGGAGACCATGATCTCGGCATCCCCTTCGGCGAGGCCGTTGACGATCAGCGTCTCGTCGGCGACGGTGCTGAGGTCGTTGCCGAGATCCCCAAGGGCCGCCTGGCGCAGCAGCCTGCGGGCGTTCTCCTCTAGCCAGGTCGCGAGCGCGACGGCGCCTTCGACGGGACGGCCGTTCATCATCGCCCGCTCCAGCCCGAGCACCTCCTCGACCCGTTCGCCGGCCTCGATCCTGTCCATCCCTTCGTCGGCGATCAGCGCCGCCGCGCGCAGCGGCAGCGAGGCGCCGACGGGACCGTGGCCCTCGAGCACGGCGCGCATGGCCAGCAGGTGGTCGCTGAGGCCCTCGAGCGCGGTTGGGCGCTCGCAGCCCATCTCGAACCGCCCGACCGCCCAGGTGAGGGCGTTGTCGGGGTCGGGCCGCGCCTCCAGCGCGGCGCAGAAGTCGATCAAGTCCTCGGCCTCCTCCTCGCTGAGGCGGTAGCCGCCGGGGCGCGTCGCCGGGGCGCCGGTGGCGATCCGGCGCCAGCAACCCTCGCCGGTGGGAGCGAATGCGTACGGGCCGAGGCCGATGCCGCCGCCCTTGAACATCCTCATCACGCTGATCAGCTCGCGCAGCTGCTGCATCGCGCTCTCGACCCCGCTCTCGGGATCCTGCGCGGCGATCGCCAGGTACTGGGGCTCCCAGGCGGCGCGACCCATGCCCTCGCTGCGCATCGCCTCGACCGGCGCCTCGATCGAGTCGGCGCGGACGATGCGGACGTCGTGCGGCAGCTGCAGACGCGGCATCGGCATCCGCAGGCCGACGAGCGGGACCATCAGCACCTCGGCGTCGTCGGCGTCGCGGGATTCGGCGTCAAGGGTGGCGAGCGCCGCCTCGAGCCGCTCGCGGTCGAGCGAGAAGCCGGCGGATCCCTCCCAGAGCTCGGCGAAGAAGGTGATCAGCATCAGCTCGGCGCGGGCGCCGGGATCGGCGGGAACGCCCTGCCCCCGCGCCTCCAGGTAAGGAGCGGCGACGCCCGCTTCCACGGTCGCCTCCCGCGCCGGCCTGAAGCTCGGCAGCCCCCGCAGCTCCTCGGCATGCTCGCTGACATAGCGCCCGGTCATCGGCACGTAGCTGTAGAAGGCCGAATCGTCGCCCGCGTCGGCGGCGACGTCGAAGGGGATCTCCTCCCCCATCGCCACCATCGAGCTCAGCCGCGTCGCGGCCTCGGTCGCAAGTCGCTTGATCGATTCGTTGAGGAGGAAGTCCCGCACGGCTCAGGCTTCAGCCCGGGCACGAACCCTCCTGCGCCTGCACGAACGCTTGCAGGGGTGCCTAGACGGCGGCGGGTTGGCGCGCGTCGGCCGCGTCGCCCAGCAGCCAGCGCATGCCGTAGCTGCGCATGTCCTCGACCAGAGGGACCAGAGCCTTGCCCTTGGCGGTGAGCGCGTACTCGACCCGGGGCGGCACCTCGGGGTAGGTATGGCGCTCGACGATGCCCTCCTCCTCCAGCGCCCGCAGCCGCAGCGACAGCGTCCGCGGGCTGATCCCCTCCAGCGAGCGCTCGAGCTCACAGAAGCGGGCACTGCCCTCCGCCAGGTCGCGAATCAGCAGCAGCGTCCACTTGCCGCAGACGACTTCGGCGGTCTTACAGACGGGGCAGCTGGAGTTGCTCTCGGCACTCATGATCAAAGGGAGACGGGCGATCAACCGATCTCGCTTCAAGAAGTGTAGCGCCAAGGCTTCATTTATTGAAGCCTTGGGCAAACGGCGCTGGGATCAGGATTTGCCGGTGCGGACGACCTCGAGCTTGATGACGTTGAACTTGTACCTGACTTTGTTCGGCCCGTACTCGAACGTCTCCGGGAAGCCCTTCTCTACTTCCATCAGCTCACAACTGTCGGTGCCGGAGATGCATTTCGCGTCACCGAAGGCGGCGGTCACGTCGCTGGAGATCATGAAGATCGCCTTGCCGGTTTCGAGATTGGCGCCCAGGTAGGTGACGACCGGGGCTTTCTCTCCCGGCAGCGGGGTCAGCGGGCGGACGTCCTCGCGGACCACGGGCTCGCCCATCTTCTGACTCCCGTCCTTCTGCTCTTCGGTGTGCGAGATCTGCACCTTCATCGCGAAGGTGAAGGCCTGGACAGGTGGGTTGTCTGGGTGGGGACTCGCTCCACCCGGATCGGCAGGGTCGCTTCCGCTCCCGGTTTCGCCTTCGATGACTTCGGCGACGCTGCCGCCGCTTTCGCTCGTCGTCGAGGTCGATTTCGATGCCGACTCTCCCGTTTCCGATACCGAGCGCAGCTTCGCGCCCTTCAGCATCGGCCCGGAGAAGCGCTGGTGGAACGGGTCCGTCGGGGCGCGCCCACGCAGCCGGCGCCGGTAGTCGCGCAGGCCGGGGTGCGCCTCCACCACCGTCAGCGCCGACGCCTGGGCCGCCTCCCCGGGATTGGCTCCGCCGGTGCTCGATGGCGCCGGCGTTTCCCGTGACGATTCGCCGAGGAGGTAAGGAACGGCGACGATCGAGACTAGGAGCAGGGCGATCAACGGCAGCAGGCGCCGATCGCGCAGGTCGCTGTAGAGGTCGCGTAGAACCGGCGGAACCTTCAGCTCGGAGAGCTTCAAATCGGGGCCTTTTTTGAGGCGTTTCATGGCGCGCTTTCGACGATGGCGGAGGCGGGCGTCGCCACCGCGGTTTCAGGAGCGGTCGGGGTAGCCCCGCCGGTGATCCCCTCCCCGGGGGGCGTGAGGTAGGTCGTGACGGCGAAGCTGCCTTCCAGGGCGGGGAACCCCTTTTCCTCGTCGGGAGCAAGGGAAAAGCCGTCGATGGTCAGCAGCCTGCCGTCGACGAGGACGTCTTCGTTCTCGGTCTTGACGAGGGCGTCGAGCTTGGCGATGAAGTCGGCGATCGTGAAGAAGTTCCCGTCGAAGGTGAGCGTGTACGGCATCGCCGCCAGGCCGGCGGGGCCCACGCTTGCTCCGAGCGGAAGCAGTGCCGCGGTCGCCTCGGTCGGCGAAGCTCCTTCGGGGGCCGCGGCCGCTTCTTCTTCCCCTCCATCGGAGGTCAATTTGATGTTGCGGAACTCCACTCCGGTCTTCTCCGCGATGCGGTTGATCTGCACCAGCAGCGAGGCGGTGTCGTCATCTCCCGGTACCGCCTTTCCGAGGACCACGAGCTTCTGGTAGTCGGAATCGAATTCTTCCCGCGCGGCTTCGCCCTGGGTCACTTCGCCCTGATGGATCGAGAGCGAGGTTTCCAGGCTCGCGGCCTGCTTGTCGAGCTTGGCCGCTTCCTCCCGCTTCGGGCTGACGGCGAGCATCCAGAAGGCGATCCCGACCACGACGATCAGGACGGCGCCGACGATCACGCTGTTGTTCGATTTCAGGTCGAGCTTCATCTCAGCCTTCTTCCGAGCTTTCTTCGGATTCGGGCGCCGGTTCTTCAGGGGTTGCAACTTCGGCTTCCGAAGAGGTGATCGGAACAGGGGCGGCATCGAAGGTGACGACCATTTCGAATTTGGCGATGAAGGAACGAGTACGGCAGTCGGTCTCCGAGCCGGTACCCGCACCGCCATCGCCGGCGACTTCAGAGGAGGGCATCCCGACCCGGGTCACCCCGTCGATGTCCTTGACGTCGGTGACGAAGCCCGCCACCGCCTCCTGGCCAGTGGCGCATCCAGTCAGCTGCAGAGCCGGGCCCGGCGCAGCCTCCCTCAAGCTGCTGGCCCCGCCTGAACTACCCTCGACACTCAGGCCCGGGGCCGCCGTCGCGGTCAGGTCGATCAGCCAGACGTCATCGGGGAGGACGAGCGCGAGTTCGCGCATCACGCGCTCCCAGTCGAAGCGGCTTTCGGCAAGGCTCTTCACCGTTTCGACGCGCTGATCGGCGAGAACCTGGAACTGGACGTACGGGGCAAGCCGCTGGGCCTTTGCGGTGGCGACCGCGTCTTCGCGTTCGAGCTGCGCCACGTCCGCCTTGCGGTCGGCGATCTTGTTCCCCATCAGGACCATCGCAGTCACCCCGACGAGCACGGCCATGCAGGCGCCGACGACCAGGTAGACGAGGGCACCCGTTCGCAGCGGCGCGGTTTCGCCACGGCGATCCTCCGGCGGGATCAGGTTTACCGGCCTCATCAGCTCTCCAGTGCCAGGCCGAAGGGAAGGGTCAGGCGGGCGGCGGTCGCGGGGTCGAAGCTCTCGAGGGCGGCAGGTCGCGTCGGCTCAATGCGGAGGCTCAGAGCAGCCTCCATCTGCTGCGGCAGTCCGGGGATGGCGCTGCCGGGACCGCAGAGAACGATGCGGTCGACCGGAAGGGCGCCTTCCTGGGCGGCGTAGTAATCGAGCGAGAGCCTCAACTCGTCGACGAGGTCGCCGAGCCCCGCTTCGAGCACCCGCCTCACCTCAGCGACCATCGCGGGGTCGCCTTCAATCTCCTCAACCGGTCTCTCCAACCCCACGTGGTTCAGCCATTGCCGGGCGTGCACGGCGACCAGGCCGAGCGAGGATTCGAGGCTGGTGACGACCCCCTCGAGGCCGACGTGGGATACGCGGGTGAAGAGACAGGCCGAGCCGCGGGCGACTGCCAAATTGGTGACGTCACCGAGGTTGCAGTAGAGGGTCGCCTGGGGAGGGGCGTCCGGTGCCTCCACCTCGGCGGACCCACCTGAGAGGGCACGGATCATCCCGAACGCCGCCAGGTCGACCCCAGCGGGATGCAGGCCCGCGCGCCGAACCGGCTCGACGACGGAGGCGATCATCTCGCGTCGGGCGGCGACCACCAGCACGTCGACCTGGGGGGCTCCGCCTTCCTCGCCTGGAACGCCACCGACCACCTGGTGCTCGAGCATGGCTTGGTCCAGCGGCATCGGGATCTGCTCCTGCGCCTGGAAACGCACGGCGGCGTCGAGCTCCTTCGGGTCCTCGATCGCCGGCAGGCGCAGGGTGCGGACGATCACGCGCTGGTTCCCCACTCCGAGGCGCACCTGCTTGGGGAGCTTGTTCTCAGCGAACAGCTCCTTCAGCGAATCGGCGAGCACCTCGGGGTCGAGCACCTCCCCCTCGTGGAAGGCTCCGGGCGGCAGCGGTGCGATCCCCGACGCGCCGATCCTGGCGACGCCGTTGACGCGCACTTCCGCCGCGGCGATGCTGCCGGCCTCGATGTCGAGGCCGACGACGGCTTGCGCCTTCTTCTTGGTCGTGGGGAGGTTCAGTCGCATCTGAATCGGGTCAAAGTTCACTGGTGGCAGGCGGGGCGCCCCCCATGCATCGACAGCAGGAGCGAAAACCTTTTGCGCTGCAACTACCGATTTGTGGGAGAACGAACACGCTCAGAAGCTGCTCAGGTAGAGGTCGATCAGCCGATCGCCGGCAAAGAGGGCGACGATCCCCCCCAGAGCGAGGAAGGGTCCGAAGGGGATGCCGCGCTTGCGCGCGGCGGCGCCCTCGCGGGCCATCACCGCCAGGCCGAACAGGGCTCCGGCAAGAAGGGCGATCATCAGCGCGGGCGCGACGGCGCGGCCGAGGAACAGGCCCATGGTCGCCGCCAGCTTCACGTCCCCCAGCCCCATTCCTCTCGGATATGCGAGCGCGGCCGCGAACAGCAGCCCCCCCGCTCCGACAGCGGCCAGCAAACGCTCGGGAAGGCTCCCCGGGTCTCCGATCCCGACGATGACGACGCCGAGGATCGAGGCGACGAGGAGGATCTTGTTGGGGATCAGCCTCAGCTCGAGGTCGGTCAGAGTGACGGCGACCAGGGTGCTGACGAAGGTCAGCCCGAGGGCGATCTCCCAAGGCTCCTCCCAGAAAGCGATGGTGACGGCCGCGAACAGCAGCCCTACCGCCAGCTCGGTCAGGGGATAGCGGGCGGAGATCCCGGCCCCGCAGCAGCGCGCGCGGCCGCGCAGGGCCAGCCAGGAGAAGAGGGGAACGTTGTCGTAGGCGGCGACCTGCGTCCCGCAGCCCGGGCAGCGCGATCGGGGGCCGACGATCGATTCGGCCCGCGGAACGCGGTGCGCGACGACGGTGAGAAAGCTGCCGACGAGCAACCCCGCGAAGAGGGCATAGGCCACCCCCATGACCAACCTCTAGCCGCCTCCGCTGGAGGCGGGGGTCTCGACCTCGAGCCGGCTCGGGTAGTTCGGGTGGTCGTACATGAACCCCAGTGCGTAGCCGTCCGTGCCGGCGAAGTCGACGCTCAGCGCCACCCCTAGGCGATGTTTCGGCTGGATCACGTATGGGGCATCGGCGAACTCGATCGTGCGCCGAACCTTGGTCCACTTGTTGCGAGGCCAGAACCCGACCTGGTCTCCCGGTTCGTAGGTCCAGTAGGTGCCTCCCTGGTCGGTTTTCAGGAAGGTGTCCGTGGCGATCGATTTTTCGCCTTCGGTTTCCGAGCGGTCGAAGAGGTAGATGCAGAGCCGGCCCCGGTGGATGGCATCGTTCAGGGTTCGGGTGTAGAACTCGAGCGTCGCCGATCCGGACATGACGAATCCTTTTGCCATCGGATCGCTGACCCAGCGGTGCACCTGGCTCTCCGGTGCCGCGGTCCCGGTCGGGTCGTAGTTGCAACCCTCGCTGTCGTCGTGGCGGATCTGGAGGCCCTTGTCGGTGTCCGGGTTGGGCTCCAGGTAAAGGTCGTCGGAGTAGTCGAAGAAGCCGGGGACCAGGTCGTTTTCGGGTTCGGGATCGGGCGGACCGGCAGTCTGCAGGCTGTCCGGCGCCCCTTCGATCCCGCCGGTCTGAGGACCGCTGGCGCAGGTGCCCAGCGTGTTGTGGAGCAGGTGGTCGGAGACGATCGACTGACGGGCCGTGGCGCCGGTTTTCGCGCAAGGGGTGTCCGATAGGTAGAACTGCAGCGCGGTGAGCCCGTCGGGGGTCCCGCCGCCGGTGCCGTTTTCGGTCGGGTCGGGTTCGTTCAGGGCGGCGGGGTCGATCCGCTTTGCCTGCACTTCCACGTATCCCCTTTCGGCCTGGCCGCCGATCCCCTTCGGCTGCACCGCCACGACGAGCTGCTTGTAGTCCTGTTCCCCCGGGCACTGCGAGTCGGGGCAGCTGGAATCGTTCCGCCAGACGACGTAGCGGTAGATCGTCCCGGAGACTCCGCCGTCGCCGCCCGTTTTGCCGCTGGTGTAGGCCGATTCCGGACTGAACCCGATGTCTTTGTTCACCACGAGCGGCGCCGGTTCCCCGATCGGGTTGCGCCGGAGGGAGAAGTTGCCGGCCTGGACGCGGAAGTTCGGGTTGAGGCTGCTCGACGAGTGCGTCGGCAGGTTGGTGATCGCGAGTTCGTCGTAGGGGACACCTCGCAGCCGCTCGATCTCTTCCTGCGCCAGGTCGAGCGCCACCTGGCTGGCCTTCGCCCGCTGCGCGTTGCGCGTCGCCGAGGCGAGGATCCCAAAAGTGGCAAGGGCGGCAAGGGACAGCACGATGATCGCAACGACGACCTCGATCATCGTCATTCCCTCCTCCCTCGCCAGGGGGCGCAGGTGTCGCTCGAGCCGGCGCATCATTCGAACGGGTTGCCGCCCCTCAGGGTCGCCCCATCGGAGATGGTCAGGTGTTCGTCTCCATCATGCTCCGGGATCCGGAGGGTGACGCCGACGAAGGTCGCCTCTTCGAGATCAGGCGAGTAGCTGAAGACTTTGGAACTGTCGATGCCGTCGATCAGGGGCACCGGGGTGCCGGGCCCGGTCGCGGCCGAGTCGGTCTCGGCCCGCGTGCAGGCCGTGGCGCTGCAGCTGTAGGTGATCTTGCAGACACGCGCGGATTCCCCAGCCGCCAAGCTGCCGGTGCTGCCACAGGTCGCATGGCGGGTGTACGCGGTGAAGGCCAGGGTCGAGGCGCTCGACTCTTTGGCTACGACCGCGACGCCATTGCGGATCTCGCGGGTCATCCGCTCCAGCACGTAACGCGCGGTGGAGATGTCCTGCGAGCTCTGGCTGATCTCCGGCTGCTGGCGAACGGCGCTGATCAGCATCGAGGTGGCGCCGCCGACGACGATGACGCTCATCGTCGCGGCGACGAGCAGCTCGATCAGCGTCAACCCGGACTCGGAGTCGGAGCGGCGGACCCGTGCGACCAAGCGCCTCATCGCGCCACCACCTTGAACGCACGTGCCGCCGCTTGGTCGGCGAAGACGCCGACGGCGTTCACAGCTTTGACGCGGAACACATGGCGACCGAGGCGGAGGCGCTTGAGCTTGACCGGAGACCCGCAACCGCTCCAACGTCCGCGGTCGACCCTGCACTGGAACCGGGTGCCCGGCTGGCCGGTCGCGTCGGTGAAACGGAAGACGGGGCGGCGGCTGCGGGTCTTGGCGGCCGGACCGAAGGTGATCTTGGCAAGCGGCTTGACGTAGGGGATGCCGTCGTGCTTCTTCACGCCTTCGTCCGAAGACCTGGGAGAGGACGAACCGCCGGCCGAGCCATCGCCTCCGTCCAGGCTCGGCGGAGGCGCTGAATCCTGCTGGGTGTAGCTGAGTGGGTTCGAGCAGAGCGAGGTGAACCCGTCGGCTTCGGCGGTTGCCCAGAAGGTGGCCGTCGCGCCGGGCGTGGCCTTGACCAGGATGCCGGGGGACGCCAGTTCCTCGGCGTTGCCGGTCGCCACCGGTTCGCCGAAGCAACCGGAGTTGGGGTAGATCTTGATCGACGATCCGGGCTCGGCGCTGCCGAGGATGCGCGGTTGGGTGCTCTCGCCGGGGTTCGACGGGGAGGTGCTCTGCAGCAGCGGCGGCTGTGGGCCGAGGTCGAGGTCGGATGAGTTGCCGGTGGAGACCAACCGCGTCACCTCGCTCCCGGCCTCGGGATCGAAGGCGCGCTCGTAGATGTCGGCTTCCGAGTCGACGTCCTCGGCGGCGAGCCGCTCCTCGGTCTGGAAGACGGCGTGCGTCCCGTCGCTCGACGCGTCGACGAAGATCGCGTGGCAGGTGGGCACCGGGCAGAGGCCGGGAGGCGGCGTCCACAGGGTGGTCGTGGTCGCGCCGACGTCGCGAGCGTAGATGTCGTCGTCGTTGTCGAAGTCCTGCGGTGAAAGTGCCTCTTTGGTGGTGAAGAAGACGCGGTCGCCGTCGGCGGTCGCACGGTTGAAGCGCGCCGGCACCTCCCCGCTTCCGCAGGGCGAGCAGCTGGGGGCGCCGGCCGAGATCAGAGCCGGGGCACCGCCCGCCGTCGACCGCCGGTAGACGTCGGCGCTCTCGTCGCCGTCCCCGGCGGCGAGTTTCTCCGTCGTGGTGAAGAAGACGTAGGAGCCGTCGGCGGTCGCGGCGCCGAAGCTCGAAGCGCAACAAAGGGAACCCGAGGTGATCAGCTGGGGCGCTCCTCCCCCCCACATGTAGACGTCGGTCGCGCTGCTGAAGTCGCTGCCCGGGAGCACCGCCTCGGAGGTGGTGTAGAAGATGCGGGTGCCGTCATCGGAGGCGGCGGCGAAGCTTGCCGGCTTGGCTTCGGTGCCCGCGGAGGCCAGCGTCGGCGCTCCCGAAGCGACCTGGTAGACGTCGTTGGCGCCGTCGTTGTCGGTCGGCACGAGTTTCTCCGTGGTGACGAAGGTGACCCTGCTGCCGTCGCTCGAGGCGGCGGCGAAGATCGACGCGGGCGTCCCGCTCCCACACGGGGCGCAGGCCTGATCGCCGACGGAGACGAGGGTCGTGGGGCCGGCGGGAAGCGCGCGGGCGTAGACGTCGAGCGCCTGGTCGTCATCGGCGTCGGCGAGCGGCTCGGTCGTGGCTAAGTAGGCGATGGCGCCGTCGTCGGTGACGCCAACCGAGCTGGCGTTAGTGGCGCCGTTGCCGCAGCCGGGCGCGCAGGAGGCTTCGCCGGCAGAGACGAGAACCGTCTCGGAGCTAGCCAGCGTCCTCAGGTAGACGTCGACGGCGTTGTCGGTATCCGTAGCGGGGTCGAGGCGCTCGGCGGTCAGGAACAGGGCCTTGGTTCCGGTCTGAGTCATTCGCGCGAAGCCGACGTCGAGGTTCCCGCTCCCGCAGTCGGGGAAGCAAGCGGTCGCACCCGCAGAGACCAGTTTGGTGCCGCCGCCGATCTCGCGCAGGTAGATGTCGGCGCGGCGATCTTTGTCGGTGACTACCAGCGCCTCGTCGGTGGTGAAGAAAACTTGTTTGCCGTCACTGCTGACATCCGCGAACGAGGCCGGGTAGGAATCGTTGCCGCCGGTCGGGCCGACCGAGACCTGGCGGGTCACGTAGGCGCCTTCGTCGCCGACGGTGGCGTCGAAGGCGCGCGCGTAGACGTCGCGCTTGCTGTCGGTGTCGCCGGGGACGAGCTGCTCGTCGGACTCGAAGAAGAGGTACTCGCCGTCGTTGGAGGAGCCCTTGTAGGTGGGCGCGGTCGCAGAGGCGCTCGAAGCTGAGAGCAACATAAGAAACAAGAAAGCGGCAAGAAGAAGCTTTTGCGGCATCGTTTGTCTATCGGCTCTCAAGGGAAATCTTTTTAGCCAGCAGCGCTGCCGCTGGACTCGAAAGAGGGCGGGCCAACATTGGCCCGCCCTCGGTTCAAACCGCTACATCAGCCGGATGTTTATTCGCTTGGAGTCGTAGTGACCGGGGCCGCTTCGCCGCCCCAGGTGTTGTCAGACTTGCAGCCGCCCTCGCCTGCGGTTGCGCAGGGGAAGGTGAGAGTTCCTTTGGTGTTTACGATTTTGAAGAACCCGGTGCTGCCGATTGATTCGAGCGTGTAGCTGTCGGCCGTGTGAGCAACGACTTTCAGCTCTTTGTTCGCCGTGGCGGGGATCGCCGGCTCGATTTCGTTCAGTTTCGCCTGGGTGCAAGCGGTGTATTCGCCCTCGTTCTCGGTGGCGCAGGTCTCCATCGCGACCTGGCCGCTGTGGAGGTTCTCCTTGGCCTTGGCGTCGCCGGCCTTGTCCCGCTGATTGAAGAAGGCGGGCAGCGCGATAGCGGCCAGGATTCCGAGGATGAGCATGACGACGAGGAGCTCGATCAGGGTGAAGCCCGCCTCGCTATCGCCGTTGAGCCGGGCGCCAACTTTGGCCCGGAGATTCTGGAGAAACATTAGTGACCTCCTATGGTCCTAATCGTTTGCGCCAGAGCCCCGTCGCATGAAGCCACGTGGTGTCTGTCGACCCCGGTGGTAGCCCGGCCAACTCCAAGGGAGTCCCGACAGCTTTGCGCCCCCGCCTCACAGCGAGTTTGCCTTTGGCACCGAAGCACTGGCAGATTCATCACCCGCCCTTCATCGGCCGCTCGGGGAGTTACTTGATCCCTGAAATTGGGGCTGCTTGGAGCGAAAAGTTGGACCTGTGGGACGCGCGTCCAGGCAGCGGCGCGAAAAGCGATGAGGCGAACGCCCCGCCTACTGGATCTTGTCGTAGATGCTGAAGATCGGCAGGTACATCGCGATCACGATGAAGCCGACGATGGCGCCGATGAAGACGATCATGATCGGCTCGATCAGCGAGGTCAGCGCTTTCACCTTGGCGTCGACCTCGGTCTCGTAGAAGTCGGCGACTTTGGCGAGCATGGTCTCCAGCTGACCGGTCTCCTCGCCGACCGCGACCATGTGGCCGACCATCGGCGGGAAGATGTCGTGGCCCTGGATCGGTTTCGCGATCGAGCCACCACGCTTGACCGACCCGTAGACGTCTTCCATCGCGTTCTCGAGGACGATGTTGCCGGCGGTGTCGCCGGTCAGCTTGATCGCCTGCAACATCGGCACGCCGGCGGAGACCGAGCCCGAGAAGGTGCGGGACCAGCGGGCGAGGGCGACCTTCTGGATTACGTCGCCGACCTGCATCGGCAGCTTGAGGATGAAGCGGTCCCAGATCGCCTTGCCGCCTTCGGTTCGCTTCCAGCGGAAGAAGCCGACGAAGGCGGCGATCAGAGCGGGAAAGAGGATGTACCAGTAGCCCGTGAGCGCGTCGGAGGCCGTGACGCAGATCTGCGTCGGCAGCGGCAGCGAGGTTGACGCTTCGGGATTTTCTTCGCCGATTTCTTCGAAGATCCCGACGAAGACAGGAATCACGAAGGCGACGATCGCGACCAGCACCACCATCGCGAAGCCGAAGATCAAGACCGGATACATCATCGCCGATTTGACCTGGCGCCGAAGGGCGTCGGTTTTCTCCACCTGGTAGGCGATCCGGTCGAGGGCGTCCTCGAGACGGCCCGACTGCTCGCCGGAGCGGACCATCGCCCGGTAGAGGCGGTCGAAGACTTCGGGATGGCGGGCCATCGCCTGCTCGAGGGTGCTGCCCGCCTCGATGTCGGCGCGAACGCCCCCGATCGCCTCCTTGATCCGCTCGTCCTGGGTCTGTTCCTCGAGCGTGTGGAGGCTTCGCAGCATCGGCATCCCGGAAGCGACGAGCGTCGCGAACTGGCGCGAGAAGACCGCCAGCTCCCTTTTGTCGATTCCCTTCCAGGTCTGCCAGATCTGCTCGACCTTGAACGGTTCTTTCTTTTCGGAGACGTCGAGAACGATCAGGCCGCGCTGGCGCAACTGCTCGGAGACCTGCGCCTTGGACTCGGCCTCGAGTTCGCCGGCGGTGGAGGTGCCGGCAACGTCCATCGCTTTGAAGGCAAAGGTGGTGCTCATCGCCTACTGCCCCGGGGTGTAGGCCGGCGGCGCTGCTACGGGCGGCGGCGTGGTCGATGCATAGGGAGGTCCGCCGGTTCCATCTCCCGCCTGCTGCAGACCGGCGGGCGGCTGCGCCGGCGCCCCGCCGAGCAAGCGCTTGAGCTCCTCCGGCACCGAGGCGCGCTGTTCGGCGAGGGAACGGGTGATCTTGCCTCCACGCACCAGCCGCGCCAGGTCGGCATCCATCGTCTGCATGCCGACGGCTCCGGAGGTCTGGACCGCGGCATAGATCTGGTGGGTCTTGCCCTCGCGGATCAGGTTGCGGATCGCCGGGGTCGGGACCAGCACCTCGGTCGCAACCGTGCGGCCCATGCCGTCGGAGGTCGGCAGCAGCTGCTGGGTGACGATCCCTTGCAGGGCGATCGAGAGCTGGGTCCGCACCTGGCCCTGCTGCTCGGGCGGGAAGACGTCGATGATCCGGTCCACGGTCTGCGCGGTCGACTGGGTGTGCAGGGTGGCGAAGACGAGGTGGCCGGTCTCGGCGGCGGTGAGAGCGGTGGAGATCGTCTCCAGGTCCCTCATCTCGCCGACCAGGATCACGTCGGGGTCCTCCCGCAGCGCCGCTTTCAATCCGAGCGCGAAGTCCTCCGCGTCGGCGCCGATCTCGCGCTGGTTGACGATCGACTTTTTGTGCCGGTGCAGGAACTCGATCGGGTCCTCGATCGTGAGGATGTGGTCCTGGCGCTCGCGGTTGATCACGTCGAGCATCGCCGCCAGGGTCGTGCTCTTGCCCGAGCCGGTGGGGCCGGTGACGAGGACGAAGCCGCGCGGTTTCGCGGTCAGCTCGCGCAGCACCTGCGGCACGCCGAGCGAGTCCAGCGAGGGGATCTCCTGGGGGACGAGGCGGAAGGCGGCGCTGACCGCGCCGCGCTGCATGAAGCAGTTGACGCGAAAGCGGGCGACGTTGGGGATCGCGTAGGCGAAGTCCAGCTGTTTGTGGTTCTCGAACCGTTTGCGCTGGTCGTCGTTGAGGATGCTGAAGACGGTCTCGCGGGTCTCCTGGGTGCTCAGCACGGGGAACCCCTCCATCGGGCAGATCTTGCCCTTGTCGCGCATCGCCGGCGGGAAGCCAGCGGTCAGATGCACGTCGGAGGCGCGCACCTCGACCATTCGCCGCAGCACCTCTGAGAAGTCGAAGGACATCGGGCTCTACATCGGCAACGGAGTCGTATTCCTCAAGCTCCGCACTGCCTCAGGCGGTGACGCGCAGGATCTCCTCGAGGCTGGTCAGGCCTGCCCGGACCTTGCCGACCCCGTCCTCGCGCAGGGTCAGCATCCCCTCTTCGCGCGCCGCGGCCCCGATCTCCGCCTCCGGGGCCTGTGCCACCGTCATCTCTTTGATCCGCTCGCTCATCCTCATCACCGAGTAGATGCCAACGCGGCCCCGGTAGCCGCTCTGGTTGCAGCGGGGGCAGCCGACCGGTTCGTAGGCCTCGATCTCCGCTCCCACCCGCAGCCCCGCGTCGACCAGCGCCTGCTGCGGGATCACGGTTCGGCCCTTGCAGTGGGTGCAGAGCTTGCGGGCGAGGCGCTGGGCGACGACGCAGTCGACCGAGGAGGCGGTGAGGAAGGCCTCGATTCCCATCTTCGAGAGACGGGTAATCGCGCCGGGGGCGTCGTTGGTGTGAAGGGTCGAGAGCATCATGTGGCCGGTCAGCGCCGCCTCGATCGCGATCCGGGCGGTCTCGGCGTCGCGGATCTCGCCGACCATGACGATGTCGGGGTCGGCACGAAGGATCGAGCGCAGGCCGGTGGCGAAGTCGAGCCCCGCTTTGCGGTTGACGTTGATCTGGTTGATGCCGTCGAGCCGATACTCGACCGGGTCCTCGATCGTGATGATGTTCTTCTCGACCGAGTTCATCTCCTGCAGGGCGGCGTAGAGGGTCGTCGACTTTCCCGAGCCGGTCGGCCCGGTGACCAGCACCGCGCCGTAGGCCTGGTGGAAGGCATCCTCGAAGCGCTCGCGGGCACCGCCGTCCATGCCGAGGTCGTCGAGGGTGCGGTTGGCGTTCTCTTTGTCGAGGATGCGGATCGTCGCCCCCTCGCCTCGCTGAGTCGGCAGCGTCGTGACTCGGAGGTCGACCCTGCGGTCCTCGACCGTGACGCTGACGCGGCCGTCCTGGGGAACCCTTTTCTCGGCGATGTTGAGATCGCTCATGATCTTCACGCGTGAGATCACCGCGCCGACCATCCGGCCGGGAACGTGGGCGGCCTCGCGGAGGACGCCGTCGATCCGGAAGCGGACGCGCATCTGACCCTCGGCCGGCTCGAAGTGGACGTCCGAGGCCCCCTCCCCCACCGCCTGGCCGAGGATGCTGTAGACGAGCTTGATGACGGGGGCGTCTTCGGCGCTGACTTCCATGTCGGCGACCTCGGCGAGGTCGCCCTCCATCCCCTCCTCGTCCTCAACCGCCTCGGTGACGGCGCTCTGCAACGTGTTGAGTCGCCCGATCAGGGCTTCGATGTCCTCCTCGGCGGCGACCGCGACCCGGCAGTCGTGGCCGGTCGCGATCTGGATGTCGTCGACGGCGAGAACGTTGGTCGGGTCGCTCATCGCGACGAGCAGGGTGCTCTTGTCGATGAAGCTGACCGGCAGGGCGCGGTAGCGCCGGGCGGTGTTGACCGGGATCAGGTTGGCGGCCGCCATGTCGACCTGGAAGCTGGAAAGGTCGATGTGGTCGAGCCCGTAGCGCTCGGCGGTGGCCCGGGAGAGATGATCGCCCGTGATCGCGCCCTGGGTGAGGAGGAGCGCCTCCGGCGGGGCGCCCGCCCGGCGCGCTTCCTCGACCGCCTGGATGACCCGCTCCTCCGGCACGTATCCGAGCTCGACGAGGACGTCGGTGATGAACCCCTGAGATCGACTCCGGGTCTGCGGCGGGGTCAGCCCTGGCGTTCCCTGTGCCTCCGAGTCGATTTGGGGCGCGGCGGAGCCGCCGGAGTCGGGAACCGGCCGCAGGTGACTGGGGAAGTCCCTGCCGTCCATCTCAGGGGTGGTAAGGGAGCGTTGGGCCTTCGTAGCCGGCGTCGATCACCGCTTGGATAACGGCCTGACGGCTCTGGAAGCCGTAGCTGACCGACCCCGTCGGGACGCCGCCGGTCACCTTCTTCGGGCTGACGACGACGAGCGCCGGGACCCGTTCCACGCCGATGCCGCCCGTGATGGTGCTGTAGCGGGAGATCTCGGCGGCGTGGATGACGAAGCTGGCGACGGCAGAGAGGTCGGAGAGCGCTTCGGTCGTCTCGCGGACCAGGCGGTCGTCGATGCCGCCATCGCGGACGAAGAGCAGGACCACGGTCTCGCCGGAGACATAGGCCGCGGTCACGGCCTCGGGCGGCTTCCCGGTCGCGGGCGGGACGGCCGAGACGGAGCCCCCTTCGGCAGCTTCAAGCGAAGCTTCCACGGGAAGGGATTCGGCGCCTTCGGCGGTCACCGCCGGAGCGGCAACTTCTTCACCACCCGATTCTTCGCCGCCTCCCCCCATCGTCGAGATGAAGAAGAAGGCGCCGGCCAGCAGGAGGACGACGACGACCGCCATCTGGACCGCGGGGTTGTTGTTCAGCTGCTCCCTCATACGTTCGCTTAATAGCTCGACAGGACCCGGGTCGAGCTTGAGGGGTGGACGCAGACTGCCGCGTCAGCAGTTGGAGTTCGGAGCTTCGGTGCCGGTGGCGACGCCGGTGCACTCCACGTAGGTCTGCGGGGTGAAGAGCCGGGCGGTCGTGGTCGGTTGGGTGGGACCACCGCTGGTCGGAGGGGGCGGTGGTTTCAGCTCCGGCGGCAGCTGGTAGCCGGCGTCGGAGATGACGGTGCCGCTGCCCGTCACCAAGAGGGTTTTGGCCGCCATTAGGCCTTTGAAGACAGCGCTGCCGCTGAGATCGATCTCGGCGTTGGGGCCGTAGACGATCATCTCGTTGGTGCCGTTGCTTCCATTGATATAGGCGCGACCCGCCCCAAGTAGGTAGAACCCGGGCATGTCGAAGTTGCCGGGGGTCGTCTGGTAGGAGGTGGCGGTGATTTTCGAGTTGCCGTTCATTTCGATCTGGTTCGATCCAGGCGTCAGCCCGCAGTGTTCGGGGGTGTCGAAGAAGAAGCGGACCTTGGTGCCGGCGCGCATGATCAATTCCGATTTCCCGTTCATTTTCAGCTTGCAGATCCAGTAGTCGGGTCCGCTGACGGTCAGCGTCTCGCCGTTGAGGTTGAGGAACCTGCCGGTGGGGGCCGGATCGAAAGGGGAGTTATTGCCGTAGGAGCCGCTCGACAAGGTGTCGGACTGACATCCGACCGGTAGCCCCTTTTTGCAGGTCGTGAAGCGAGCGTTCGCGTTGACGGTCGCGATGTTGCTCGGCATGAAGTTGGTGACCGGCGGCAGGGTGACGTTGCCGTAGGTGACTTTGTGGTTGCCGCAGAACAGTTTCGGATCCGGCGGTTTTTTCCCGATCCCGACCCGCATGTCGCCGCAGACGTTGGCGGCGTTGTTGTGGCCGAAGATTTCGCCGTTGGTGCCGACGCCGACGTGGATGTCGGCACTGCCGGAAATGTCGACTTTGTCCTGCCCGACGAGGCCCTCGAAGCTGCCCCCGGTGGTGGTGCCGCCGCCCGTCGTGGTCCCGGCTGCCGGGTCGGGCTCCCCCAGGGTCGATTCGTTGAAGGTCAGCTCGATCCGGCGGCTGACTCCGTCAACCGTGCCGACGGAGACGATGCAGAGCGCGTAGGTGCCGTCGTTGCATTTGGTGCCGGCTGGGCTCACCCAGTACTGGTAGGTGCCGCGGCCGACGGTTCCGGAGACCGGCGGGCACCATCCCGCCCCCGGGCCCGTTTTCACCGGTTCCGAGGTGACGAGGCTGCCGTTGACTTCGGCGATGCAAGGCGATTTCGCCAGCGTTTTCGAGTAGCTGCTGAGCCGCATCGTCGCCACGTTGGCGCCGGCGTCGGCGGCGGCGATCGCGCTCTTGGAGCCGCTGTCCCGCTTGGTTCCCCGCTGCACGTCGACGGAGGTCACGACCGCGGCGCCGGCAAGGGCCATCGCGGCCGTCATCGCGAACAGCGCCGTCGGCAGCGCCATCCCGCGCTCGCCTCTGCGCAGGGCCCGGACCAGCAGGATGAAGCGGTCGATGGCGGCCATTCGCGTCATCTGATCGTCACCTCGGTGCCGGGGCTTGAGTTCTGGGCGCCGGCTGGATCGGCATTTGGACGCCCGTCCTACTCGGTAGCGGGTGCGAGCTGCTCTATGCCGCTCGCGCGTTGGCCGCCGGCCGCCAACATCAGTTTGAAGTCGTGGGGGTTGGAGGCGAACTCGAGGGCGACGTCCTCGGTGACCTTGCCCTCCATCACGTAGTGCATGAGGGACTGGTCGAAGGTGCGCATGCCGTAGTACTCGCCCTCGGCGATGACTTCGGTGATCTTGCCGGTCTCCTCCGGGTTCATGATCAGGTCCTGAACGCGGCCGGTGACGATGAGGATCTCCGAGGCGGGGACGCGGCCGTTGCCGGAGATGTCGGGAACGAGGCGCTGGGCGATGGCGCCCTTGAGGGTGGCGGCGAGCATGACGCGGGCCTGGTGCTGGAGGTGGGGCGGGAAGAAGTCGACGATGCGGTTGATCGTCTCGGTCGCGTCGAGGGTGTGGACGGTCGAGAGCACGAGGTGGCCGGTCTCGGCCGCGGACAGGGCCGTGCGGACGGTCTCCTCGTCGCGCATCTCGCCGATCAGGATCACGTCGGGGTCCTGGCGCAGGACCCGGCGCATCGCCCGGGCGAAGCTTTCGGTGTCGGAGCCGACTTCGCGCTGGTTGATGATCGAGTTTTTGTCCGGGTGCAGGTACTCGATCGGGTCCTCGAGGGTGACGATGTGGTCGGTCCGGGTGCGGTTGATGTGGTCGATCATCGCCGCCAGCGTCGTGCTCTTGCCCGAGCCGGTGGTGCCGGTGACGAGGATGATCCCGCGCTGCTCTTCGGCCAGCTTCGTGACGACCGGCGGCAGCCCGAGGTCGTCGACCGAGCGGATGTCGAAGGGGATCGCGCGGCAGACGATCGAGATCGAGCCGCGCTGTTTGAAGGCGTTGACGCGGAAGCGCGAGAGCCCTTTGATCGCGTAGGAGAAATCGGCCTCGCCGCATTCCTCGAATTCCGACATCGACCGCACCTCGGCCATGTCCTGGAAGGCGCGTTCGGTGTCCTCCGGCCGCAACGGCTGATACCCCTCGAGTGGGGCCAGCTCGCCGTGCATCCTCGCGGTCGGCGGAACCCCGACCTTTACGTGCAAATCGGACCCCTGCCGCTCGATGAGCGTCCGCAGCGCTGAATCGATTTCGAACATCCCGACCGATATCGGCCGGGATGTTCGATCACTTAATCCTGGTTACGCAACCTCGCGCAGTTTCTGCGCCTCTCCGAGGGACTGGAGCTTTTTGAGGCTCTGGTTCTCGATCTGGCGGATCCGCTCGCGGGTGACGTTGAAGGTGCGGCCGACCTCGTCCAGAGTCCGCGGGTGCTCGCCGCCGAGCCCGTAGCGGAGCTCGAGCACGCGGCGCTCGCGGTAGGAGAGGTTCTCCAGCGCCTCTTTCAGCGCCTCTTTGGTCAGCAGATCCGCGGCCCGGTCGAACGGGCTCTCGGCCTTCTCGTCGGCGATGAACTGGCCGAACTCCGACTCCTCCTCGTCGCCGACCGGCTTCTCGAGGGAGACCGGGGCCTGCGCGGAGCGCTTGATCGAGTCGACCTCCTCGGGATCGATCCCCGTCACCTCGGCGATCTCCTCCGGGGTGGGCTCGCGGCCCAGCTCGGTGACCAGCTTGCGCTCGGCGCGGCCGATCTTGTTCAGCTTCTCG
>Ga0190269_10000058_pt1 | contig 47350 bp, 38 predicted proteins | sample Popmic249IS_FD_133749 | JGI IMG/M metagenome (GOLD analysis project Ga0190269, IMG submission 133749) | Populus adjacent soil microbial communities from riparian zone of Blue River, Arizona, USA - 249 IS | ecosystem: Environmental > Terrestrial > Soil > Riparian zone | place: USA: Arizona... | reverse complement strand
TCACAGCGGCGGTCGCGGGACCCGCTACGCAGGCTCCGCGGCTCCCGACCTCCGCTTAATCACAGCGGCGGTCGCGCGACCCGCTACGCAGGCTCCGCGGCTCCCGACCTCCGCTATTTCAATACATCTGCGACGCGACTTCGCGGCTGCGCAGACGTCGAGCGAAGATCATCAGTCTCCTGCAGCTTTGCGAGCGATGCGATATCGTCAGGTGATGCGCGCAAGCGTCGCCTCCTACGCCATCGCAGTGCTGGTCGCGACCCTCGCGTTGTCTGCGCTGCCTCCGCTCGCCCACGCCGACCAGCGCCGCGACTACATGCTCAGCGAGCTCGGTGAAGGCGACCGCCTGATCCTCGATTACCTCGGCACCGGAGCGCAGGTCTCCTGGGTGCGGCGCCGCGGCATCTACGGCCGCGCCAACGACTACTCGCTGCGGCTCAGCTCGCTCCTCGCTTATTCGCTCGGTCAAGTCGCCGCCTCGGCTTCACTGCGCGTCTTGGCCTTCGAGTTCGAAGCGCAGGTCGGCTATCGCACGGTGTGGCGCAACTTGAGCTTCGAGCCGGGCGTAAACAGCTACTGCAAGGACTGCGACCGACCCGCGCGCCGCTCGCGCGATCCGCTGTTCGGTGGCGACACCACGAGCGACGCCTACCCGTTCGCTCAGGGCACGGTGCAGCTGTACGCGCCGCTGAACGACTACTTCGTGCTGACCTCCTCGCTCACGCTGCGCTACGAGGGCCTACGGGACCGCTCGTACGACTGGTTCTTCGCGGACATTCACGACTCCGGTCTGATGGTGAACTGGGAGCTCACGGCGTTCGTGAAGCACCGCGACTGGGGCGGCATCGGCCCGTACGTCCAGTACCTGTCGCTGCCGCGCGCCGGTCGCCACGAGGGAGAGTTCGCGTTCGGCTTCAACGCCATGTCGCGCTTTGGCCTCGTGAAGCGCAACGACATGCTGTTCCTCACGTTCCTGACGCGCCCCGGCGACGGCGTGTACGGCGTGCACTCGTATTTCGCGCCCATTCGCGCGCTCATCGTGTACCGGCTCACGCTGCCACTGTGAGGCGCGCCTACGTGTAGGGCTCGGCCGCCGAGCGCCGTCCATCGGCTTGCGCGCGGGCCGCATGGTAGGCTGTGAAGATGTCGGAAGTACTGTTGTTGGGCGCCGGCAACATCGGCGAAGCGATCGCAGAGCTCCTCAAGCGCACGGATGACTATCGGCTGACGGTGGCAGACCGTGACGAGAAGCGGCTCGCGGTGATGCCGCCGAGCGTACGCACGTTGCCGATCGACGTGACCGATCGCGCAGCCCTGAAGCGCGTGCTCGCGCAGCACGAAGTCGTGGTGAGCGCCTGCCCGTACTTCCTGAACATCACGATCGCCGAGATCGCGCGCGAGCTCGGCGTGCACTACTTCGATCTCACGGAGGACGTGGCCACCGCCCAACGCGTGCGCGAGCTGTCGCAGGGCGCGAGCAACGTGTTCATCCCGCAGTGCGGGCTCGCGCCGGGTTTCATCTCGATCGCGGCGCACGACCTGACGAAGCGCTTCGACAAGCTCGCGCGCGTGCGCATGCGCGTGGGCGCGCTGCCGCTCTTCCCCAGTAACGCGCTCAAGTACAACTTGACCTGGAGCACGGCCGGCCTGATCAACGAGTACTGCAACCCCTGCCACGTGATCCACGACGGTCAGACGCGCGAAGTGCTGGCGCTCGAGGGTCTCGAACAGTTCTCGCTGGACGGCGTGACCTACGAGGCCTTCAACACGTCGGGCGGGCTCGGCACGTTGTGGGAGTCGCTCGCCGGCAAGGTCGACTACCTGAACTACAAGACCATTCGCTACCCGGGGCACTGCGAGCTCGTGAAGTTCCTGTGCAACGACCTCCGCCTCTCCGAGCGGCGCAAGCTGTTCGAGGACGTGCTGGAGCACGCAGTGCCGGTCACACGGCAGGACGTGGTGTTGATCTTCGTCACGGTGAGCGGCACGAGGAACGGGCGCCTGGTCGAGGAGACCTACACGAAGAAGGTCTACCACGGCACGATCGGGGGCACGGAGCTGTCGGCGATCCAGATCACCACCGCGGCGGGCCTGCTCGCCATGGTGGACCTGCACCGCGAAGGCGCGATCCCGCGCACCGGCTTCGTGAAGCAGGAGGACGTCTCGCTCCGCGTGTTCCTGGACAACCGCTTCGGCCGCTACTACGCGTAAGCAGCACCCGAACACAGCAGAGGACCTGGCATGGATGTCAGCGCACTACTCAGCCAACTCGGAGTAGACGTCACTCGCCTCGCGGGCGCGGACGGGATCGCCGTGCACACGCCCATCGACGGTAGCCTGCTCGCGCACGTACCGCCCAGCTCCGACGTCGAGATCCGGCAGGCGCTCGCGGAGGCGCAGGACGCGTTTCGCAAGCTGCGCGTGCTGCCCGCACCGAAGCGCGGCGAGCTGATCCGGCTGTTCGGCAACGAGCTGCGCGCGCACAAGGCGCTGCTCGCAGAACTCGTGAGCATCGAGTCGGGCAAGATCCGGCAGGAGGGCCTCGGCGAAGTCCAGGAGATGATCGACATCTGCGACTTCGCCGTGGGCTTGTCGCGTCAGCTGTACGGCCTGACCATCGCTTCGGAGCGTCCGCAACACCGCATGCAGGAGCAGTGGCATCCGCTCGGCACGGTGCTGGTGATCTCCGCATTCAACTTCCCCGTGGCCGTGTGGGCCTGGAACTTCGCCCTCGCCATCGTGTGCGGCGACCCGGTGATCTGGAAGCCGTCGGAGAAGACGCCGCTGTGCGCGCTGGCCTGTCAGGGGCTGTGGCAGCGCGCCGTGGCGCGGGCGAACGGCATCGACTTCGCGGCCGGCCTATCGCGCGTGCTGATCGGCGGCCGCGAGCTCGGCGAGCAGCTCGTGCGCGATGCGCGCGTGGCGCTCGTGAGCGCGACCGGAAGCAGCGCGATGGGCCGCGCGGTCGGGCCGCTCGTAGCGGCACGCTTCGGCCGCTCGTTGCTCGAGCTGGGCGGCAACAACGCCATGATCGTGACGCCGAGCGCGGATCTGCGGCTCGCGGTGCGCGCCATCCTGTTCAGCGCGGTGGGCACCGCCGGTCAGCGCTGCACGTCGCTGCGACGCCTGTTTCTGCACGAGCAGGTGCACGACGCGGTGCTGGACGAGCTGCAGCGCGCTTATGCCGACCTGCGCATCGGCTCGCCGCTGTCGCCCGACACCCTCGTCGGCCCGCTGATCGACCGCGCTGCCTTCGAGGGTATGCAAGCCGCGCTGCAGAGCGCCGTCCAGCAGGGCGGCCGCGTGCGCACGGGCGGTGAACGTGTGCTCGCTGAGCAGCACCCCGGCGCGTTCTACGTGACACCGGCGATCGTCAGCATGCCGAGCCAGACGCCCATCGTGCACACGGAGACGTTTGCGCCGATCCTGTACGCGATGGTTTATCGCGACTTCGAGGCCGCGCTCGAGCTCCACAACGCGGTGGAACAAGGCCTGGCATCCAGCATCTTCACGAACGACGTGCGCGAGGCCGAGGCCTTTCTGTCCGCACGCGGCAGCGACTGCGGCATCGCCAACGTGAACATCGGACCGAGCGGCGCCGAGATCGGCGGAGCCTTTGGCGGCGAGAAAGCCACGGGCGGTGGGCGGGAGTCCGGCTCGGACTCCTGGAAGAGCTACATGCGGCGCGCGACGAACACCATCAACTACGGCACGGATCTGCCGCTGGCTCAGGGCATTCGCTTCGCAGATCCGCGCTGACTTCAGTCAGCCAGGTTCAGCACGGTGGTCGTGACCTCACCGGCCTTGATGGTCACGGTCACGTTCTTGCGCACACCGAGCTGCTGGTTGATCAGCTGCAGCTTGTGCCTGCCGGCGCTCAGCTGCAGGTTCGGCTGCGGCGTATTGCCGACCATACGCCCATCCACGATCACCTGCGACCAGGGCCGCGTGTTCAAGCGCAAGATCCCGACCTTGCCGCTCACAGCGGCAGTGGGCGCGGAGTGCGCGGGCTCCGCGTCGCTGCGCGTGCGCGCCGAAGAGGCGTAAGAACGCGAGGCACGGCTCGAGCTCGGCTCGGCGTCGTCGCTGTCCGTCTTGCTCCTGCGGGCTGGGCGGCTCGAGCTGAGCTCGTCGAGGTCGCTCTTCCTGCTCCTCCGCGGCGCACCGGCGAGCTCGTCTTCCTCGTCACTCTTCTTGCTCTTGGCCGAGCCGCGCGCGGCTTTGAGCTCGGGGGTCGGGGCCAGCTCTGCCGCCGGTAGCTGCAGGACGGTGCCCTCCGGCACGAACATCTGCAGCTCGTATTCGCTGTGTCCGTCCAGCTTGAGCTGCAGGCGATGGATCCCGGGCGTGATGCCGGTCAGGCGCGCTGGCGTGACCTGGTTCGCGGGCTGCCCGTCGATCCACACGGCAGCGCCTTCGGGTGTGGAGCGGATCGCGAAGCCCACCTCGCGCGGCACCGCGGCGAGCTCGATCTGCGGCAAGGTCTTGGTCTCGCCGCGGCCCACGCTGAACGTGCCCTTGTAGTCCGTGTAGCCGGGCTTCGACACGTGGATTCGGTGGTCGCCAGGCGCGAGGTCCGAGAGCGAATACGGACTGCCCGTGCCGGGCACATCGTGGTCGTCCACGCTGACCTTGGCGTCCGCCGGCGTCGTGGAGAACACGGCCGTGCCGACGGCCGGCCCAGCGCCCGCGGCACGCACGATCAGCGCGAGCAGCACGAGGCCCGTCGCGCCACCGCCCAGCACGAGCCAGCTGCGCTTGTCGCCGGACTTCAGGGCGTCGACGAAGCGCTCGGGCACGCTCGCGTCGCCGCGCTGCGGCGAGGAGGTGGCGAGCGGCTGCCCGAAACCAGAGTCGAGCGGCGGAGCCGTGGGGAACGGCGACGGCGCGCCGCCGGCCAGGGTTGCGACAGCGCTCGGCACGGCGCGGCGTGCGGGGGTGGCCTCGGCCTCTTCCCCCTGCGCTTCGTCGTAGATCTGCGTGCGGTTCTCTTCCGTGTCGTCCCAGTCGCTCTTGTCCGCGATGGGCGAGCTCTCGAACATCGCGTCGGGCCGCATCGTGGTCGGCGGCTCCTCGTCATCCCAGTCCATCGGCAGCCCGCGCGAGCTCCCGGCGGCAACCTCCTGTGCAGACAGCGGGGTGATCACGCGCGTGGCCGCGTCGTCATCCCAGCCGCCGTCCGGCGCGCCCGCCGCCGGCACAATGCTGTCCGACGCGGCCTGGCTCGGGGCATCGAAGAGGTCGCCTGCGCCGTCTGCGGCCAGCGCGTCGTTGGTGATCTCGTCCTCGGGCTGCGGGTCGAGCTCTTCCTCTTCGTCTTCCTCGCTCTCAACGTCGGAGGGCCGGCGCCAGCCCGGCGTGGACAAGGTTCCGGCGCCGAGGTCGAGCGGAAGGGTCTTATCTAGCCGCTCCCGCTCTTTGGCCGGATTCTGCGCAGGGTTCTCGGCTGCGGCGTGGGCGCTCGGCGGCTCGGAAGCCGGGCTCTCGTCTGGCTCCTCTGGGACGACGCTGAGCGAGCTCACAGGCTCCAGATTCTCGAACGCCGCCAGGCCAGTGACTTCATCTGAGGGGAACGGGTTGTTACCAACTTCCATGAACCGTACCTCCCGGCATGCCCTTTCGGGCAGGCCCTGGCGAGTCCCACATGTGGGATTCTGTACCAAGTCTGCACTCAAAAGCAAGCGTATACGTCGAGCGACGGCTCAGCCCCCGGAGTCTCCGACATTTTCGGAAGCTTCCAGTGTTTTGAGCAGAAAGTGCGCGTGGGCGGCCGCGATGGGCTTCGACTCGTCGGTTTGCCAGGCCCGCACCTGAACATTCGCGACTCGCCGCCCGTGCTTCGTGATGATGGCACGAGCGTGCGTGTCTATAACACGAGCCGAGCGCAGATAATCGACCGTAATATTGATGGTCTTTGGAACCGCTATGCTGCGGATTTCCCAGATCAGCTTGAAGATCGCCGCGCTCTCCAGCAGCGCACCGACGGTGCCGCCGTGGAGCGCGGGCAAGATTGGATTGCCGATCAAGGCCTGCGTGGCTCGCATGGTCGTGATCGGATCGCCCTCCACGACGTCCACGGACAGGCCCAGCAGGCGCGCATACGGAATCGCCGACAGCACGCGCTCGAAGCGCCCGGTCTCGCGTAGCTCGGCGATGGCTTCGTCTTTTTTCCCGAGGCCTCGAGTCATGCGCGCTCCGCGCGACGCGTCGTCTGCGTCCGCAGCATGTACGTCGCGGCCATGCTGGCGACTGGATCGTTGACGTCTTCGTCGTACGCGATGCCGCGCGTGAACGCGATGTTGTAGGTCGTCTTGTAACACTCGACGCGCGCCTGGATCGGGCGGCCGGGCCCCGCAGGCCGTAGATAATCGATGCGCAGATCGAGCGTGGCGAGCGGCAGCGGCTTGCCGATCGCCGACAGCACCGCAGCGCCGCCCGTGGTGTCGAGCAGCGACGTCACCACGCCGCCATGCAACACGCCCGTGACCGGCTCGCCGATGAGGTCATCGCTGTAAGGCAAGCGCGCGACGCACACGCCGCCTTCAATCGAGATGATCTGGAATCCGAGCAGCCGCATGTGCGGCGACATCGAAGCGAACAACTTGGCGATAAGACCTTGCACGAATGGCACCGCACCAGTGTAGCCATGTCGGCCCAAGACGCATGTGGCAAGACGCGACAATCCTGGACCGGAGCCGCAGCCCAGGCAATCTGCGCACGCCGCCGCTGGGGGCTGCAGGCGGCGCAGCAGCGCCCGCATGCAGCCAAAGCGCCCGCGATGCCAGCAGATTTGCCCCCACGCTGCGCTCGAGGCACGAGCCGCATCGAATGCGCAGCTGAGGCGATGAAACGTGCTAAGCTTCGCGGCTCGCTGTGTCCGCCTCTCTGCAACCGCTATACGACGCCATCCGCGAAAACGTCACCCAGGGAGTCTGGCTGCGCGCCGAGCAAATGGCGAAGAGCGGCAGCGTGGACGGCAAGCTGACGAAGAACGCCGAGTTCGAGGTGCGCCTGTTAACGAAGGGCGGCATGGCCTCGCCCCGCGTCGTGCTGTCGCCGGAAGACGTCGACTGGTCGTGTGAGTGCCCGAGCCAGGAGGCGGCGTGTATCCACGTGGCGGCGGCCGTGATCGGCTTGCGCAAGGCGCAGGACAGCGGCACCGCGCTCACGACCACCGCGGGGCCCGCGATCAAGATCTCTCACCGCCTGCGCAAGCTCGAAGGTGCGCTGGCGATCGAGCGCTTCATCTTGCGCGGCGGCCAGAGCTTGCCGCTGCAGACGCGGCTCTCCGCCTGGAAGCGGCGCGACGGCGACGACGACGTGCAGACCGATGCGCCCGACCTCGCGCTCGACGTGGCGCTCGGCCCCGTCGTGTCCGGCAAGATCCCACGCCCGCTCATGAAGCGTGTGCTCGCGGCGCTCGCGGACTGCTCGGACGTCACGTTCGAAGGCGCAAAGATCAAGATCGGGGAGCCGCGCCCAGTGATCCGCGCGCGCGTCGACGACACCCCCGAGGGCTTCCGCGTCATCGCGGAGCAAGATCCCGAGGTGCAGGAGATCTTCGACAACGGCGCCGTCATGCACAGCGGCGTGTTGCGCGCGGTGGGCGAGCTCGACCTGTCGGGCCGCGACGTGGACGAGCTTCGCAAGGGCCGCACCTACGGCTTCGGTCAGGTCGCGGACCTCGTGGGACGCGTGATCCCCGCGCTGCGGGAGCGGCTCCCGGTGCAGGTCGAGAGCAAGGTGCTGCCGAGCGCGACGCCGATGCAGCCGCGCCTGATCGCGCAGACGGAATTCGTGGAAGGCGCGCTGAGCGTGCTGCCGCTCCTCGTGTACGGCGATCCGCCCGTGGCGCGCGTCGACGCGGGCAAGCTGCACTATCTCGGCGGCGCGCTACCTCTGCGCAACGAGGATCGCGAGCGCAAGCTGCTCGACGATCTGTCCGCGCGCACGGGCCTGAGCGTCGGCACCACGGCTCGCTTCATGGGCCGCAACGCGCTCGCCGCCGCAGAGCGCATCCGCGGCATGGGCCACTTGCACGTGCAGGGCGAGGGCCTCGCCGCGTGCTTCGTGTCCGCGCCGCTCACCCCGGACTTCCAGCTCACCGATGATCGCTCGAGCTTCCGCTTCGTGTCGGAAGGCGACGAGGGCGCGCAGCGCTACGCCACCGGCGAAGCGGTGATCGAAGCCTGGCGCCGCGGCGAGGAATTCGTGCCGCTGATCGACGGCGGCTTCGCGCCGCTGCCCACGAGCGTGCTGTCGCGCGTCGGGGATCTGCTCGCCGATCTGCTCGCCGCGAAGCGCGAGGACGATACCCTACCCACCTGCGCGCTGCCCGATCTCGCGCGGCTTTGTGACGCGCTGCAGACACCTGCGCCACCGAGCTTCGGGCGGCTTCGCGAGCTGCTCACCGATCACGAGCGCATCCCGTCGGCGCCATTGCCAGCCGACTTGAACGCGCAGCTGCGCGACTACCAGCGCGACGGCGTGAACTGGCTCGCCTTCCTATCGGCGGCGAACCTCGGCGCCATGCTCGCGGACGACATGGGTCTCGGCAAAACGCTGCAGGCGCTGTGCGTCGTGAAAACGCCGAGCCTCGTCGTCGCGCCCGCGAGCGTGCTGCACAACTGGGCCGCCGAGATCGCGCGCTTCCGGCCAGCCCTGAAGGTGCACGTCTACCACGGTCCGAACCGCAGCCTCAGCGAGAGCGCGGACGTGACGCTCACGACGTACGCGCTCTTGCGCCTCGACGACGAGATCCTCGGCGCGCGCGAGTGGGACACGATCATTCTGGACGAGGCGCAGAACATCAAGAACGCCGACTCGCAGGTGGCGCGCGCCGCATTCCGGCTGCAGGGCCGCTTCCGGATCACCTTGACGGGTACGCCTGTCGAAAACCGTCTCGATGAGCTGTGGAGCCAGTTCCACTTCGCGAACCCAGGCTTGCTCGGCGGACGCGGCGACTTCCAGGATCGCTACGCGCGGCCGATGTCCGAGGGCGACGGGCGCACCGCGGAGCGCCTGCGCCAGCGCATCCGGCCGTTCATGTTGCGCCGGCTCAAGCGTGACGTCGCACGCGAGCTCCCGCCGCGTACCGACGTGGTGATGCGCTGCACGCTCGCCGACCACGAGCGCGAGCTGTACGACGCGATCCTCGCGGCCACGCGCAAGGAAGTGATCGAGAAGGTCGCTGAGGGCGGCAACGTGCTCGCCGCGCTCGAGGCGCTGTTGCGGCTGCGCCAGGCGGCGTGTCACTCCGGGTTGATCCCGGGGCAGCAAGCGTCGACCTCGTCGAAGCTCGAGCTGCTCATGGATGCGCTCGACGAGGTGCTCGCGGAAGACCACAAGGCGCTGGTGTTCTCGCAGTGGACCAGCTTGCTCGACAAGATCGAGCCGCTGCTCACGGCGGCGGGCATCGGCTTCACGCGCCTGGACGGCAGCACGCGCGACCGCGCCGGGGTCGTGGCCGATTTCCAAAGCGAGACCGGACCGCGCGTGATGCTGGTGTCGCTCAAGGCTGGCGGCACGGGATTGAACCTGACGGCCGCGGACCACGTATTCCTACTCGACCCCTGGTGGAACCCGGCCGTCGAGGACCAGGCCGCAGACCGCGCGCATCGCATCGGGCAGGAGCGCCCCGTCCTGGTGCACCGGCTGGTCTCGGAGGGCACCGTCGAGGAACGTATGCTCGTGCTGCAAGAGAAAAAGCGAGCGCTTGCGCAGGCAGCTACGCACGGCAGCGGGGCGGCGTTTGGCTTGACGCGCGAAGACCTGCTGGCGCTTCTCGCCTGACGATGCGCCGTCAAGAAATCAGCACAATGCGCATGAAATTCGGGCTGTACGCACGTCGCGCCACGCGCGCGCCACACGGCGAGAGGCTCGCTCCAAGGCTTGCGCTCGGCTATGCTTGGCAGTACGCATGCGCTCCGGACGGGCTCACCTCATGATCAAACGCACGAGCGCACACACCTGTCTCGCCAGCGCTGCGGCATGCACCGCACTCGTCACCGCAGCGTGCGCATCGGAGACCGCGGTCGAGTTCTCGGGCTCGCGCGCGTCGAGTCAGAGCAACGTGGGCAACGTCACTGAGGCCGTGGAGCTCGCGGCGCCGGAGCGTGGTTTCCAGGTCGAGTCCGCGGGCGTGTGGATCGAGCCGGGTGACGACGTCCGCATGTGCGAGGTGATCGTGCTGCCGGGCGACGCGAGCGCGCGATATCACGTCAATCGCATCCAGAGCCTGTTGTCTGCGCGCAGCGAAGATCTCGTGGTGCGCGCGGCCGAGGTCGGTAGCGAGACGGCTGCGGCGATGGACCGCGGCGCGAGCCTGCCGTGCACGCGTGCCGGCGAAGCGTTCGGCGAAGAGCTGAACGACGTGCTGCGGAGCCAGGGCCGCTACATGGACGAGCGTTTCGCCAGCGGCGCCGGCAAGATCTTGCAGGGCGGCCAGAAGCTCGCCGTCGAGTATCACGTCGTGAACGACACGCGCGAAGCCGCGCTGGCGAAGGCCAAGCTCTCGTTCCACGTGGTGGACGCCGCGCAAGTGCAGCACCTGGTGCGCACCGCGAGCTTCGACAACTTCACCATCTACACGCCGCCGCACGGGCAGAGCAGCCACATCGGCGAGTGCCGCGTCCGCCAGGAGCTATTCGTCAGCGATCTGGTGCGCCGCACGCAGCTGTACGGCACCACGTTCAAGGTCTGGCGCGCGGGCGGCGATCACGATGGCGAGCTGATCTGGGAGAGCGGTGATCGCAAGCAGAACCGCGTCGGCATGCCCACACCGCTGCACCTGATGCCGGGCGATGGCTTCCGCTTCCAGTGCGACTACGAGAACCCGACCGATCGCGAGCTGCGCTACGGTGTGAGCGCCGACGACGAGACCTGCACCCTCGACGCCATGTTCTGGCTCACGGACGAGGGGCAGGAGCCGCTGGCCGAAGATTGCTTGCTCCTGCACGTCGACAGCGACGGCGTCGCGCGTCCGCGCGGGTGAGCGAGGCCGCTGCGGCCTGCCCACCCTATGCTCAGCCACGCCCGTCAGTTGTACGTCGCGGAGAACAGCACGTTGAGCACGAGCCCGTTCATGCGGGCGTCGTCGACGTAGTCCTTGACGCGGATGTACAGCGCTTGGCCTGCGATGCCGAGGCCCCAGTCCGAGCCGACCCACCACTCCTTGCCGATCGTCGCGCTCAAGGTGAGGCCAGCTTCGGTGTCCTTGGAGGCACCGCTCTCGTCGTCTTCGAACACGAGCACGCCGATGCCGCCGGAGATGGTGGCGTAGATGTTCAGCGGCATCAGGTAATACGTCAGGCCGAGGCCCATCGACTCGAACACGATGTCGGCATCGAACTCGCTCTTGCGGCCGTTGTCGCGCTGCGTGGGGCTCGACACGAGCGAGGTGTGGAAGTCCGCGTGCAGCGCGAGGTTCTCGACCAGCGAGCCGCCGACCGACAAACCCATTCCGAGGCCGAGGCCCGTCCACTTCGTGTCAGGCCGCGAGACCGAGGCGTAGCCGGGGCCGATGTTCAAGCGGAGAAAGAAGCCGTCATGCGAGAATCGACCCGGGACCGGGTTGGCCCAGGGATCCCAGGAGCCCGGTTGAATGGGCGGCTCCGGATCGCCGCCTAGCCGGCCGTAGCGCCTCGAGGGCGGAGGATACGGGGGCTCGCCGGGTGCAGCCCCTGGCGGCGGCGGCGGCGGTGGAGGCGGCGTCTGGGGCACGACGTCGGACGGCGGCAGCGGCTGCTGTGGAGGCGGCGGCGGCACCTCGCCCGGCGCCGCAGAGGGTGCACCGCTTGGGGGCGGTACGGCCGGAGCCACGCTACCTGGCGCAGCTGTCGGCGGCGGAGCGACCGGCGCTGGGCTCTCGGGCGCAGCGCCGGGAGCGCTGGTCTGGGCCGCGGCCGCGTTCGCCGCGAGCGCGGTGACGAGCGCGCAGCCCGGACCCAGGATGCGAGCCCGCAAGCTACTTCGAAGCATGACCAAGCTCCTCCTGCGCGCTGCCGTGTCGCTGCGCGCGCTTCAGCGTGTGAAACATGGCGTGAGTAGAGCATACCGCCCAGATCGTCGCCATGCAGCAGCACGCGCAGGTCCGGGCGCCCTCATCGCGCGAGACGGCGCTCGCTCGTTCCCGCCTCACAGGAGGAGCTGGCGGATGTCGCTGAGCAGCTCGCGCAGGAGGCTCGTGAAGCGTGCGCCGTCCGCGCCATCGATGACACGATGATCATAGGACAGCGACAGCGGGCAGATCAGGCGCGGCACGAAGCCCCCATCTTTGTAGACCGGCGCGTAGCGGGCGCGCGACACGCCGAGGATGGCGACCTCGGGCGGATTGATGATGGGCGTGAATGCCGTGCCACCGATCCCGCCCAGGCTCGAAATGGTCATGGATGCGCCCTGCATATCGCCCGTGCCGAGGCGCCGCGCGCGCGCCCGCTCGCTCACGCTCTCGAGCTCCTTCGCCAGCTCCGCGAGCCCCTTGCGATCCACGTCGCGAATCACGGGCACGACGAGGCCATTCGGCGTGTCGACCGCCACGCCGATGTGGAAGTACTGCTTGAGGATCAGGTTCTCGCCGCTCTTGTCGAGCGAGGCATTGAAGCGCGGCATGCGCTTGAGCGCGTGCACGAGCGCCTTCATGAAAAACGTCACGAGGGTCAGCTTGAGCTCCGGCTGCTCACTGCGGACCTGCTTGCGAAACGCCTCCAGCTCCGTGATGTCCGCGTCGTCGAACTGCGTGACGTGCGGAATCGTGACCCAGCTGCGATGCAGGTTCTTGCCGGTGAGGCGCTGGATCTTCGTCAGCGGCTGGCTGCTGACCGGTCCGAACTGCGTGAAGTCGATCTCCGGCGCGTCCGCGATCGACAGCCCCGACACGCCGCCGGACGACGAGCCGAGCGCCTGCTTCACGTGGCGCTGCACGTCTTCCTTCGTGATGCGACCGCCGCGCGCGGTGCCTGTGACGCGCGTGAGATCCACGCCCAGCTCGCGCCCGAAGCGCCGCACTGCTGGACTGGCGTAGGGCAGGTGTGAGCCGTTGGTCTTTGGCTCGGCGGGCTCCTGCTGTGCGGAGCGCTGCAGCTCCGCAACCGGCGGCAAGGTGCGCGACTGGCCTTCGGGTTTGCGCTCCTCCGCGGCGCCTGCGGGCGCTTTCTTCGCGGCGGGCGCCGGCTGACGCGCAGGTGTCTGTTTGCCGCCCGAGGCGGACTTTGCTTTGGGCTCGGGCTGCTCTTTGCCTTCGGGCTGCTCTTCGCCTTCGGGCTCGTCTTCGCCCTCGGGCTCATCGTCGCCTTCGTCTTCGGGCTGCTCTTCGTCTTTGAGCTCGTCTTCGTCTTCGGGCTGCTCATTACCCTTGGCGGGCTTTTCGCCCTTCGCTTCCGCGGCGGGCTTCGACGGCTTCGCGTCCTCGGACTTGGCCTCGGCGCTCGCCCCCTCGTCGGTCTCCAGCACCAGGATGTGCGTGCCCTCCGAGGCCTTGTCGCCGACCTTGATGCTGACCTCCTTCACCACACCGCCGCGTGGCGAAGGCACGTCCATGGAGGCCTTCTCGCTCTCCAGGACGATCAACGTTTGCTCCGGTTCGACTTTGTCGCCCGGCTTGACGAGCACCTCGACGACGTCCACGTCGCGCGAGTCACCGATGTTCGGAACAGCGATTCGTTCTTGCGCCATGGTCAGCCTCGCTCACAGCCGTGCGGGGTTGGGCTTGTTGGGATCCAGGCCCAGCTTCTGCAGCGCGGTCTGCAAGGTGCGCTCATCCAGCGCTCCGCTCTGGACCAATGCGTGCACCGCTGCGTACGCGACGTGCTTGCGATCCACCTCGAAGAAGTGGCGCAGGTCCTCGCGCGTGTCACTGCGGCCGAAGCCGTCTGTGCCGAGCACCACGTATGGCCGCGGCACGGCCGCCCGGATCTGCTCCGCGTAAAGCTTCATGTAGTCCGTCGCCGCGACGACCGGGCCCTCCGGCCGCGAGGCGAGCGACTGCTCCACGAAGCTCTTCGGAATCGCCACCTGCGGTTGCAGCCGTTGGCGGCGGCGTACGTCTTCGGCTTCGCGCGCGAGCTCGGTGAAGCTCGTCACGCTCCACACGTCGGCGCTGATGTCGAGCTCTGCCAGCAGCTCCGCCGCGGCCAATACCTCCCGCAGGATCGCGCCGGAGCCGAGCAGCTGCGTGTGGCACTTGCCGGGCTTGTCCGCGGCGCGCAGCAGGTACATGCCCTTGACGATGCCGTCCTCCACCCCTTCCGGCAGAGCGGGCATGCGGTAGTTCTCGTTGGTGACGGTGATGTAATAGAAGATCTCTTCCTGGTCGCGGTACATGCGGCGCATGCCGTCCTGGATGATCACCGCCAGCTCGTAAGCGTACGTGGGATCGTACGCGCGACACGTGGGCACCGTGGCCGCCAACACGTGACTGTGACCGTCGAGGTGCTGCAAGCCCTCGCCCGCGAGCGTGGTTCGGCCCGAGGTGGCGCCGATCAAGAAGCCGCGCGCGCGGCTGTCGGCGGCGGCCCAGATGAAGTCGCCCACGCGCTGGAAGCCGAACATCGAGTAGAACGCGTAGAACGGCACCATGTGCACGCCGTAGTTCGCGTAAGACGTGCCGGCGGCGATGAACGAGGAGATGCTCCCGGCCTCGTTGATGCCCTCTTCCAGGATCTGGCCGCCCGCGTCCTCGCGGTAGTACATGACCTCGGCCGAGTCGACGGGCTCGTAGAGCTGACCTTGCGAGGCGTAGATGCCGAGCTGTCGGAACAGCCCTTCCATGCCGAACGTACGGGCCTCGTCTGGGATGATCGGCACGATGTGCTTGCCGATGCCCTTGTCGCGCGCGAGCGCCGTGAGCGCGCGCACGAAGGCCATGGTGGTGGACATCTCGCGCTCGCCCGTGCCCTTCAGCAGCGCGTCGAACACGGGCAGCTCGGGCACCGCCAGCGGCTCGGCCTGCACGCGGCGAGACGGCACGGGGCCGCCCATCGCCTTTTGCCGCTCGCGCAGGTACTGCATCTCGCGGCTATTCTCGGGCGGCTTGAAGAACGGCGCCTGCGCGATGACCTCGTCGCTGATCGGGATGCGATAGCGATCGCGGAAGGCCTTCAGCGCCTCGCTGCCGAGCTCCTTGAGCTGGTGTGTCGGGTTGCGGCCCTCCCCCGCTTCACCGATGCCGTAGCCCTTCACGGTCTTCGCCAGGATGCAGGTCGGCTGGCCCTCGCTGCTCGTGGCCGCGTGGTATGCGGCGTAGACTTTTTGCGGATCGTGGCCGCCGCGATTGAGGCGCTTGATGTCGTTGTCCGTGAGGTTCGCGACCATGCGCAGCAGATCGGGATGCCGCCCGAAGAAGTGATCGCGCGTGTACGCCCCATCGCGCGCGGCGTAGTTCTGGTAGTCGCCGTCCACGGCCTCTTCCATACGCTTGAGCAAGACGCCCTTCTTGTCCTTGGCGATCAGGTGATCCCACTGGTCACCCCAGATGACCTTGAACACGCGCCAGCCCGCACCGCGGAACACGCCCTCGAGCTCCTGGATGATCTTGCCGTTGCCGCGCACCGGGCCGTCCAGGCGCTGCAGATTGCAGTTCACCACGAACGTCAGGTTGTCGAGCTTCTCGCGCGCCGCAAGCGAGATGGCCCCGAGCGACTCCGGCTCGTCCATCTCGCCGTCACCGAGGAAGGCCCACACGCGCGCCTTGTTCTTCGGGATGAAGCCGCGGTTCTGCAGGTAACGCATGAAGCGCGCCTGGTAGATGGCCATCATCGGACCGAGGCCCATCGACACCGTGGGAAACTGCCAGAAGCTCGGCATCAACCACGGGTGCGGATACGACGACAGGCCCCCGGGCCCGGCCGTCTCGCGCCGGAAGCGGTTCAGCTCCGACTCCGTCAGGCGCCCCTCGAGGAACGCGCGCGCGTATACGCCCGGCGAGGAGTGGCCCTGGAAGTACACCAGATCCGCGCCGTCTTCGTGGTCCGGCCCCTTGAAGAAGTGATTCCAGCCCACGTCGTACAGGGTCGCGGAAGAGGCCCAGGTCGAGATGTGACCGCCGAGGCCGTGATGCTGCGCGTTGCTGCGCACCACCATGGCCATGGCGTTCCAGCGCACGAACGAGCGAATGCGAAACTCGAGCTCTTGATCGCCGGGGCTGCGTGCCTCGTCGTTCACGTGCACGGTGTTGAGGTAGGCCGTCGTGGCCTTGAACGGCAAATTGCCGCCCGCGCGGCGCGCCTGATCGATCAGCGCCTCGATGATTGCGTGCGCGCGCTCGATGCCGTCGTGTTCCACCACGGCAGACAAAGCGTCGAGCCACTCTTGAGTCTCTTGAGGGTCGTGGTTTGAGTTTTCGGTCATGCGCGGCCTGCGTGAGGTCAGTGTAACGTACGATCTGCGAGGGGAGTACCTCTGTAGGCGAGCCCGTACCGGAGTCGCTCGCGGCGCGCAGTGAGGTCGGCACGCGCGCGACATCGCGGCGTGTTGGCGACGTGCAAGCTACTCAGGCTCCTCGGCAGCACACCCTACGCACACGCTCGACATCCAACACGTCGGTTCTGTAACATGCGGTGCAAATTTGCGCGGTGTGGCGCAGCAGTGACCGGCGTTCGACACGAGGGCCGGATCCGAGAGGTCAGCATGCGCATCGGTGTAGTGGGTGGAACGGGCAAAGAAGGCCGCGGCATGGCATTGCGCTGGGCGCGCGCGGGCCACGAGCTGTTCATCGGATCGCGCGACGCGGAGCGTGCGCGCGCCGCCGCCAGCGAGCTGAGCGCGGAGGTAAATCGGCCGATTCAGGGCGGAGACAACGCAGACGCCGTGCGCGCGAGCGAGCTCGTGGTGTTGAGCGTGCCCTACTCGGCGCATGCGTCGACCTTGCAAGACCTCAAAGCCGAGCTGGCCGGGCGCGTGCTGATCGACATCACCGTGCCCCTGCAGCCGCCGAAGGTCACCGCCGTGCATCTGCCTGCGGGGCAAGCGGCCGCGCTCGAAGCACAGCAGATCCTGGGCGCGGAGACACCGGTGGTCGCCGCCCTACACCACGTGAGCGCGGTGCATTTGCGCGATCTCGACCACGCGATCGATTGCGACGTGCTGGCTTGCTCAGACGACAAGGCCGCGCTCGAGCGCACCTTGCCGGTGCTGCGCGATCTGGGCGTGCGCGCGTTCGACGCGGGCCCGCTGCGCAACGCGATCGCGCTCGAGTCGATCACGCCGTTGCTCCTCTACTTGAACCGCAGCTTGAAGGGCCGCAGCGTGGGCATTCGCATCAGCGGCGCGTGATCCACCATGCGGCGACTTGGGCCCTCGCTCCTCCTGTGCGCGCAGCTCGGCTGCGCTGCGAGCGCCTCGTCTCGTGACATCCGGACCTCGGCGCTCGTCGCGCTCGTCGACGTGACCTCGGAGCAAGCGCGGCAGGCCGTGGTCTCCGCGAACGTCGTCGTGGGCGGCGCGCACAGCAACGCCTACGTCGAGCTCGAAGATGGCGATCGGCTGGTGGCGAGCTGCGAGGGCGAGCCGCGCGACATGACGAGCACGGGCAACGGCTCGTACCAGGCGCGCTTCGCGCGCGACGATGGCGAGTTCGTGGTCGGCCTCATGCGCGCAGGGCATCGCTCCGCGCCCCACAGCGTGGGCCGCTTGCCGACGGCGTTCGCGATCACGAGCGACCTGGGAGCGAAGCCGTTCTCGCGCGCCAACGACGCCATGACCCTCAGCTGGTCGCCCGGCGGCTCGGACGCAGACGTCACGATCGAGATCGAAGGCGACTGCATCCGCAGCGCAGAGCTGCATGCGGGGCGCGACGCAGGCAGGTTCGTGATCGAGCCGGGCAAGCTCACGACCTGGAAGAACCAGGAGAAGCAAGCCTGCAACGTGGTGCTGCGCGTGGTGCAGACGCGGAAGGGTCAGCCCGATCCCGCACTCGACCCGAACAGCAGCGTCGTGCTGCGCCAGATCCGCACGATACGCTTCGTATCAAGGCCCTAAACCGCCAAGACTCAAGCGGAGGTAGGGAGCCGCGGAGCTTGCGGAGCGGCTCCCGCGACCGCCGCGGTGATTAACCGGAGGTAGGGAGCCGCGGAGCTTGCGGAGCGGCTCCCGCGACCGCCGCTGTGATTAACCGGAGGTAGGGAGCCGCGGAGCTTGCGGAGCGGCTCCCGCGACCGCCGCTGTGATTACCGGAGGTAGGGAGCCGCGGAGCTTGCGGAGCGGCTCCCGCGACGCCGCGGTGATTAACCGGAGGTAGGGAGCCGCGGAGCTTGCCTACCGGCTCCCGCGACCGCCGCGGTGATTAAGCCGGGCAGCGCTGATACAGGTACGTGCGCTTCATGAAGTCGAGGTTGCGCGTCGGGCGCAGGGTCTCGCCTTCCACGATCAAGGTGAAGACGACGCCGTCTTTCGTTCGCAGCCTGAGATTGCCGAGCTCGTCGACGCGCCACGAGCCGCGGATGCGATTGTTGAAGACGAAGTAGCCGGTGGGGCTGAACTGGAACGCCAGAAACCCGATCACGCAGCCGCCGTTGAAGTCTTTCTCGGGGCGGATCTGCGACCAGCGCGGACCCGTGAAGCGCAGCATCGCCTCGGTGTTGACGTCTTCCAGCCCGCGCGCCTGCGCGCGCACGTCGTGCGGTACGCACAGTCCCAGCGCGACCACCACGCACAGTGCGATGCGCTGCAGCACTAGAGATGCCGGTACAGGAACTTCGGGATGTGGAAGCGGCGCTTGTTGAGCACCACGCCGAGCACTGTGCCGCCGTGGACCTGGATGGTCCGCTGCGTGTTGCGTACCGACAGCGAGCGCGTGCGCTCCGCCTCTACGACCAACACCACACCGTCGAGCGCCTTGGACATCGCCGGACCGATCACGCTCTTGCTGACCGGAGGCAGGTCCAGGATCACGAGCTCGAAGCCAGCGCTCAGCCGATTCACCATGTTGGTGACCGCGTTCAAGTCGCTCGCGATGGCGTTCATGAAGCCGGGCGAGCCGAAGGAACCGACGGCGACCTGTCCACCCGGAAGCCAGGTGAAATCCAGCTGGCCGGGGTGATACTCACCGTTGGCGTCTGCGTAGCCGTAGAAGTCCGAGCGCCGACTGTCAGAGTCCGTCGGCACGTTGCAGATCAGGACCTTGGCCTTCGGATTCTTGGCCACGATGCGGGCCAGACCGCGCGCGATCGTGGACACACCCTCGCCGGGCAAGGTGGAGATGACGCCGAGCGTCCAGCGTGGCTTGTCCGGGCCGCTGGTCTGCAGCGTGCGCAGCAGACTGATCATCTCCTCGTCGCTGACCGGCACGCGCGCGAGCGCGTCGATGTTCGACAGCTTGCGGCTGCCGTCCTTCGCGAGGGCCTCGACCTCTTCCACGTAATCTGAAGAGATGATGATGGAGCTCATCGGATCTGCTCGGGTAGGACGTGTTCGTCGACGACTGCGAGAAGCGGAAGACCCGTAAGCGCCTCCACTTGTTCGGGCAGCGCGATGGTGTCGTCAAGCATCTCTAGAACTAGGCATAGCGCGAGTCCACCAGCCAAGCCGGCGAAAAGTGCGAGAGCAAACAACAGCATCTTCCTGGGCCGTGAGGGCTTGTACGGCATGGACGGCGCTTGGACGATGCTCAGGTTTGTGATGCCAGCCTGATTCATGTCGTTCAAGATGCGCGCGCTCTGCACGCGGGTCAGGTACGACTGGTAATCCTTGTCGGCGACGCCCCAGCGCCGCTCCAGCTCGCGCAGCGTGGCTTCGTTCGTGTCCAGGAACGCCAATCGCTTGTTGATGTCCTCGAGCTGCCGCTCGCGCTCCTGCACGGAATTGCGTAGCGCGTCCCCCTCGGACTTCGCGCTCGAGTAAGCCTGGCTGATCGTCTGCGACAGCGGGTTCGCGCCAGTGCGCACGCGCGACGTCGACTGCGAGCTGATCGTCTCGAAGTTCTTGCGGGCCGCGTCGAGCTGCGCTTGCAGGTCGCGCAGCTCGGGGTTGTTTTCCGTGAAGCGCTGGCGAGCGGCCTGATACTGCGCCTCGATCGACGTCAAGCGCGCCCGCGCCTCGTCGCGCTGGCGGATGCTCATGTCGTTTTCGTTCGACAGCGTGATCTGATCGGGCGTGCGCGACAATGTGTCCTTCAACACCGACCCGCGCCCTTCGGCCGCCACGAGATCCGACTTGGCCGCATGCAAGCGCATCTGCGTGTCGTCGCGCTGCTTGAGGAGCAAGGTGCGCTCCTCATCGAACGAGGTGATGCCCGAGCGCTGCTTGAACTCGAGCAACGTCTGGCGTGCTTTGTCCGCTTGCACCTTGAGCCCGGACAGCTTGTTCTCGAGGAACTCGAGGCGCGGATCGCGCATCACGAGCGCCTGCTTGTCGATCGTCGACGCGACCAGCGCAGCCAGGGTGGTGCGCGCTACCTTGGGATCGGAGTTGAACAACGACAACGTCAGCACGTTGGTGTCGGCGTTGACTACGATCGAGATGTCCTTGAGCAGCCGCTCGACCGCGAGCGTGGTCGGCGGCACGCGCGCCTTCGTCGCCCGCTCGATGATGTCCGGGTACACCTTGGTGATGCCGACGCGCTCCAGAGTGGCGCGCAGCACGTCCTGGCTCGTGATGATCACCTGCTCCGAGTTGATGATCTGCTTGGCCATGTTGGCCGCAGAGGCGGAGCTGCTCTGCTGAGCGGCGGAAAACGAGTCCGGAGCCACGAGCTCGGAGTCCACGACCTTGACCAGGATCGACGCCGTGCTCTCAAACTGTGACTTCTGTGTCAGTACCAGGCCGCAATACAGCAAGATCGACACAATCAACACGCCCAGGAACACCCGTAGGCGCTTGAAGACGATGTAGCTGAGATTGCGCGGGGATAGACTGGTCAACATAAGCGGCGTCTCACGGGTACAGATCGGGGAGAGTCACCTGATTGATTAAGTCCCGAGGCCGTCGCGGCTTTTGGCATCGCTCAGCCAAGCGATAGGTAGCACTGTTGCCACGGGTTGGCACATTTGCGTTCGCATGGGGTTACCTGGGAGCCGTCGTCGTGGTTGTCGTGGTCGCGGACGGGTAGATCGGATAGGAGACGCTGAAGCCGGCGTTCGTCGAGAAGTTGAAGTTGCGCAGGAAGTACTGCTGCATCGCCAGGTTGAAATCAGCCGCGCCCGAGCGTGGTACATATATGAAATCATTTGGCATTAGCTGAACGTCCTGAGCCGGGTCCTCCCCGCTCAAGGCGTCCGCTAAATCGAGCTCTGCAACCATGGGCGCTTTCTCCGAAGGCAGGCGGCGGATCAGGATCACGCTGGTCAAGGTCGCGTTGTCCGTGACTCCACCGGAGCCTGCCAGGGCTTCAAGCACGGTCCGTGCCCCGGTCACCATGCTGAACTGCCCCGGGTTCCGCAGCTCGCCTGCGGTGAACACGCGGTGTCCGGTGAACTGGCGCACGATGACCACGGCGGTCGGCTTCACGAAGTACTGCGCGTAGGCCTTCGTGATCTCGCCCGAGAGCTCGGCCGCGGTCTTGCCAGCAGCGCGCAGCTCTCCGATCAACGACAGAGAGATGTTGCCGTCCGGCCGAACCTGCAGGTCTTCATCCAGCTGCGGGTTGAAGTAGTTGCGCGTGGTGATCTGATCGCCGGGCGCCAACCGGTACGCGAGAGGTGCAGAGGCGCGCGAGCGAGCGAGGAGGGTCGAAAGCGGAGTGGCTCGCGACACGCTCACGGATGTCGCCACGCAAGCACTCGTGCACAGCGTCAACATCAGTAGACCCACGCACAACTGCAGGGCAGCTGCGCGATCGCCGACTGATCGCGCCAGGACAGCCCCTTTTTCCATCAACGCATCAGAGTGAGTCCGGAGGAGATTCGCACGCACAAAGTCGATCATGGGGTACCAGAAGCGCAGACAAGCCAAGGCGCATCAGTAAGCGTTCTTGTGGAACGGAACCTTCAGCACCGTCATCAGCAGGATGTACAGGTCGAACAGAACTGACCAGTTGTTCATATAGAACAGATCGCACTCGACGCGGCGAATGATCTTTTCCTCCGTATCCGTTTCTCCGCGCCAACCGCTGACCTGCGCCCAACCGGTGATGCCTGGCTTGATCTTGTGTCGCAGTGCGTAACCCGACACGATCTCGTGATACAGATGACCCGCAGCTTTGGCCTTCAGCGCGTGCGGGCGCGGACCGACCAAGGACATGTCGCCGCGCATGACGTTGATGAGCTGTGGAAGCTCGTCGATGCTCAGCTTGCGAAGGATGCGCCCGACGGGGGTGACGCGGGGATCATCCTTGGTGGCCAGGCGATCTGCGACGACGTCGCTCTGGTCGTGGTACATGCTACGGAACTTGTAGATGTACATGATTTTATTATTGAAACCGAGACGTGGCTGCCGGAACAACACGGGGCCCTTGCTGTCCATCTTGATGATCAGGGCCACCAGACCCAGGAACGGCAAGAGCACGATGAAGCCGACCGTGGCGAGGACTTTGTCCAACAGGGACTTCACCAGGTAACCCCAGCCAGACACCGGCTTGGCCATCATGGTGACGACGGGGATGCCGTCCATCGCGGTCACCTGGCGACTCGCGAGCGAGAGTCGCAGCGCATCCGGGAAGAGGTGGATGTTCGCCGGGATCACCTGCACGACGTTGAGCACTTCGTTGATGCGATTTTCGGCGCTCCAAGGCAGCGCTATGAACACGTCGTCGACGCGGAACTTCTGCGAGAACGGCAGCAGCTCGCGGGTCGTGCCGATCACCGGATAGCGGCCCTTCACGCGCTTGGGCGTGCGTGCCTCCGGGCTACGCGCACGATCGTCGAAGATGCACAGGATACGAGTCCAGGGCAGACCCGCGCGCTCGAGCTGGTCGATCAGCATCTGGCCGTGCGCGCCCGCGCCCACGATGACGATGTTGCGCGTGAGCAGCCGCCGCTTCGCCAGCTTGTCGATCACGAGGTTGAACAGCAACCGACCGGACGTGAGGGACAGAAACGACAACACGCACAGCCGCAGCTTCCACGCGGATGGGTACGTGACTGGCGCGTCGATCAGGTAAGCGACCGCGCCGACGTAGGCAAAAGCGACGAGCATGCCGGTGAGCAGCCGGTCGATCATCGGCAACGTGCGGCGGGCGAGCGCAGGGTCGTAGAGCTTGAACTGCTGGTTCACCTGCAGCACTGCGATGGCGCAGATCAGAGACCCAGCCAGGCGACTCCGCAAACGGTAACCACCACCCATGGAATCCAGCACGTCAGCCAGGATGCCGGCTCCCAGCACGGCGAAGAAATCCAGAAATACGAGCACTCCCGCGGCAACGTCCCCGGACCAGGCTGAGTTGGCTCGGAGGACGCGCCTGCGCTCCGCCTGGGCGGGTTCAGGGCGGGGCTGCTCAAGTGAAGCATCAAAATTGAGTTCCGACTCCACAACCAGTCACCTATTCACTTGAAGGAAGTCACGAGTGCGTGCGCGCTCGGCCCCAAATCCATGCAGGAGTTGGACCGAAAACCCTCGACCGCACGCGGTCATGGAACGACAGAATGGGAACCAAGGCGAGGACACGCGAGCTCGCCAAGCACAGGCGAGCGCGACTGGCGCCGGTTCTCAAGCGGACACGATCGTCTGAGGCGGAAGGCATCGCGGTCTCCCCTCGCTGCGTGTCGCGCCGTCCGTCCGGGCCGCCCGACCCGAGGGATGCGCGCCGATGCGCCTCGCGGCACGGCCAAAATGATCCGAAACATGCAAGCTGTCAAATAGTTTGGACGCATGCATTGGCTCGCGAATCCTCGCGCTACGACACTGAAGCCTACGGCTGCAACGTCACGCGGGGAGCATCGCATCAATGCGAGCGTCGGCCTAGCCCGTTTCGCTACTGTGCCGGAACTGTACATGATGAGCGTCCGTTGCAAGCAGCGCGCCCGAAGCTGTCAGCTGCAGCGGTCAACGCTGCACCAAACCAGTTTGCCCCTGCTGCATGCACGCTGTGGCACAACGGACCGCCACATGCCGCGTTCAGAAACGAAGCGCGATCCGCCCAGCGCACTGGCCCGGTAAACACATCAGACTTGCGCCGACTTGCGTCGTCGTGGGAACGCGCTCGTCACGACGCGGCGTGAGCACGAACCAAGCCGCGCCCGCCGCTGCCACCGCGATTCCACCGAACAGCAATACATCGGTCACGACGGCGAGCGTCTCGCCGCTCGAGCGCGTGTCTTCGAGCTGTCTCAAACGGACAGGCGGCAGCGCACCGCAATTACCCAGGCGATTACACTCATCTTGCGCATCCGCGAGATCGCCGCGCTTGCCCAAGGCCAGGACGCCGGTGATGACCGAGCTCGCCACCAGCGCGCCACCGGTCGCCATCAACACGATGGGCCATAGGTGAGCAGGCTCGCTCGAGGTCGCTGCTGGCTCTGACGCGATCGTCGCACCCGTTGAGAGGGGCGGCTGGCCTGCAGCCGTTGGCGGCACAGTAGGTTCGTGCGCGGCCGGATGCGTCCCTCTTGTAGGCCCTGTCGCGCGCTCAGCTTTGGATACGTCGGGAGTCTCCGGACCGGAAGCTTGCGCAGCCTGTGCGGCCTGCGCAGCTTGTGCAGCACGAGCCGCTTCCTCGGCCTCCTCTGCGAGCGCGCGATCCATCGCCGCCAGACGTGCCGTCAGCTGCCCGCGATTCTCGACGTTCTTTTCGAGCTCGAGATATTTGCGTAGCGCCTCGGCCGCGTGCGCCACGTCGCTCGCGTCCCGGTACGCCAGGTAGATGTTGTAGAGGAGCCCCGGCCGCTGGGAGATCTTGTACGCGGACTCGAACTCACTGGCCGCGCGCCCGAAGTCGCCGTTTTCGTAGTACGCGCGCCCGAGCCGGAAATGGGCGCGAGCCTGCTCTTCGGCTTGCGCGGTCACGGGCGGCGCTGCCTTGCCCGATTGCGCGAGCACAGGTGAGACCGCAAGCGCCGCTAGCAGCGTGAGCAGCGGGGTCGACGTCCGTGCGAGCAAGTCGCGCGTGAAACGGGAGCGAAGCGAATTCCGCATGCTGGCACGATTACATCGTAAGCCGGCGCGACCCGCAACGATGCGCCGCTTGCACCGACATTCCCGGCGCGTAAACATGCCGGCGGAAAGGTGGTCCCATGGACGGCGAAGTAGCGCGGGCGCAGAGGCGAGCCGGCGTCGAGAGTGGCCTCGAGCTGACGTTCCGCGCCGTCTCGTACCTGCCGCGCATCGAGCCGGGCACGGATCTCGCGCAGCAGCTCATCGTGGCACTGGATCGCAGCGGTCTTTCACTGCGTGAGCACGACGTGCTGGTGGTCACCTCGAAGGTCGTCGCGAAGGCCGAGGGGCGCTATGTCGACTTGCGCCAGGTCCAGCCCAGCGCGCGCGCCCGCGAGCTCGCGACACAGACCGGCAAAGATCCGCGGGTGGTCGAGGTCATCCTCTGGGACACCGAGGTTGTGTCGCGCTGCACGCGCGACGCGCTCATCGTGCGACACCACGGCGGCCACGTCAGCGCCAACGCGGGCCTCGACCAGAGCAACGCCCAGCCCGCCGACGCCGAGCCCGGATCCGGGCCCTGGGTGCTGCGCTTGCCCGCCGATGCGGATGCGTCCGCTGCGGCGCTGCGGGCGGCGCTCGAGGCGCACTGCGGCGCGGGCTTGGCGGTGATCATCAGCGACTCGTTCGGTCGACCGTTCAGGCTGGGGACCGTCGGCACCGCGATCGGCGTGTCCGGCATGCCCGCGCTCGACGATCACCGCGGCCGGCGCGACCTGGACGGACGAGAGCTCGAGCACACCGTGACGGCCGCCGCGGATCAGATCTGCGCCGCGGCCGACCTGTTGTGTGGTCAGGCGGACGAAGGGCGCGCCGCGGTGCTCGTGCGCGGCCTGCGCTTCGATCCCGTGGCAGGCAGCGCCCTCGACTTGTGCCGCAAGCGTGAGGGAGACCTCTACGTATGAGCGCAAAGCTCGTCTATCTGTCGGGCGGCGTCGGCGGGGCGCGGCTGGCGCACGGCCTTTATCACGCGCTCGATCCCGAAGCGCTGTGCTGCGTGGTCAACACCGGCGACGACCTCGTGCACTGGGGCCTGCACGTTTCACCGGACCTCGACACGATGCTGTACACCCTCGCCGACGTGGCCGACGTCGAGCGCGGCTGGGGCCTCGCGGGCGAGACGTTCGAGGCGCTCGCCTGGGTGAAGCGCTACGGCGGCGAGGCCTGGTTCGCGCTCGGGGATCGCGACCTCGCGACCCATCTGATGCGCAGCCAGTGGCTGCGGGCGGGCGACTCGCTCACGCGCGTGACCGAGCGCCTGCGCACGGCGCTCGGCGTTCGCACGCCCATCCTGCCGATGAGCGACGACGCTTGCGAGACGATGATCGACACGGCGCAGGGCAGCCTGAGCTTCCAGCACTGGCTCGTGGGCGAGCGCGGTCTACCCGCCGTGCAGCGCGTGTGGTTTCGCGGCTCGCCGCGCGCCACACCGGAGCTGGAGCGTGCGCTCGACGCGGCGAGCTTGGTGGTGATCGGGCCATCGAACCCGTACGTATCGATCGATCCGATTCTGTCCCTACCGGGCGTGCGCGAGCGACTGCAGGTCAAACCGGTGCTGGCCGTGAGCCCGATAGTGCATGGGCGCGCGGTCAAAGGGCCGCTCGCCGGGATGCTCGAGACGCTGGGGCGCATGCCGCCCAGCGCGGCGAGCGTCGCAGAGCATTACGCAGGCTTGCTGCGCGGCTACGTGGTCGAGCGCGGCGACGAAGCGGGGTTGTCGATGCCGGTGCTCGCGACCGACACCATCATGGAGACGCGCGCGCAAAGTCGCAGCCTGGCCGAGCGCATCCTGGCGTTCGCCCGCGAGCTGGGTGTCTGGGCATGAATGCGCATGGCGCGCGCACCTGCGTGCTGATTCCGATGAAAGCATTCGGTCGCGCCAAGTCGCGCCTGCGCGGGCACCTGGACGACGCTGCGCGTCACGCGCTGGCTCGCAGCATGTTCGAACGCGTGCTCAGCGCCGCGCGTGGCTGCGGACGCGTGCACGCCACCTACGTGATCACAGACGGGCACGATGTGGCACAGCTCGCGAGTCGACATGGCGCAGAGGTGTTGCAAGATCCGGAACCAGCGCTCCCGAGCCTCGGCGCGCTGCTCGACTGGGGCCTCACGCAGCTGTGCGCACGCGGCGAGACGCGCGCGCTGGTGCTGATGGCCGACCTGCCGAACGTCCAGAGCGAGGACGTGCAGGCGCTGTGCATCGGGCTCGACGCGCACGCCGTGGTCGCCGCAGTCGATCGGCGCGGGCATTGCACCAATGCGCTAGGCGTGCAGTTGCCGTATGACACGGCGACTGCATTTGGCCATCCGGAGAGTTACGCCGAGCATCGCCAGCGCACACATGCGCTCGGCCTTTCCCTGTGCGAGCTCGTCCGACCCGGGCTCGCGCACGACGTCGATGTCGCCGCGGACCTGTGATCCCCGCCCCGGCGAGGGTCGCGTCCGCCGGCCCGGCTTGATAAAATTGCCGGGACCATGAAGCAGTGCCCGACATGCGCAGTCCGCTTTTACCAGCGCACGACGCTGTGCCCCATCGATGGCACACAGCTCGTGGATCTGCCCGATCCGCTGATTGGCCGCGTGATCCAGGAGCGCTATCTGATCGAAGCCCTGCTCGGCAGCGGCGGCATGGGCAGCGTGTACCGGGCGCGGCACCAGCTGATCAACCGGCACGTCGCGCTCAAGTTCCTCGACATCAAACACGTACACGACGACGAAAGCCGCGCGCGCTTCCTGCGCGAGGCGCGCGCGGTCAATCGCATCCAGCACGAGCACATCATCGATGTCAGCGACTTCGGCGAGAGCGAAGACGGGCTCGTGTACATCGTCATGGAGTACCTCACCGGCAGGACGTTGACGCAGGACATCGCGCACGGGCCGCTCGCGCTGACGCGCGCGTGCCACATCGCACGCCAGCTGGCGCTCGCGCTCGGGCGCGCGCACGAGCTCGGCGTGGTGCACCGCGACATCAAGCCCTCGAACGTGTTCTTGATCCGGCGCGGCTCGGACAGCGACTTCGTGAAGCTGCTCGATTTCGGGCTGGCGCGCGCACAGGACGACGTCGCGCTCACGAAGTCCAACCTGATGTTCGGCACGCCCGAGTACATGGCGCCCGAGCAAGCCAGCTCCGGGCCCGTCGGCGCGAAGGCTGACCTGTACGCGCTCGGCTGCGTGTTGTTCGAGATGATCACGGGCCGGCTGCCGTTCGAGGGGCGAGCGACCGGGCTCATCTACAAGCACGTGTACGAGGCCCCTCCGCGTCCCAAGCTCCTGCGTAGCGAGGTGCCGCTGGCGCTGGAGCGGCTGATCCTGCGCATGCTCAACAAGGCGCCGTCGCGCCGGCCGGAGAGCGCGTACGAGGTGGTCGAAGAGCTGTCGCGATTGTTCGCGGAGCTGCCTGAGGCCGACCGTGACGGCAGCGTACGTCCGCGCCACAGCCCGAGCGGCGAGCTACCTCCCGCACGCATCGACCACGAAGAGGACCGCTGGCACAACAACGTGATCGCGCTGTCCGCGCGGATCGCGGAGCGATACCGCGGCTCCGATCCGCCTGAGACCGTCAAGGCCGCGATGCAGCGGGTGGCGGAGCTCGTGCTCGAGGCGCAGGCGCTGCGCAAGTCCCTCGCGGAGCTGAACGTGTCCACGCTCGAGCAGCAGGACTCGGTGCGTGCGACGCGCGAGCGCATCGGCTCGGCGATCGACAGCCTCGCGCTCGACGAGGCGCGCGTCGCGCAGGAGCTCTCGGTGCTGAATGACGCGCAGCAGATGGCGGCGGAGCGGATGCGCGCGCAATCCGAGCAGCTGCAAGCTGCACTGGCGGCGTTCGATGCACTGCACCCGGAGGGCAGCGTTCCGCGCGCCGAGCTGAGCGAGCTGCTCGCGCCGCTGCGGAGCTGGGCGAGCACGCAGCGCGAGCTCGCCGCGCTCTCCGATCGTTTGACGGAGCGAGAGGTCACGCGCGCCGATCTGCGCTTCCAGATCTCGCACCTGAAGGGCCGGCTCGCGAGCCTGGAAGCGGAGTCGAGCGTGGAGCTCGCGCCGAGCTTGACCAAGGCGAGCGAGCTGCAGATGCAGCTCAGCAAGAAGCTCGCCTCGATCCGCAACGAAGCCGAGCGCGTCACGGAGCAGCTGACGCCGGTCGCGCTTTGATTACACGATGGATGGCAGGCGGCGCTGCTCGCGCGCGCGGCGCGTGAGCTCGCTGTAGCTGCCGAACGCGGCCTGCGCGTCCTCGACGTCGTCGATGGGCAGGCGCTCGTCGGCGTTAACGTCCGCGCCGAAGCTGCGCAGGCTGGTATAGCGCGTGGTGCGCTCGAACGGCACGCGGCCGGCGTCGCGGATCACGCGCCGCAGCTCGAAGGGGCGCATCAGCTGGCCGTGCTGCGCACCGGCAGACGTCGAGATGCTCTCGTTCATCAACGTGCCACCGAGATCGTTCGCGCCGCAGTCGAGCAGCTGCTGTGCGCGCGCGATGCCTTCTTTCACCCACGACGTCTGGATGTTCTTGAACGTGCTGCCGAGCATCAGACGCGAGATGGCGATCAAACGCACGACATCGTTGCCGGTCGGGCCTGGGCGCACGTCGGGCAGCATGTGCTTGAGCGTCAGCGGCGCCTCGCTGTGCACGAACGAGAGCGGCACGAACTCCGTGAAGCCGCGCGTCTCGCGCTGCAGCGCGCGCAACGTGTCCAGGTGCTGCATGCGCTGCGCGTCGCTCTCGATGTGGCCGTACATGATCGTGGCCGTCGTCGGGATGCCGAGCTCGTGTGCGGTGTGGATCACCGACAGCCACTCGCTCGTGGTGATGCGTCCGCCCGCGAGGCGCGTGCGCACGGCGTCGTCCAGGATCTCTGCGGAGGTCCCCGGCACGGAGCCCAGACCGGCGGCCTTGAGCTCGCTCAGGTACTCGCGCACGGAGATCTGCAAGAGCTCGCTGCCGTATTTGATCTCCTCGGGCGAGAACGCGTGGATGTGCAGGTCCGGCAGCGCGGAGCGCAGCGCGCGGAGCAGATCGAGGTACAGAGTCTTTGCCGCTCGTGGCGGCAGGCCGGCCTGGATGCACACCTCGCTCGCGCCCATCTCCACCGCCTGACGCGCGCGCCGCACCACCTCCTCGGCTTCCAGGAAGTAGCCCTCTTCGGAGCGTGCCGTGCGCGAGAAGGCACAGAAGCGACAGGCCTTCACGCACACGTTCGTGAAGTTGATGTTGCGATTCACGACGTAGCCCACGCGCTCGCCGACCTGCTCGCGGCGTAGCGCATCCGCCGTCGCCACCAGCGCGCGCAGGTCGCTCGCCCGCGCCGAGCACAGGGTCACGGCCTCCGCGACGCTCGTCTCTTGACCATTCAGCGCGCACTCGAGGATGCCCCGGATCTCGGGAGAGATGCCGGCGAACGTGCTCTCGACCGTGAGGGGTGCCTGCGTGGATTCGCGCGTCACGGCGAGACCTTAGCCTGAAAGCCCGGCGCGGTCCTGTCTCTCGGCCGCGCAGCGAGCGGTGTGGGCAGCTCACCGGGAGGGCTGTCGTCGAGGCGAGCGCGGCAGGCGGCCACGCGCTCGCGGAGGCGTGGGTCGAGCCAGCGCGGCTCCGCCAGGTAGCGCTCATAGATCGGCAGGCGCGGCCGCAGCTCGTAGCCGAGCTCGCGACATGCGCTCGCGAGCGCAGCCAGGTGCGGCCAGGGATGGCGCGGATTGATGAAGTCGGGCGTGAGCGGGGAGATGCCGCCAAAATCGTTGATGCCGGACGCGATCAGGAGCTGCGTGCGGGCGGGGTTCAAGTTGGGCGGCGCCTGCACGCTGACCTCGGGCGGCAAGATCAGCCGCGCCAGCGCCACCGCGTGCTGCATCTCGAGGTCAGCCTGCTCGGGCACGTCTTGCATCACGATCTGCGGGCGAGGCGTGAAGTTCTGCACGATCACTTCCTGGATGTGACCGTGACGCGCGTGCAGCGCGCGGATCGCAAGCAAGCTCTCCACGCGCTCGCGCCGCGTCTCCCCGATGCCGATCAGGATGCCGGTGGTGAATGGGATCGCGAGCTCACCCGCTTCCTCGAGCATGCGCACGCGCAGCTCGGGTCGCTTGTCCGGCGCGCGATGGTGCGGCATGCCTTTCTCGCACAGCCTGGGGCTGATGTTCTCCAGCATGAGGCCGAGGCTCACGTTGCAGGCGCGCAGGCGCTGCATCTCGGCGCGCGTGAGCACGCCCGCGTTGGTGTGCGGCAACAGGCCCTGCTCGAGCGCCATGTGGCAAGCCCAGTCCAGGTAGTCCACGGTGCTCGTGTGGCCAAGCGTGGTGAGCGTCTTGCGATACGCCGAGAACGCGCCCTCCGGCTTGTCACCGAGACACAACAGGGCCTCGACGCAGCCCGTCGCGTGCGCTTGCGCGACGAGTGCGCGCACCTCGTCGTGTGTCATCGTCCATGCGCCCGGATCACCGGGCGACTTGCGAAACGAGCAGTAATCGCAGCGATTGCGGCACAGGTTGGTGATCGGAAGGAAGACCTTGGGCGAGAAGGTCAGCGTCCGCCCCCAGCTGCGATCGCGAAGCGCCGCGGCGCGCAGCATCAAGCGCGGGACTTCACTCTCGTCCGCATCGGCGCAGGCCAGGGCTTCGACGTCCGTCAGCGGTGCGCTCCCCCCAGGCAAGTGAACTGCAGACTGCATCGCTGAGCTCCGGGCTGTTCGGCCGAGGTGCACCCTTCCAAACCGCGGGTCATGAGTCAAGCCGGCGTCCTTGTGCTAGCATCGCGACCCTACCCGGGTCGCAGCCAAGCTCCGCTGGCGCGGATGTACAAGGTGTACCGCGCCGGGACCTGTTTGCCAGGCGCCGCGTCCCTCCCTTTCACAATACCCGAGTCCTCGCGAATACCCATGCTTCACAACCTCATCGACGTCGTCCTCCACCTCGATCAACACCTGGCCCAGTGGTCGGCGGCGCTCGGGCCGGCGCTGTACGTGGTGCTGTTCCTGATCGTGTTCTGCGAGACTGGCCTGGTCGTCACGCCGTTCCTGCCGGGCGACTCGTTGCTATTCGCGGTCGGCGCGCTGGCGGCGCTGCCGAACTCCGGGCTGGACATCTGGTTGATCACCTTCCTGTTGATCGTGGCGGCCATCGCGGGCGACTCGCTCAACTACAAGATCGGGGAGATCTTCGGCGCGCGGGCCCTCGAAGGTCGCTATCGCTTCATCAACCAGCGACACCTGCAGCGCACCCAGGAGTTCTTCGTGAAGTATGGCCGCCGCGCGATCGTGCTCGCGCGCTTTGCGCCCATCTTCCGCACGTTCGCTCCGTTCGTGGCCGGCCTCGCGCGCATGCCGTACCAGCGTTTCCTGTTCTCGAACGTGCTCGGCGGCGTGATCTGGGTCGTGGGCTTCTGCGGCGCGGGCTACTTCTTCGGCAACATCCCCGCGGTGAAGAAGCAGTTCCACATCGTGATCATCGCGATCATCGTGATCTCGCTGCTGCCCGCGGTGATCGAGGGCATTCGCGCGCGCCAGAGCGGGCGCAGCGCGGCTTGATCTGGGTGGGGCCGCCCCGCGCGGCCCCTTTCGTCACACGCCGCCGCGGCGCTCCAGCGCGCTGTGCCGCCGGCCGTAGCCGAAGTACAGCCCGAGCCCGATCAGCAGCCAGATCGCGAGCCGCAGCCAGTTCTCCGGCGGCAACGAGAACATCAGCAGCAGGCAGAGCAGGATGCCGAGGATCGGCACCAGCGGCACCATCGGGCAGCGGAACGGCCGCGGCATGTTCGGGTGCGTGCGGCGCAGCACGAGCACGGCGCCGCACACGATCACGAACGCCAGCAAGGTGCCGATGTTTACGAGCTCTGCAAGCACGCGCAGCGGCAGGAACCCTCCCAACAGTGCGACGAACACGCCTGTCAGGATCGTGGACTTCCACGGCGTCCGAAAACGCGGATGGACGGCGCTGAAGAACGACGGAGGCACGAGCCCGTCGCGAGCCATGGCGAGCCAGACGCGCGGTTGGCTGAGCATCAGCACCAGCAGCACGGACGTGATGCCCGCGAGCGCACCCGTCGAGATCAGGAGCTGCGCCCACGGCATGCCGACCTTGGCGAAGGCTTGTGGGATCGGCGCGTCGATGTCGATCTCGTTGTACGGCACCATGCCCGTGATCACGCCCGCGACGGCGATGTACAGGATGGTGCAGATGATGAGCGACGCGATGATGCCGATCGGCACGTCACGCTGCGGGTTCTTCGCTTCTTCCGCGTGCGTGGAGACCGAGTCGAAGCCGATGTAGGCGAAGAAGATGGTGGCGGCGCCGGCGATCATGCCCACCGGCTCACCACCCGAGCCGGTCTGCCCAGCGATGGTGTGACCGAACAGGGAGATGCCGGTCCAACCGAACGGCGCGAACGGCTCCCAGTTCGCCGGGTTCACGTGTGGGATGCCGGCGACGATGACGAACAACACGATCGCGACCTTCAGGAACACGACGAAGGTGTTGACGCGCGCGCTCTCCTTGATGCCCTTGACCAGCAATACCGTCACGGCGAGGGCGACGACGACCGCAGGTAGGTCGACCACGCTCTCCGTTCGCGCGAGCGCGCCGCTGGCGGGATCGTAGTCGAATGGCGCATTCCTCAGCGCCACGGGGATTTCGAACCCGAACTGACCTATGAAGCTCTGAAAGTAGTGGGACCAGCCGTGCGCCACCGTCGCCGATGCGACGGCGTACTCCAGGACCAAGTCCCAACCGATCACCCAGGCGGCGAACTCCCCCAAGGTCACGTAGGCGTAGGTGTAGGCGGAGCCTGCCACGGGCACCATGGCCGCGAACTCCGCGTAACACAGCGCGGCGAACACGCAGGCCAAGCCTGCAACGACATACGACAGCATCAGCGCGGGACCCGTCTTGTCGTGCGCAGCCACACCGGTCAGCACGAAGATGCCGGTTCCGATGATGGCGCCGATCCCCAAGCTGGAAAGCGTCCACGCGCCGAGCACACGATGCAGGCGACTCTCGCCCGCCATTTCCTCGAGCACCAGCTCGACAGGCTTACGACGTGTAAAGAAGGAATTCGCCATGGTAGTGGCGCGACGGTAGGTGAGCGCGTGCGTACCGCGCAACAGCAATCGCGAAACCACGCGCGAAATGCCGTCAGTTCCACGACCCGCACGGGACGGCTCAATGCTGGGTTTTTGCATGGGTACGCCTTGATACCGGGTCTTCGCTCACCTAGTTAGAGAGCATGTGCTTCGATCATGTGTCCTGTGCATTAACTAAACCGAAATGCGATCGCTCGGCGGAGCGTCCCATGTCCGTGGTGTGCTCGCGCTTCGCAGCCATGTTGGGCGCTGTCTCGTTGGCGCTCGCAGCGTGCGGGTCGGACTCCGGCACTGCCGCTGACGGCGGCGCGGGTGCAACGGCCAGTGCAACGGCGGGCGCGAGCGCCGGCGCAGGCTCAGGTGCAGCGGGACAGGCCGGCAGCGCAGGCACGAGCGGCACCAGCGGCCCGAGCGGCAACGCCACTGCGGGCACTGTGGCAGCGGGCGGAACGGGCGGAAGCAGCGCGGACAAGCTCGCCACCAACATGCTCTACGGCTCGTTCACGCTGCGGCTGGTGCCCGCAACCGAAGCCACTGGCGCGACGCCTGCAGTGCCCGCGCAAACGAGCTTCATCGGGTTCGTGACGGAGGGCGAGACGCCCGTGGCGAACGCCTGGGTGGAAGATCAGAAAGCGGGCGGTTGCACGCTGTACACGCCGAAAGCTCCGTTCTGCGATCCGGCATGCGGCTCGGGCGCGGTTTGCGTCGCGGATGACCAGTGTGTGAAGAACGCGACGCCCAAGGCCGTGGGCGACATCACGCTCCAGGGTCTGTCCGGCGGGCCTGTGACCATGAGCCCGCTCGGTGCCAACAACAACTATCAGCCCAAGGCGGGAACCAGCTTGCCGTACCCACCGTGTGCCGAGGGTGCGCAGGTCAGCCTGGCGGTCGCCGGCGGTGCATACCAGCCATTCGAGCTGAAGGCGCGCTGCATCCAGCCGCTCGAGTTCAACGGAAGCCTGAAGCTGGTGAAGAACACGGCAGCCAAGCTCGTCTGGACGCCCGCAACCGACAAGCAGCTGGCGCGCATCAAGGTGCGGCTCGACATCAGCCACCATGGTGGCTCGCGGGGCAAGATCGAGTGCGACGTCGAGGACACGGGCACACTCGACCTCACGCCAGCGATGGTCACACGCCTGCTCGAGCTGGGGGTGGCCGGCTTCCCGACCGTGATCCTTACACGAATCGTGAGCGGTGGCGTCGCGTCCGGGGAACCACAGCATGTGCAGTTCCTCGTGCAGCAAAGCGTCGAGCGGTCCGTAGAAATCGAGGGCCTGCTCTCCTGCACAGAGGACAGTCAGTGTCCCACACCCAAGACCTGTCAGTCAGACCTGACCTGTAAGTAAGGCCTCGGGGAACGTCTACTCATCCCTGACCCTCAGCAAGGAACGTCGTTCGCAATGCAGCTCTCCGCCTGCTCTCGTCTGTCCCGCTGCGTATCCGGCTCATGGCCGCTGATGTTCGCGGTGCTCACTCTCGGCGCCTGTGCGTCCTCCGATACGAATGTCCCCAATCTAGCCGCAGGGTCGGGCGGGAGCGCTGCGGGCTCGGGCGGCGTCGGCGTCGCTCCGGACGCGGGCGCGAAGGACGCCGCACTACCCCCGTTGACGGAAGGCACGTGCACGATCGACAAGAACGCGCCGCCGACCCACGTGCAGAAGATCCAGTGCACGGCAGACTTTCAGGCGCTCGCGTCGGAGCCGCTCGACGACAGTATTCCGGGCGCGCGCTCGGCGAAGGTCGTGTTCGATCAGGACGACGGGCAGCTCTATTTCCAGAACACGAACCTGTACAAGATCCACTACGACTTCGTGTCGAAGAATCTGTCGGGCAACGGTAAGCAGACCGTCACGTCACTCGCCGAATTCAACGAGACGCAATACGTGTCGCCATCGCGGCGCTTCCTGCTGGGCTCGGTCACGTACTACTCGGGGCCGAAGCTCTGGGCGCTCGAGATCGCGCCGTACGACACGGCGAGCGCGGCGCAGGTCGAGCTGCTGTTCAACGCAGTGAAGGCCGCGGCCTTCTTCGGTCCGCAGCTCGTCTTCCACCCGACCTCGGAAGCCGTCGCGGCCGAAGCGAAGAGCTTGCCGGGCACGATCGCGATCAAATCGACGGACGACGTGTACGAGGGCATCGACTATCAGCCGCTCAACCTCGGCGAGACCGTCGGCAAGCTGCGCTTCATGAAGGCGAGCGAGCTCGAGACGAACTACCTCGGGTATCGCGACCTCGTCGTGCTCGACAGCGTGCCGAACGACATCTCCGTCGTCGCCGGGCTCATCACGCAGGAGTTCCAGACGCCGCTCGCGCACGTCAACGTGCTGGCGCAGAACCGCAAGACGCCCAACATGGGCCTGCGCAACGCCACGACGAATGCGCAGCTCAAGGCACTCGACGGCAAGTGGGTGAAGCTCAAGGTCGCCGCCTTCGAGTGGACAGTGAGCGAGGTGACACAAGCCGAAGCCGATGCCTACTGGGAGGCGCACAAGCCGGCGAAGGTCAACCTGCCGCTGATCGATCTGAGCGTCACCGACCTGCGGAACCTCGAAGACGTGACGCTGCAAGCCGAGGGCAAGAAGGTCACGCGCGAAGCGATCGCGGTGGCCGTGCGCGCGTTCGGCGCGAAGGCGGCCAACTACTCGGTGCTGATGCACACCAAGGGCGTGCCGATCAAGAAGGCCTTCGCCATCCCGGCCTCGTATTACGTGAAGTTCATGCAGGAGAATGGCTTCGCGGCGCGCGTGCAGAGCCTGCTCGCCGACGCCAACTTCCGCGGCGACGCGGCGACGCGCGACGCGCAGCTGAAGAAGCTGCGCAACGACATGAAGGCCGCGCCCGTCAGCGCGGAGCTCGCGACGAAGCTGAAGGCCAAGCTCGACAGCGACTATCCCGGCCAGACCATGCGCTTCCGCACCAGCACGAACGCCGAGGATCTCGACGGCTTTCCGTGCGCTGGCTGCTACGACTCGCACACCGGCGACCCGACGAACTGGGACGGCGACCTGCTGTACGCCGTCAAGCAGACCTGGGCGACGGTCTGGCTGTTCCGCACGTTCGAGGAGCGGGACTTCCACAGCATCGATCACCTGTCGGTCGGCATGGCGCTGCTCGTGCACCACAACTTCCCGGACGAGGAGGCGAACGGCGTGGCGGTCACGGCCAACCCGTACGACCCGACCGGCAACTCCCCGGGGTTCTACGTCAACGTGCAGCAAGGCGGAGACGCCGAGGTCGTGGCCCCACCCGAAGGTGTGACCAGCGACTCGTTCATCTACCAGTACACCTTCCCGAACAGCCCGATCATCTACCTCACGCGCAGTAACCTCATCGACGCGGGCAACACGGTCCTGACCGCGCGCCAGGTGCGGGATCTGGGCATGGCGCTGGACGCGATCCACAACGCGTTCACCGACGCTTACGGCCCGGGCTCGGGCAACACCGGCTGGTACGCGATGGATGTCGAGTTCAAGTTCGACGACGAGGCGACCCCCGGCTCGCCCACGCTGTACATAAAGCAGGCGCGCCCCTACCCCGGCCGCGGCAGGTAAGCTCAGAGCAGCGAGCGCAGCGCGTCCGGATCCCAAAGGTCCATGGCCCGCGCCGCGCTCTCGTACATCACGGAGTCGAGACTGCCGGCGATCGGTATGCCGTCGAGCACGAAGCTCGGGTTCAATCGCAACGGCGGAACGGGATCAGCTGCACGGACCCAGCCTAGCGCCCGGCCCGCTCGCGCGTCAGGCGCAAGAAATTGTCGAGGAGGTTGCGCCCGTGGGGCGTGCCGATCGACTCGGGATGGAACTGCACGCCAAAGAGCGGCGCGCTCTCGTGCTGCACGGCCATGATCACCCCGTCGGGCGTGCGCGCGGTCACGTGCAAGCAGGCCGGCAAGCTCTCCGGCTCTGCGACCAGCGAGTGGTAGCGCATGGCGACAAAGCCCTGCGGCAGCCCCTCGAACAGCCCAGAACCGTCGTGCTCGATGGGGCTCGTCTTGCCGTGCATCACCTGCGCGGCGCGCACCACTCGGCCCCCGAGCACGTGCACGATGCCCTGATGCCCGAGACACACCCCGAGGATCGGCAGCTGCTGCGCCGGGTGCCCAAGGCTGCGGATCACGGCTTCGCACACACCGAAGTGGCGTGGCTCGTCCGGGCGACCCGGGCCGGGTGAGATCACGATCGCATCGGCCCCGTGCGCGCGCACCTCGGCGAGGCTGATGGCGTCGTTGCGCGCCACACGCGTCTCCGCGCCGAGCGAGCGCAGGAGCTGCGCCAGGTTGTAGACGAACGAGTCGTAGTTATCGAGCAGCAGGAGCCTCATGGTCCCGTCGCTCTCAGCTGCGCGAGCGCCTCGAGCAACGCGCGGGCCTTGTCGAGCGTCTCACGGTACTCCGCGACCGGATCCGAGTCAGCGACCACCGCGCCCCCGACGCTGAAATAGGCCTGACCGCCGCGGAGCACGAAGCTGCGGATCACGACGCTGAAGTCCATGCCTCCGCCCGCATCGAAGTAGCCCACCGCGCCCGAGTACCAGCCACGCCGGTACGGCTCGAGCGCATCGATGATGTGCAGCGCCTCGATCTTCGGTGCGCCCGTCATGGAGCCCGGCGGAAAACAGGCGGCGAACAGCTCCACCGCCGAGTGCTCTGCAGCGAGCCGCCCGCGCACTGTCGAGACCATGTGGAACACGCGTGGGTGCTGCTCCACCTGCATGAGCTCCGGGACCGTGATCGAGTCCACCTCGCACACGCGCCCGAAGTCGTTGCGCACGAGGTCCACGATCATCACGTTCTCCGCGCGATCTTTCTCGGAGCTCGCCAGCTCGACGCGCAAGCGAGCGTCTTGCTCCGGCGTGGCGCCGCGCGGGCGCGTGCCCTTGATCGGCCGGCTCTCCGCCCAGCCGTCGCGCGACAGGCTCAAGAAGCGCTCGGGCGAAGATGAGAGTAGGCTCGCCCAAGGCGTCATCACGTGGCAGGCGAACGCGGCAGGGCTCAGTGCGCGCAGCGCCGCGTACAGCTGCGAGGGCTCGCCCTCGAAGCTCGCCTGCAGCCGGTGCGACGTGTTCACCTCGAAGATGTCGCCAGCGAAAATGCGCTCCTGCGCGGCGCGCACCGTGTCGCAATACTGCGCCTCGTCCGCATGCGCCTGCACCTCCCCCACGCGGCACGCAGCCTGCTCCACGGCGGCCGCCTGCGCCCGCTCGAAACGCGCCCTGAACAGCTCACGCAATCGAGCGCACGCGCCGCGCGCAGTTGCCTCGTCCGCCCCACGGCCGGTCGTGCTCAGCCGCAAGCACCCGGTCGCGCGCTCGTGCACGAACACCGCGTCGACGAACAGAAAGCAGAGCTCGGGCAGATCCAGGTCCCGCTCGGCCTGCGTGGTCCAGCGCTCGAGAAATCGTCCCGCGTCGTAGCCGGCCACGCCGATCGCTCCCGCGGCGAACGGCCCCGGCGCGTGCGCCCGCAGCGCGTCGGGTAGACGCCAGGCGTCGAGCTGGCGGCTCAGCTCGACGAACGGCGCTCCTTCGAAGCGCCGCACGCGCTCTGCGCTTCCAAAGCGGTCGTCGCTCCACTCGCGCAGCTCGAGCAGCCCCGCGCCGAGCGCAGCCGTCCCGGGCGAGCTCCAGGCCGAAAGCACAGCCGCCGGCCCCAGCGCGATCACGGACCACTCGCCCGGCGCCGCCGCACTGTCGAGCAGCACGCCAAAAGAGTCGCCGCTGCAGGCGGCGAACACCTCGGGCAGAGGCCGGCGCAGCGGCAGCTCCACGACATCGAGGGCCACCCAGGCGCCAGGCTGCTCAACGGCCCACAAGCTCACCCCACTTCGCTCGAGCCAGATACACCAGCGAGCACAAGGTAAGCCTGCGGAGAGCGCAGCTCCGACGAGAAAAGTAGCGGGGTGGACGGGACTCGAACCCGCGGCCTCCGGCGTGACAGGCCGGCGTTATAACCAACTTAACTACCACCCCAGTGGTAGGTCCGAAACAGTGGAGACGGCTTGTAACGCAGCGTTTCCTGGGTGTCAAAGAGTTCTTGAGGTCACTGGCCCATTTTAGTGCTGCGCCTCGCGCGCGGTCGCGATGGCCGCGAGCACGGCCTTGGCCTTGTTGATGGTCTCCTCGTATTCGGCCTCGGGCTGGCTAGCCTCCACGATGCCGGCGCCCGCCTGCACGCACAGCTCGCCGCCCTGCTCCACGACCGTGCGGATCGCGATGGCCAGGTCCATGTTGCCGTCGAAGCCCAGGTAGCCGATGGCGCCGCCGTAGACGCCTCGCGTCTCGGGCTCCAGCGCCTCGATGATCTGCATGGCCCGCACCTTCGGCGCGCCGCTCAAGGTGCCGGCGGGGAACGTGGCGCGCAGCACGTCGATGGCATCGCGCCCGGGCGACAGCTCGCCCTGCACGTTCGAGGTGATGTGCATGACGTGCGAGTAGCGCTCGCACACCATGCGCTCGGTCACGCGCACGCTGCCGGGCTGCGAGATGCGGCCCAGATCGTTGCGCCCCAGGTCCACGAGCATCACGTGCTCGGCGAGCTCCTTGGGATCCGCGAACAGCTCGCGCTCGATACGCGTGTCGTCCTCGTCGGTCGCGCCGCGCGGCCGCGTGCCCGCGATCGGGCGCACCACCGCCTGCCCGTGCTCCAGCCGCACCATGACCTCCGGGCTCGCGCCCGCGATGCGCAGCTGCGCGAAGCGCAGGAAATACATGTACGGCGAAGGATTGATCACGCGCAGCGCGCGATAGACGTCGAACGGATCGACGCCCGCGCTCGGCGTGCGGAAGCGCTGGCTGAGCACCACCTGGAAGATGTCGCCTGCGCGGATGTGCTCCTTGCAGGTCTCGACCGCCGCGCAGAAGCCCGGCTTGTCGAACGAGGAAGGCGGGATGGAGAGCGCGCGATCGCGCACGGGAGCAGGCAGCACCGGCAGGCGGAGCGGCTCACGCAGCCGTTGCTGCGCGCGCTCGATCCGCGCGACGGCAGCGCTGTAGGTGTCGCGCAGGTCTTCGTGGTCGTCGATGCGCGTCGGCACCACTACGCGGATGGTGTGGCGCAGGTTGTCGAAGATCAGCACGGTGCCGGCGATCGAGAACGCGAACTGCGGCTCCCCCGCGGCATCCGAGGCGTGGCGGCCCTCGACGGTCGGCTCGAAGCGCCGCACGGCGTCATAGCTGACGAAGCCCACGGCCCCGCCCCAGAAGCGCGGCAGCCACGGCACGTGTGGGGGCCGATAGCTCGCCAGGATCTCGCGCAGCGCCTGCCACGGATCGCTCACGATGCGCACGCGCAGCCCGTCGGCGCGCTGCTCCTCGAAGCGCTCGCCCACGGCGCGCACGACCAGCTCGGGCTCGAAGCCCACGAAGCTGTAGCGCGCCCACTTCTCGCCCCCGACCACGCTCTCGAGCAGGTAGCTCCCCAGCCCCTGCCCCACCGCCGCAAAGGCGGTGACCGGCGTCAAGGTGTCCGCGAGCAGCTCGCGGGACACCGGAACCACGCTGGCTTCGCGGGCCAGCGCGGCGAATTCCTCGAAACTAGGCTCGATTCGACCCATGTTGCGCACCTACCATTGCCTGGTGCGCGCCGCCAAGAGCCGGACGCGGGTTGTGCACACGAGCGGCGGCTGCCGCCCCCACGCGCTTTGTGCTAAGCGTCGCGCCACCGAGGAGATGCCATTCATGAGCGAGCCCGATCTGAGCCACGTCGACCCCGAAATCGCCGCGCTGATTCGCAAAGAGGCGCAGCGCCAGCACGACAAGGTGCGGCTCATTCCGAGCGAGAACTACGCCTCCCGCGCGGTGCTCGAGGCGACCGGCTCGGTCCTGTCCAACAAGTACAGCGAGGGCTACGCCGGCAAGCGTTACTACGAGGGCCAGCAGTACATCGACGAGGTCGAGCTCCTCGCGATCAATCGCCTGAAGCAGTTGTTCGGCGTGGAGCACGCCAACGTGCAGCCCTACTCCGGATCGCCCGCGAACTTCGCGGTCTACTTCGCGTTCTGCAAGCCGGGTGATCCCGTCATGGGCATGGGCCTGCCGAGCGGCGGCCACCTCACGCACGGCTGGAACGTCTCGGTCACCGGCAGCTTCTTCAAGGCCGTGCAGTACGGCGTGCGCAAGAGCGACCAGCGCATCGACTTCGACGAGGTCGCGCGCCTGGCTCGCGAGCACAAGCCGAAGCTGTTGTGGTGCGGCGCGACCGCGTATCCGCGCACCATCGACTACCCGAAGTTCGCCGAGATCGCGCGGGAGGTCGGCGCCGTCCTCGTGGCGGACATCGCGCACATCTCCGGCCTCATCGCGGGCGGCGCGCATCCTTCGCCCGTGGGCCACGCCGAGATCATCACCAGCACAACGCACAAGACGCTGCGCGGGCCGCGCGGCGGCATGATCCTGTCGACGGAGAAGCATCGCGCCGCGATCGACAAGGCGGTGTTCCCGGGGCTGCAGGGCGGGCCGCACAACGGCACGACGGCCGCGATCGCCGTGGCCGCGAAGGAGGCGAGCACGCCGCAGTTCAAGGAGTATGCGCACGCCGTGGTGAACAACGCGAAGCAGCTCGCCGAGGGCCTGTTGTCGCGCGGCATCTCGCTCGTGACGGGTGGCACGGAGAACCACCTGCTGCTCCTCGATCTCACGCCTCAGGGAGTTCCCGGCAAGGTGGCGGCCAAGGCGCTCGATCGCGCTGGCATCGTCTGCAACTACAACTCGATCCCGTTCGATACGCGCAAGCCGTTCGATCCCAGCGGCGTGCGCATCGGCACACCGGCCATCACGAGCCGCGGCATGGGGGCGAGCGAGATGAAGGCCATCGCCAACTACATGGCCGACATCATCGAGCACCCAACGGACGAGGCCCTGATCACGCGCATCGCGGGCGCGGTCAAAGAGCTGTGCGACAAGTTCCCCGCCCCGGGAATTGTGCTCTGAGCGGCGCGCGAGAATCTTGACCGCGCACGGGCGCGGGCGGGACGATCGCGTGCATGTCAGCAGGTCCGCGCGCGTCGAGCTCGGGCACCGGTCAGCGCGCGCTGGCCGGCTTGCTCGTGCTCGGTTCGTGCACGCTCGCGGGCTCGTGGCTGTCGCTCGCGTGGCCCGAGCACGAGGCGCACGCTGCGCGACTCGCGGCCGAGCAGCCCATGCGCACTCCGGCTGCGCCTGCTCCCGAGCCTCAGGTGCTGGCTGAATTCGAGACCCGCACGCGCCCTCCAGCCGCACGCGAGCAGCGCGCTCCGCAGCTGGCGGCGGCGCGCATCCACGGCCTCGTGCTCGCCCCGGGCGAGCGCTTCGACTTCGCGGCGCGCGTGCTGGATGGGCTGGCTGTGCCCTGCCCGCCGGGCTGCCTCGACCAGCTCGCGAGCACATTGCACGCGGCCGCGCTGTTCGCCGGTCTTCCGATCGTGGAGCGCGCACCGCAGGCGCGGCCCAACTTCTACATCAAGCTCGGCCTGGAAGCTGCGGTCGGCGCCGACGCCAACCTGCGCTTCGAAAACGATCGCAGCTTCCCGGTGTCGCTGGACGTGCAGGTCGCGGCGGGGACGATCCGCGCGCGCGTGCGAGGCGCGGCCCGCGAGCTGCAGGTGAAGTGGATCCGCGATGTGCATCCGAGCGCGCCCGTCCCGGAGCGCAGCGAGCTCGACCCGAGCTTGCCGCGCGGCATGCGCGTGCTCGCGCAGCGCGGCTCGCCGGGCTTCGAGGTGCAGGTGCAGCGCGTGATCCGCGACGAAGCGGGCCAGCGCAGCATCCACGAGCTCAGCCAGCACAGCTACCCAGCCACTGAACAGCTGTGGCGCATCGGCATCGCAGGCGCCCCTAGACCGGGCTTCGTGCGCCCGCAAAACGATCCGCACCCCGAGTTCATCGCGGACGCTCACGTCGAGATGACCCAGACCGCACCCGGCAGCTTCGAAGTGCAGCGCGACGCAGGGCGCACGGGCAGCTACGGTTGGACCGCGCGCACGGGCATGCTACGGGCCGTGCGCCGGGAGTGACACGGTAGGGATGAGCCTTCGAGACAAACAGGTGTTGGTCGCCGTGAGCGGCGGGATCGCTGCGTTCAAGGCCGTGGAAGTGGTGCGCGAGCTCGGCAGGCGCGGCGCGCGCGTGAAGGTCGCAATGACCGCAAACGCGGCTCGCTTCGTCGGACCGATCACGTTCACCGGCCTCACCGGCGAGCCTGCGCTCCTCGATCTGTGGGACGCGAGCTTCGCCGGTGAGCTGCACGTGATGCTCGCCGAGTGGGCGCACGCGATCGTCGTCGCACCCGCGACGGCCAACCTGCTGGCGGGTGCCGCTCACGGCTTCGCGGACGATCTGGTGCTCGCCACGTTGTCATGTGCGGCCTGCCCAGTGCTGCTCGCGCCGGCCATGCACGAGCGCATGTGGCAACGCGCAGCCACGCGCCGCAACCTCGAGCAGCTGCAGCGCGACGGCTATCACGTGGTCGGGCCCGTCTCTGGCCGGCTCGCGAACGGCAACGTGGGCCAGGGCCGGATGGCCGAGCCGCAGCAGATCGTGGACGCGCTGGGCTCGCTGCTGTCAGCTGCAGGCGATCTCGCGGGCAAGACGCTGCTGATCAGCGCCGGGCCCACGCAGGAAGATCTCGATCCGGTGCGCTTCATCAGCAATCGCAGCAGCGGCCGCATGGGCTACGCGCTCGCGGCCGCGGCCCGCGATCGCGGGGCACACGTCGTGCTCGTGACCGGTCCGACCGACCTCGCCCCGCCGCACGGCGCGGAGCTGGTGAAGGTGCGCAGCGCGCTCGAGATGCGCGCCGCGATCCAGACCGCGCTGCCACGCGCGGACGTGGTGATCATGACCGCGGCAGTCGCGGACTACCGCGCGGCCCAGCTCGCCGAGCACAAGATCAAGAAGCAGGGGGACAGCATGAGCATCCAGCTCGTGAAGAACCCTGACATTTTGGCGGAGCTCGGCGCGCAGCGCTCCGGGCGGCATCCGGTGCTCGTGGGCTTCGCGATGGAGACGCAGGACGTCGCGAGCTACGGGCGCAAGAAGCTCGTCGCCAAGCGCGCCGATCTGATCGTCGCGAACGAGGCGGCGGTCGCGTTCGGCGGAGACGACAACCAGGCCACCCTGGTGAGCCACGACGGCGACGAGGTGCTGCCGGCCATGTCGAAGCGCGCGCTCGCGGACCGAATCTTGAGCCGCGCGCTCGCGCTGCTGGCTGCGGCGGACGCCCCCGAGCAGGTCACAGAAAGTCGACCGGCCCCGCGCCCTCGCGCACCAGCACCGGCTCGTCGCCCGAAAGGTCGATCACCGTCGAAGGCGTGAGCCCCACGTGCTCCGAGTCCAGGACCAGAGCGAGCTCCGGGAAGCGCTCCTCGATCTCCCGCGGGTCGATCAAGAACTGCGGGCCGTCCTCAGGCGTATCCCCGCTCACCGAAGCGCTGGTCGATACCAGGGGACGGCCCAGCGCGCTGGTGAGCGCGCGTGTCACGGGATGACTCGGGATACGCACGCCCACCGTCTTGCGCTTCATGCGCAGCACGCGCGGAATCTCTTTCGTCGCCGGCAAGATGAACGTGTACGGCCCCGGCAGCAGGCGCCGCATCACGCGGAAAGCAGCGTCCTGCACGATGGCGTAGCGCGCGATGTCCGCGATGTCCGGGCACACGAAGGACAGGAGCTGCCCCTCGCGCAGACCTTTCATGCGATACAGCGCCTCGATGCCACGTTTACTGAGTAGGTCACAGCCCAACCCGTAGACGGAGTCGGTCGGATACGCGATAACGTCGCCGCGCTCCAGCACTGCGACGGCTTGCGCGATTTTGCGCGGCTCAGGGTGCTTGGCGTTGACGTGGATGAGCATGACGACCCGCGCGCGTCGATAGTCTGCGAGCCCGCTGTGGTCAAGCGCGCCGGCGGCCGCTATCCGAATGGGGTTGAAAGCGCCGAGAGAATTCGCCAATTTGCTGCCCCTGAGTTTCCGGAGCCACGAGAGCACGTTCATGAGCGACGACGCGACCACTGGACCCTTCCTCGTTTTGACCGCGATTTGCGACGCGTCCGCGCGCCCAGCGGCGATCACGCTCGGTCATGGCGATGCGATGGAGCGCGCGCTCCTTGCCGCAGATGGCCGGCACACCGTGGGGCTGGACCTCGTCGAGCTCCCCATCGCGCCACCGGCATTCGCCGCGCTGCGCAAGCACCTCGGGTTCCCCGAGACCACGGTCACCGTGTACGACCTGTTCCCGCTGTCGGCCAAGCTCGAGGAGCGCTATCGCAAGATCGCCGGTCAGTTCCTGGCGGCTGAGGCGCTGTGGACGCTCGAGGAACAGGGCCTGCTCTCCGGGGTGCCTTTCACGGTGAACTTCGACTTGCCGCGCGGCTGGGACAAAGATCCCAAGAAGCTGCACGCGCGGCTCGTGGAGGAAAAGGCACTCGATCTCGGCGAAAACGCCGTGCAGATCTTCAAGGACATCAAGACTGCCTGGAACGCTTCGGCGCCCGCGGCCTGAGCAGCGTCACGGCGCGCATCAGCCGAGGAGCGCGCGCCGTCGTGCGCGCGTGCGCGCTGCCTTGCTTTCGTTGAGCACGAGCGTCTTGCGTTGCGAGACCCACGGGCTGTCCGCGAGCGCAAAGCGCCAGGGCGCGCGCTGGTGCTGCGCTGAGGCGTAGGCGATGCCCACCCGCGGTCCGACCAAAAAGCGCTCCGGCGCCGGCGCGTCCAGCACGTACAGATCCTTGCCGTCGAACAGCGGCTGCCCCGAGCTGCTCGCGGTGAGCTCCAGCGCCGCCCCGACCTTTCCTGGGCCTGTAAGCGCGTTGGGTCCGTCGATCCCGCCACGACGCTTCTGAATCAGCTCGTGGCCGCTCACGGGCTCACAACTGCGGATCAGCACCGCCGCGCCCTCGCCGTCGCGGTTGGTGACCAGGTTGAGCATCTGGTGGATGCCGTAGCAGAGATACACGTAGGCGTGGCCAGGCGGCCCCCACATCGGCGCGTTGCGCGGCGTGCGGCCCATACGGCAGTGATTGGCGCTGTCGTCCGGGTGGCAGTAGGCCTCGACCTCGCTGATGCGCAGGACGACCTCGCCGCGACACAGCAGCTTGCCCAGCAGCGCGGGCGCGACCTCGAGCGCATCACGCGCGTAGAACGACTGCGGCAGAACGTCGGACATCGTGTTTAATCACAGCGGCGGTCGCGGGACCCGCTCCGCAAGCTCCGCGGCTCCCGACCTCCGAATGTAATCACAGCGGCGGTCGCGGGACCCGCTCCGCAAGCTCCGCGGCTCCCGACCTCCGAATGT
>Ga0190269_10000057_pt1 | contig 47493 bp, 46 predicted proteins | sample Popmic249IS_FD_133749 | JGI IMG/M metagenome (GOLD analysis project Ga0190269, IMG submission 133749) | Populus adjacent soil microbial communities from riparian zone of Blue River, Arizona, USA - 249 IS | ecosystem: Environmental > Terrestrial > Soil > Riparian zone | place: USA: Arizona... | reverse complement strand
CGCTCGCACGGCGGCGCGGGCGTTCTGGGCCATCGTCGTGATCGCCTTGCTGCTCGCGCATTCGCAGCGACAGCGCCGTCGGCGTCCGCGAGGCATCACGCCCTCGCGGCGCTTCCGCATCTGAGCTGCGCTCCGAGGCCCGGGTGCGAGCGGCGCCATTCGAGCACACCTCTGCCGCCGTCGGCGTCCGCGCGGCATCACGCCCTCCCGGCGCTTCCGCATCTGAGCTGCGCTCCGAGGCCCGGGTGCGAGCAGCGCCAATCGAGCGCACCTCTGCCGCCGTCGGCGTCCGCGTGGCATCACGCCCTCGCGGCGCTTCCGCATCTGAGCTGCGCTCCGAGGCCCGGGTGCGAGCAGCGCCATCGAGCACACCTCGCCTCTGCGCTGCCGCCATCAGCCGCGCCTGAGTCTGGGCGCGACGGCCCATGGCAATCCGCACACCTGCCGCTGGGAGCCGCACTCAAAACTTGCTCCGGGCTTGCGAGCGGCAACAGAATGCTGCCCGCATGCGAATCATCATCGCCCTCTCCTTGTCTCTGGCTTCCGGCTGCGCTGCTGGTCGCATGGCCGTACCCGCAGACATCGCGACTGCATCGGAGGAGCTCGCGATCACCGAGCGCAGCAGCTGGACCGGCGCGCTCGCCGATGAGTCTTTCAATCTCGGCCCGTACAAGGTCGTCGACGTCGATCGTAAGTGGAACAGCAAGCGCACGAGCACACTCGGCGCCATCGAATCGACGCGATCCTCGGGCGGCTACTCGTGGAAGCTCACCGGGGCTGAGAGCGAGCTCTCCGGCGTATGCGAGACGGAGAATCGCGGCAAGAGCGCGGATTTGGGCGATGGTCTCGCATTCGGCTCGACCGTCGCGAAGCTCGGCTGCAGCTGCAACGACGCGACTGCCCGCGCAGAGCTGTTGATCCAAGCGTCGACCGCGGAGGGTTACGAAGGCGCGCTCAAGCGCGCGAACGATGCTGCCCATGTGCGTGCGATCAACGAGCGCGAAGGCGGAGGAGACAGCAGCGATCCGACGGGTTATCGCGTGGATGGGGACAGCGCGCCGCTGGGCGCTGTCGACGTCATGGGCAAAGGCCGAGTGTGGATCAGCAAGAGCTTGCAAGGCCGTGAGCGCGCGGAGCTGGCCTGCCTGTTCGCAGGATTGCTGCTGTATCAAGCGCCAAAAGACCGTTGATTTACATCGAACACGGCGCGCGCGTTTGCCCGCCCGCAACGCCACAGCGTGTCTCATTGCCGCGATGAACGGCCGCTGCGCCGGCACGACCTGGCATCGGCGTTGCATAATCCATGCAGCGGAGGTTATCTCATGGCCAAACAACTCATCGCTGCAGCCTTCGCCGGTTGTCTCGCGTGCGCCGCGTGGAGCAATACCGCATCGGCGGATCCCCCGATCTACATCGAGGTCGACGTCGCGCCGCCAGCCATCGAAGAATATCCGCACACGGTCTACGAAGGGCGACCGGTCTATTACTACGAAGGCCACTGGTATGAGCGTCGAGGGCCCCGCTGGGTCTACTATCGCGAGGAACCGCGTCCGCTCGTCGTGTACCGGTCATCACCTGAATACCGACGTCACCGCGCGCCGCCGGCGTCACGGCGCCACTACGAAGCGCGGCCGGTGCGCGACCGACGCTACGATGATCGGCGCTACGACGATCGTCGTTACGATGATCGGCGCCGCGATGATCGACGCGACGATCGCCACGATGATCGCCACGACGACCGACATCATCATCATCGGCACGACTAACGTGTAGGCTGCAACGCATGAGTTGTAAGCGCAAAGCGCGGGCTCTATCCAAGCCCGCGCTTTTTGCTGCCACGAGTGCCGCTCTTAGCGGCACCATCAGGATCCGTACTGACCGCGCGTCTCGCGCCAAACGTCGGACGGGGTGATGCCGACATCCTGGAGCATGCGCGGGTCGAGCTGTGCAAGCGCTTCACGCTGTGCGAGCTGCGTACGCCAGCGCTGAAACGCCGCTACGAAACGCCCGAGCGGGCCAGTATGCAGCGGTGGAACATCGATGAAGTCGAGGGAGATGCGCTGATAGGACATGAGAAACCCTTTTGCTACGGAAAATATGGAGCGCGAAAACCGGAGCGGTAGTGGTTTGGATCACGCTGCGCACGACATCTTTTCTTGCGGATCTCGTGGCATCTCGTGGCCGACTCTGAGTCGCGTCCGCGTTTGTCTGAGTAGTGGCGAACAGCGCTACAGCCAGAACCACTACTTCGCAAAAGGATGCCACCATGAACACACGCGCTTTGATTCCCGCTCTCGCTTCGCTCCTCCTCTCGCTCGGCAGTTCGGCACATGCACAGGACAACACGGGCATCGTCGGACCGTTGCCGCCGTTGGCTCCAGCGCCCAACTGCTACAAGGTCCAGCAGAACGACACCTGCGTGATCGTCGGCCCGCACATCGTCGACTTCAACCGCCCACACTACAACGTGCTGGATTTGAACGGCGCCTGGGCAGACATGAACAACAACACGCTCTATATCTACTTCTACGCGGATCCGCAGTACGGCGCGGGCTACACCATCGCGGTCGATCAATCGCTCGTAAATCGCCCGGATGGCTTTGGCTACATGTCCGACGCCGAGACGATGTCGATCGTGTTCCCGGACGACCGCGATTACACTGGTAAGATCGAAAACAACGGCACCACCATCCGTTGGTCGAACAACACTGTGTGGACCAAGCGCTGAAGCGATGCACACGACGCCTGGCACGCGGGCCAGGCGTCGGACCACCGGCCAATCGGACGGAACGCGCAGGCATTTTGCAGACCGATGGCAACAACTTGGCAAGGAACGGAAGCCTCGCATTGGAAAGCCGCGCCGGCCTACATTGCGCACAATCCAGTGGTGTCCGAGTCGGTGGACTGCATCTCTAACAATTCTTTCTCGTGTGCCGAAGCATCGCTGCGTTCCGCCGCCATCCGCTGCTTCGTGCTGCAGCGCTTTTTGCGAATGTGCTATGCCCGTTGCAACCCGCGTGCTGAAGGAGCAGAGCATGGTGCGGCGCACGGAGACGCGAGATTTCGGCCTGACAGCTGGTTGGTTCGAGGAGGATGGGACCACCACGACCTATCAGCCGTACGCGCGCAGCGTAGGCGCGCAGCGGCGGGTCGAGACTGGGCCCGTGCCGCGCACTGCTGAAGAGCGACCCGTTGCACCCGCGCATGCGTACGCGCGCCGTCCGAGTGGTGTGCAGCCGAAGGTGGCGACACCGACCGATGACTTCGAGGTGCTCGATCTGGACGAGCTCGACGATCCATTTGCGCCTCGGCGCAGCGCGGCCTCCACGTCCGTCTGGAACGTGCTCGGCTTCGCTGCGTTGTTCGCGAGCGTACTGATCGGTCGCGTGGTCGTTGAAGCCGGGCACAGCGCGCACGTGCATCGCAGCGACCCGCGCACTGGCGCACAGCAAGCTCCGCAGCCAAAGGCTGCAATCGGAGCGACCGCCGCGCCCGCGCGCGCTGGCTCGCCAGCGTCAACCGGCAGCGCGACACGAGCAGAGTCCAGCGCAACGCCTGACAGCGCCACGCCGGCTCCGGCACAAGGCAGCGGGCGAGTGAGCTCCGAGAGTGCGACCCCCGCTCTCACACCACAGAGCGCGCAAGCGAGCTCCATTCCCAGCGCCATTGCTGCCAGCGAAAAACGAGTGAGCCACGGGAGTGCGACGCCCGCTCTCGGCGCCGCCAGCAGCATCAAGCGAGAGCCTCCCAACGCCAGCGCTGCAAGCACGAAGTCAGCTTCTACAGCGAACAGTGTGGCCGGCGTCGAAGCGAACGCACCTCCTCGGCCGGCAGCGCTCAGCGCGTCGTCCGAAGCCAACGAATCAGTCCCGCACACCCGTGCCCGCGCGCGGGGTGCAGAGACGCGCGACTGGCGCGACGGGCCCATGGAGCCAGCGACCAGCTCGCTCACGCCGCCAACGGCTGCGAGCGCTTCGATGGGCACGCTGCGCATCAACAGCCGCCCCTGGTCACAGGTGTTCATCGACGGCCGCTTGATCGGCAACACGCCGCAGATGAGCCTGAGCGTCCCTGCGGGTCGCTATACCGTGCGCCTGACGAACCCTGAGCTCGGCATGAGCAAGACGTTCATCGTTCATGTGCCCGCGGGTGAGCTCGTCACGCGCATCGAGTCGCTTCAATAAAGTACATCTCTGGGAGACTGCTTATGTCACACCGCGAAGGCCCCCTTGCACAAGCCACTGATTTCTGGCGCACGCTGCCTACCCTGCTCGCGGCTTTGCTCGCAGCCGTCGTGTCGGTGGACATGCTGCTCACCCTGCAACCCGCAGTGCTCGATGAGCTGAGCCGCAGCTGGGTGCGCGTACTCTCGGTGCGAGCGATGCCCGCACCGATCACCACGGTGCTAGCCGCCTCTGTCGCGGTCGCTAGCATTGTGATCGCAGCGGCGCTGCTGCTGTTCTTCGCGCGTGCTGCGCTGATCGCGCCGCACGCGACGATCGCACCCGCGTGGGTCGCCTTGTGGACGCTGTGCATCGTGCGCATTCCCGCGACGCTCCCGCTGCCCATGTCGATGCCGATGTTCACGGCGCTCAGCGCGCTCTTGTTCGTCGGTGCGAGCGCCGCGCTCTGCTCGGACACGCGCATCGGAACTGTCGTCGGGTACATGCTGCTCGTGAGCCCGCTCGGCCTGCTCGGCGGAAGCTTCGCCAACGCATCGCGCACTATCTATCCATTGAGCCGTGACACGCTGCTCGTGATCGGAGGCCTGGTGCTGAGCGCCATCGGCGTCGCGCTGCTCGCTTTCCTGCGCAAGCCCGCGAGCGATCCGCGTCAAATCGAAGGGCTGGAAGGTGTCGATGTCGTGGACGAGCTGTTCACTCAGATCGAACGCGCCGAGCGCAGCGAAGCGCGTTGTGCCGAGCTCGAGAGCCAACTCAGCGCGTACAAGCAACGGCCCTCAGGCAGCCTGCAACGCAGCACGGTGCGCGTGCAGCGCTGAGCGGCAGCCGCTGCGAAACTGACACAAGCTGAGGCGAACGAGCGCGCTGCGCCCGGTATGCATGTTGCAGCCTAGTGCGGGTACCGAAATTCCACCCCGTTACGGAGGCCACTACATGTTCGTACTCAAGAAAATTGGACCCATTCTCATTGTAGGTGCGGCGGCGCTGGCAGCCTGTTCGAAGGCCGAAACCTCCGAAACTCCGCAGCCTGCCGCGAGCCAAGGTGACGAAGCGTCTCCGCAGGAGCCGCTCGCCGTCGACAACTCCCGCGCGACCAGCCAGCTGAGCGACAGCCAGATCCTCGGCATCATGGCCACAGTGGACTCAGGCGAAATCGAGCAGGCGCGCTTTGCTTTCTCGCAATCCAACGACCCGCGCGTGAAGCAGTACGCGGAGCACATGATCACCCAGCACTCCGAGTCCACGCAGAAGCTCAACGCGCTGGCTTCGCAAAATGGCCTGACACCCACCGCGAGCAACAGCTCCACGACCCTTCAGACCAAGAGCCAAAAGATCTTGGAGGGCTTGAAGAGCTCCACGGACGCGGCGTTCGACGCCACCTACATGCAGTCCCAGATCCAGCAGCACCAGGAAGTCCTGGATTTGCTGCACGCGCAGCTCTTGCCGGCGTCGCGCAGCGATGCGGTCTCGGCCCACTTGAAGTCGGCCCACTCGATGGTCCAGGCGCACCTGAACGAAGCGCGCCGCATCGAGCCGCTCTTGGATGCCGCGGCTCGCACAGACCAGGGCCAGCAGCACAAGACGATGCCGCTGCCTCAGAACTAGCCCACGAGCGACGCCGCTCCCTGCGGCGTGGCGATGTGTCCCTGCGGGGCGCCGTCGCGGCCAAAAGCGCCCGAAATCCGGTGCTCCGCTGGGGCACATCTGCGTGTGCGCATTGACAGTCTGAGAGAACTACGGCATAGCCCGGCTGAGGCATCATGCAAATGATTCTCATCTTCAGCTGGCAGAGGTTATGTCGCCTGCTCTGACTCGCCGCCTACTCGCGATCCATCGCATGTGCGGGCTGATCTTCAGCCTCAACATGCTGGTCTTCTCCGTGACTGGCATCCTCCTGATTTTTCACGAGGAGATCGATGCCGCTCTTGGCGTCACACCTCGCTTCGAGGGGGGCGCGCAGACTGTCTCGCTCGCTCGAGCGATCGAGCTCGCGCGAGCCACCAAGCCCGACGGCAATGCGACCTACGTCTTCCAGGATGAAGAGGAATACCCTGGCTCGATCCTGGTAGGCATGAGCCCCGCCGGCTCGCGCAAGCTCGCCGACTCGAAGCCCACCTTCATCGACGCTACGAGCGGCGCCGTCCGCAGCGATGCCTACTCGGACGATTCATTCAGCGCGGTCGTATTCCGACTGCACGCGCAGCTCCTGCTCGGTCCCGGCGGAGCTCTGCTGGTCGGCGTGATCGGGCTCGCGCTCCTGGTCTCTCTCGGCACAGGCGTGGTGATCTACGGGCCGATGATGAAGCGCTTCCTCTTCGGTGCACTGCGCCGCAAGCACCATGTGCGTGCGCTCGTCGCCGACGTACACAAGCTGCTCGGCGTCGCAGCTTTTGGTTGGACGCTGGTCGTCACGCTCACCGGCACCTTCCTGTCGATCGGCTCTCAGCTGATCCAGCTGTACGCGGTCACCGAGCTGGCGGAGCTCGCAAAGCCGTACGCAAACAGTCCGATCGTTTCGAGCTACGACACGCTCGACGAAGCGATCAAGGGAGCAGAGCGCGCGAGCGGCGGTCGCAAGTGGGGTCTCGTCGCGTTGCCTGGCTCCGACTTTGCGTCGCCAGGCCACTACGCGGTGCTACTCAAGGGTCACACCGGTCTCGACTCGCGCATGCTCACGTTGGGCTTGGTCGATGCGGCTGATCCCACGCGGGTCGATCACAGACAATTCCCCTGGTACCTGCGCGCGTTGCTCGTATCGGAGCCGCTGCACTTCGGCGACTACGGGGGCATGCCACTGAAGATCATCTGGACGTTGTTCACGCTGATCACCATCGCGATGACGATCTCCGGCGTGTGGGTGAGCTTCGCGGCCTGGCGCGACCGCAGCGCACGGCGGCGGTCCGAGGCGCTCGACTCCGGTGCAGCAGGAGCGACCTCATGAGCCCGTACGCGCAACCCGCGATCTACTGGGTCGCTGCGCTCGTCGGCCTCGTGCTCGCGCTGCTCAGCGAGGGCACCGGCGACGCGATCGCGCTCGCGCTCTTGTGCCTGCCGCTGCTCGTGATCGGCAGGCACGTGCTGCGCCGCAGCTGAGCCTCACGCGCGCGCTAGCTGCGCGATGCCTTCGTCCAAGCTCACAGCTCGAACACCGAACCGGTCGCAGTAATCGCGGTCGTCCACGAGGTACGGCGCCTGCCACTGCGGCAGCATCTCCACGAGTCCCGCCATCTGCTTGGAGAACAGGCCGAGCAGGCGCAGCAGCCAGCCCGGCGTAACAAGCGGCTCCACTCGTACGCCGAGCGCGCGCGCGAGCGTCGACACCAACGTGCGCGGCGCGATGTGCAGCACCGGCGCGTGGAACACACGGCCTTCCACGTCCGCCTCCGCGAGCGCCAAGCTCACCAGCGCGCTCACCACATCGTCGCGGTGCGAGAACGCGTGAGGCTGATCGGGATCACCGAGCAGAAAGGGGCGCTTGCCACGCTTCAGGCCCGCAATGCCGTCGCGGGTCAGCAACGCCGCGCTGAGGTCGGGGCCCCAAAAGTCCGAAGCGCGCAACACTGTCGCGCGGACCCCGCGCGATGCCTGCGCTTCGGTGAGCATGTCCGCGATCTGCTTGCGCACTTGACCTTTCTTCGTCGCGGGCAGCGCGGGTGTCTCGGGTGACAGCGGACCGCGATCGAGCGCGTACAAGTACAGCGCATCCAGCACGACCAAGCGCACCTCGGCCTTCGCCGCCGCTTCGATCAGGCCGCGCTGCAACGGGGGCAAGGTCTCGCGCCAGACCTTGGCGTCGTAGGTCGCTGGGTTCACCGCGGCGATCATCGCCTGCGAGCCTGCGATCGCGCGCGCCAGCGCATGCGCGTCTGTCGCATCGACGCTCTTGTGCTCCACACCGGCAGGGACCGTGCGCGGGCGTGTGCGGCTGATCCAAGTCACGCGGATGCCGCGCTCTACGAGGCGCTCCACGACCGGCGTGCCGATCTGGCCCGCGCCGATGACTGCGATGTTCGTTGGGGTTTCGAGCTTTGTCATGTCTCACAGCATGCAGCGGTTTCTGGGATGCCCAAAATCGATTGAAGGACTATCATCCATGCTTAATAGGCATGGCCGACGCTCCCCCTCCACCCACGGATTTGCTGCCAGCGCTGCTCGCGCTGCTGGAAACCGAGAGCGTCACGCGCGCCGCGCAGCGCATGCACGTGGGCCAACCCGCGATGAGCCGCACGCTGGAGAAGCTGCGGGAGGCGACTGGCGATGCGCTGCTCGTTCGCCAGGGTCGGCGTCTTGTACGCACGCGACGCGCACACGAGCTCTTGCCGGAGCTGGGTGGCTTGATCGCTGCCGCCGAGCGCGTGCTGTCGCCTGCAGGGGCGTTTCAGCCCGAGAGCGCGCGCGGCGTGGTGCGACTCGGTCTCGGTGACGACATGCAAGCTGTGCTCGTCGCGCCGCTGCTCACCCGTCTGCGAAGCGAAGCTCCGGGCCTGGATATCCGCATCCGCCCGCTCCACGCCGAAAGCGCACACGAAGCTTCGCGCGGAGTGATCGAGCTCGCGGTGATGCCAGATGTTCGAGAGCAGTACGCGCTCGCAGGTATCTCGGAGCTCGTGCTCCGACCGGTGTATACGCGCCGCTTCATCACCGTGTCGCGCACGCGGCGCAAGCTCACGCTGGATTCGTTCTTGGCCGCAGATCATGTGCTGGTTTCGCCGCAAGGTAACGAGGGCGGCTATGTCGACGATGCGCTCCGAGCAGCCGGCAAGCAGCGACGTGTGGCCGTAACGGTGCCTGGGTTTCTCGCAGCGCTCTCACTCGTGCAAGGCTCCGATCTTCTCGCAACCTTGCCGGACGACATCGTGCACGTGCTCGCGCCTGCCTTGTATCGCTACCCATGCCCGGTCGCGACGCCTGAGCTCGATATGTGTTTGATCTGGGCGGCCCGCTTCACGCATGACGCGCGGCACAGCTGGCTGCGCGCGTTGGTGCGCGACGTGGTGAGCGACACGGTGAAAGCGGCCGCCAAGCGCAAGCGCCGCTGACAGCTGCGACCCCGGATTGCATGTCGGGCGGCTCAGCTTGCCGCCATCGGCGTCACGCGTCACGTCGTGGAAGCGACCCACACTCTGCAGTAGCTGCTCGATCCAGCTCTACACCCGAGCATCGACGTCGCGCATCGACGGGGCTGATGCGCGCGCCAAGAAGCGCGCTAGCGCTCGATGCCATGGCTCAGGAGGCCGAGCAGGCGCTCCACCAGCGCAGCCTCCAGCTGCGGCGTATCGGGCTTCGGCACCGCACCGTGGATCAGCAGCATCGACAAGCCATGCACGATCGACCAGCAGGCGAGCGCGACATCGTCGACGTCGGCCTTGTTCAGCTCACCCGATGCGACCCCCGCTTCGACCGTATCGCGCAGCACGCGGTAGGCCTCTTCGCCAGCCAGCGCGAGCTCGAGCGGGATCTCCGTGCGCGAGCGAAACCCACCAAAGATGAGCTGCAGATAAGCGGGATGCTCCATGCCGAACATCACGTATCCAACGCCGAGCGCGACCAGCTTGCGACCCGCCTTGCGCGCGCCGCTCGCCTCGAGTTGTGCGCGCATTCTTGCGGTGAGCATGCGAAAGCCACGCTCCGCGATGGCCGAGATCAACGCGTCCTTGTCGCGATAGTGCCGATAGGGCGCCGCGTGACTCACACCAGCGAGCTGGGCCGCCGCGCGCAACGAGAGCGTGTCGACGCCGCCTTCCATGAGCAGCTTCACACCCGCATCGATCAACGCCTCCCGCAGGTCGCCGTGCTGGTAGGCGTCGGGTGCCTTTTTGGTCACACGAATCTTCATGCATCGAGCCTAGCATGTTGACAGCGACAACATTCTGTTGTAGACACTGTAAACATTCGAACGAGCTAGGAGGCCACCATGCATCTGGCGTTTGAGCTGAGTAATCTCGCTGTGTTGCCCTTCTGGGCGCTGATGATCCTCGCACCCCGGGCCGGTTTAACGGCGCGAGTGGTCGCGTCGCCATGGATCGCGCTGCCTCCGCTGGCGGTGTACGCCTGGGCGATCCTGCCGGCGCTCTCCCAGGTGCTGCCCATCGTGGCGAGGCCGGAGCTGGAGAGCGTTGCGAGCCTGCTCGGGGAGCCGCTCGGCGCGCTCGCGGGTTGGGCGCACTTCCTCGCGTTCGACCTGTTCGTCGGGCGGTTCATCGTGCTCGACGCGCGCGAGCGCACGCTGCCCTGGTTCGTGCTCTCGCCCATTCTGCTCGCGACGTTGCTGCTCGGGCCTCTCGGGCTGCTCGCGTATCTGATCGCGCGCTCGAACGCGTTCGCGGGCGCAAAGCGCCTGTGGCAGCGCTCCTGGCAGAGCAGCCAGCAGCTGAGTGTGCTCACACTGCTCTCGCTGCTAACGGCGGCGGCGTGTGTCGTGCTGTCGTTAGTCGATGCGCGTCAGCTGGCCGGTGCTTCGGTGTGGTTGAAGCCGTTCAAGTTCGGCGTTTCGATCGCGATCGCGAGCTTCACCGTTGCGCTGCTGCTGCCCACGATCAGCCTGCCCGATCAGGCGCGGCGGCGCATCGTCGCGATCTTCGCGTGGCTGACGGGGCTCGAGCTGGTGATCATCACCGCACAAGCGGCGCGCGGCGTGCCGAGTCATTTCAATAACGCCACGTGGCTGGACCGCGCGCTGTTCGGCGTGATGGGTGTGGCGATCACGGTCGTGACGATCGCGATGGCGCGCTTGGCCCTGTACGCATGGCGCACGCAGTTCAGCAGCTCCGCTCTTGGCAGCGGCGTGCGCTTGGGCATCGTGCTGATGGTGCTCGGCAGCTGCGTCGCATTCATCATGCCTCGCCCCACGAGCAGCCAGCTAGAGAGCATGAAGCGCGGCGCGCCCAGCCAGATGATCGGATCACATACCGTCGGCGCAGCAGACGACAGCGGTAACGGCATGCCGCTCACGCGCTGGAGCACAGCAGGCGGCGACCTGCGCGTTCCGCACTTCATCGGCCTACACGCGTTGCAGCTCATGCCTCTGATCGGCCTGGCGCTCGGACGCCGCTATCGGCATCGCCCAGCGCTCGCAGTCAGCCTCACCCGCCACGCGGCGTTCGCCTACTTCGGGCTCGTGCTCACCAGTCTCGTGCAGGCCCTGCGCGCGCAACCCGTGCTGGAACCCGACGCGATCACCTGGGCCATGCTCGCAAGCGTGTTGCTGATCACCGCGACGTCACTCGCCCTGCGCCAACTCAATCCGTTCGTCACCACCAGCCCAGCCCGCAGCGCGCAAGCATAGCCGCGCAATGCTTGAAGGTGGAATTCGCTGCGCGGGTCAACTGCGATGGCAACCCGGCTGCAACCTCGCCTGGTGTGCGCTGCTCTGCGACGACGGGCGCTGCCGCATCGGCATGACCTGCCTGCGCGGCGTAGATTTCCTCGACTTCCAAGGCAACGCACGCGGCGAGCGCGACGTGTGCATCACTCCATCGCGAGCGCAGTAGTCACGCAGGGAGCGGAGGTCGCGGGGCCTCACGCGCTGTCGTCCTGCGCTGCGAAAGACCGCGGTGCCGCGGACATCAACTGCGATCGCGGAATTTGATGTCGCCGTCAGCTGCCACGACTTCGGAGACCGATCGAATCGTTTTGTGGTGGCCTTCGATGTTGATGGGTGAGGCTACCAGGTGCGTCGGACCTCTCTCAGGGTGTTGGACCGGCGCTGCTAGGCCCAGGTGTTTGACTTGGGGGTCGGCGAATACTTCGTCGATGCGGTAGATAGGGCCGCAGGGAATGCCAGCTTGTTCCAGGCGTTCGACCCAGTACACAGTGGTTTGCGTGCGGGTTTCTGCGGAGAGCGCGGCTTCGATCTCCGCGCGGGCTCCGTTACGTCCCGCGTAGCTGGCCCAATCGCGTCGCGCTAGCCACTCAGGTTTGCCGAGCACTTCGCACAAGGTCTGCCATTGTTTTGGCGAGGAGGGCGCGATGTTCACGTGGCCGTCGCTCGTGGGAAACGCCCCCATGGGCACCAACGTTGGGTGCCCGTTGCCAACTTGCTCTGGGACCTCACGGTCCATCAAGTAGCGTGCGGCTTGGAAGTCGAGCATGAAGACCTGGCTTTCTAGCAGCGAAGTGTGCACGTATTTCCCGACCCCTGTGCGCTCGCGCTCGTAAAGAGCCATCATGATTGCAAGCGCGAGCAGGTTACCTGCGGTCATGTCCGCGACCGCGATGCCGGCGCGCATCGGTCCCCTACCCGGTTCACCGGTCACCGACATCAAGCCGCCCATGCCTTGCGCGATTTGATCGACGCCGCCGCGCTCCGCGTACGGCCCCGTTTGCCCGAACCCGCTGATGCTACCGTACACGAGCCGCGGGTTGATCGGCTGCAGATCCTCCCAGGCGATCTTCAAGCGGCGCTTGACCGGCACGCGCATGTTCTCGACGAACACGTCAGCCTCCCGCACGAGCTGCAGCAACTGCGCGTGACCGTCATCGCTCTTGAGATCTAACGTCAGCACTCGCTTGTTGCGATGCAAGTTCTGATAGTCAGATCCGCGCCGACCTATCACCTCGCGCCCGCTGTCCGGTGGTAGGATGCGAATGACGTCAGCCCCCCAATCGGCGAGATGTCTGACGCATGTGGGCCCCGACCGCGCCAAGGTCAGGTCGAGCACGCGCAGCCCGGCGAGCGGCAGGTTCGGTTCGGTGCTCACCTCAATGCCCCTTGAACTCGGGTCGTCGCTTGTCCATGAATGCGCGCCGGCCCTCGCGATAATCTTCGCTGTCGTAGCACGCCGCGATCATCTGTTCGATCTCCGCGATGTCAGTGCGCTGCGTGTAGCGCGCATAAGCTTGCAGCGAAGCTTTGACGGCGCGGATGGTCAGCGGCGCGTTCTGCACGATCCTCGCCGTGTATTCGCGGACACTCGTCTCGAGCTCCCCGTCTTCTCGAACGAACTCGATCAGCCCACATTGCAGCGCTTCCTCTGCGGTCAGGTGACGCGCGCTGTACAAGATGTCCGCGCTGCGCGCAGGGCCGACGAGCCGTGCGAGCGCAGCGACACCGGAGTAATCGTAGCCGAGGCCGAGCTTTGCAGCGGGCACGCCGAACTTCGAGCCCGCCGTGGCGAAGCGCAGATCGGCGGCGAGCGCGATCACCAGCCCGCCGCCGAGACAATACCCGCGGATCATCGCGATCACCGGCTTGCGACAGCGCGCGAGCGCGCCGTAGCCGCGCCCAGAAACTCGTCCGTACTGCTGGCGCTGCGCTTCGTTCGCGCGCTGTGCTTCGAACTCGGAGATGTCTGCGCCCGAGACAAACGCCTTGCCGCCTGCGCCTGTCAGCACGACCGCGCGCACATTGTCGTCGCGATCGAACGCCTCCATGACGTCGCCGAGTGCTTGCCACATCTCGAGCGACATGGCGTTGTGGCGCTCTGGCTGATTGAACGTCACATAGCCCACTCCATCTGCGACGTGGGCCAACAGCTTGTTCGTACTGACAGGGATGTTCATGCGCGTGCGCGCACTCTACGCCGGCTCCCGGCGAGAAGCGAGATGCTCACCCGATCGCCGCCGCGACTTCCTCCGCGACCGCAGCGTAGAGCGCCTTGAACTCAGCGTCGCCGAAGTCCGAGCCGCTGGTGAGAAAGCCGGCATCGCGCTCACCCGCGCCACGGTAGTAGCCGATCACATCGATGTGGTCGGCGATCACCAGCGCAACCACGCGATCGAGCTCGCCAGTAACCGAAGCATCGCTCACCGGTAACACTTGCCGGCAAGTGTCCACGATGCCGTCGCTCGAGCTGTGCTTCAGCTCCGGCAGCTCGCCTTTGCCCAGAACCCGCAGCTGTTGGCGGCGGGCGATCAGCCCCGTGCGCACGCGCTGCTCACTCGGGTCGTCCTCCTCTGCCTCGCGCGCCGTCGTGTCGTAGAGCAGCGAGAACAACACGCCCGCGCCGCTCGCATCCGGCTCGCGCCGCGCGATCGTTACGAAGCGTCGGCGCAGAATAGCGCCAAGCGCGGGATCTTCGGTGGTTCGGAGCATGCGCTCGGTGACCGATTTCGGCGCGAGATCGTCGATCAGATCGCGCGACAGGAGCAAGCTCAGCAGGTAAGTCACGCCGACGTTGCCGCTGTGCAAGAAGCCAGAGATCGCGTTCCCGATCGACTCGTCTCGTCCGAGCAAACGCAGCAATGCCGCGCCCGCGCCGAGCAACGCGCGAGGTCCGCGTACAAGCAAGAGTGAGAGCGGCGCACGCAGCGCATCACCCAACGAATCGATGGCGGTGAAGCGCGCGAGCGGGCTGTCTGCGAGCGAGGTGCCCGCGAGCGGCGCAGCGAGCGTGATCACCGAGCGGATCGCGCTACGCGCGTCGCCTTTGCGCCGGGTGGACTTCGCCCCCGACGGCAGCGTGCGCGTCAGCAGCTCGGCATCGAGCCCACCAGTGCTATGACCCACGAGATGCAGTCGAGCGCCCGGATGCTCGCGAATGATCTCGTTGAGCTGTTTCAGCAGCACCTCCTGCCGCTCGTCGAGCGAGCCGGCGGGCACAGTCTCCACAGCATCCACCTCGATCTTGCGACCTTGATCGGCCTCGGCCAAAGCATCCGCGAGCGCCTGGCCCACGGTGCGCGCGAAATAGCTGAAGTCACCCAGCTCATTGAAGCCAAGGAAGCCAGGGATCAACACCACACGATGCGAGGACAGCGGTTGGGGGGCTGTCTTGGCTGCTCGAAAGGTCTGTCTCTCCATGCGTGTATGAAGCCGCACCCGCGCACGAGGAGCAAGCTGAACTGCTACGCGATGTCGAACAGCACATCGTAGTGTGTGGTGAGACCGCCGGAACGCTTGGCGTTGCTCGCATCCAGGATGCTGTAGCTCGGGTGCTGCTTCGAAAAGGCGCGGCAAATGCCAGCGATCACCCCTTCGTTGACGAAACAAGGATAAGGGGTGTCATCGACCAAGCGCATGCGCCCCGGTTGCTCGTGCTCGACGCGCCAGCAACCGACGATGTCCGCGGGCGCACGCAAGTGCGACTCCGCGTAAGCGACCTCCGTGAAGCGCAGCGCGTCTGCGAGCGATTGCACGAAGGGTGGCCAGGGCATGGTCGAGTAGATGCGCTCGCCCGCTTGGCGCACGCTGTTCGGGCCGATGCGCTTTTCGACGAGATAGAATGCAGCTACCAGCTTCCACATCAACCAGTCCGTGCCGTCAGTGTATTTGACCTGCGTGAACAGCTCGTTCACGAGGCGCGGCATGACCTGGAGCGTGGAGCGAAAGATCTCTGAGTTCTGTGCAGAGGCTTTGGCTTCCGCAGGCAGCATGTCGCGAAACTGACTGGGCAGCACGGTGTAGATCTCCTTCGAGACCGCATCCATCTCCGCGCGCGACACGTACCTTGGCATCTCCTGATCGTATGAAAGGCTGGTCCACGCCGTCCATCTGTGATCAGGTGAATACCAAGGTGGTACATTCGAGGCGCCACTCGCGCAACGACACGCAATCTGCTCGGCGGTCGGGTACAGACGCGTGCTAAGCGGCCAGTCCTGCGCGCGAGCCGCTCACACCCAGCCCGCGATACTCGAGGTACGCGAAAGCTGTAACCGCCAGCGCGTGGACCGCGGCGAACGCTTCGCCGAGCAGCGCGCCCGGCACAGTGGCAGCGACGACGAGCGCTGCCACCGCCCAGCCGAGGTTGCCGACGATCACCAGCCAAATCATGCTTGTCCACACGCTCTCGCGTTTGGCGAGCACGACGAGCAACGTGACGTAGCCGACCAGGAAGATGCCCGTGCCGACCAAGAGGCCGGCAGGCAGGCCGGTGAGCGCGGCCAGCTGCTGGGTCGCTGCCAGCTGCAGGAGAGCGACCGCACCGCTGACGCCCGCGTCCGCGAGCAGGACACGCTTCAAAAATGAGCTGGGGATGATGCTCGTCATGATGATTTCCTTCTGTTTTGCGGCGGCTCGATCGCCGACCGTGTGGAGAGATTGAGCCCGGCTCGAACGCAAAGCGATTACCTCAGAGGTCATGGTCCCGCGGCGGCCCTCGATTAAGCTCTCCGCTATGACAACCGCCCGCCCCGCGGGAGAGCTGCTGCGCGACTGGCGCCAGCGTCGACGCATGAGCCAGCTCACGCTCGCCGTCGAAGCCAATGTCTCGACGCGCCACTTGAGCTTCGTAGAGTCAGGCCGCGCTGCGCCGAGTCGCGAGATGATCCTTCATCTGTCGGAGCACCTCGACATCCCGCTGCGCGAACGCAATCGGCTGCTGTTGGCTGCGGGCTTCGCCCCAGGCTACGAAGAACGCGCGCTGAGTGACCCCGAGCTGCGCGCGGCCCATCAAGCGATGAGCGCGGTGCTGGATGGGCACGATCCGTACCCCGCCATCGCGATCGATCGTCGCTGGACATTGGTCGCGGCCAATCGCGCCGTGGCGCCGCTGTTGGCTGACTGCGCTCCCGAGCTTCTCACAGGTCAGATCAACGTGCTGCGCTTGAGCTTGCATCCAAAGGGCCTCGCCCCTCGCATCGACAACTACGCGCAGTGGCGCAGCCATCTGCTGCAACGGGTCGTGCGCGGCATCGAGCTCAGCGCCGATGCCGAGCTGATCGCGCTGCACGAGGAGTTGCTCGGCTACCCCGCGCCAGAGCGCAGCAGCACGTCGGTCGTGCGCCATGAGCCCATGCACGAGATCGTGATCCCGATGCGCTTGCGCAGCCCGCTCGGCTTGCTCAGCTTCATCAGCACGACGACGGTGTTCGGCAGCCCGCTCGAAGTGAGCCTCTCCGAGCTCGCGATCGAAGCATTTTATCCGGCAGACGCAGCGACTGCAGAAGCCTTGCGACGCGCGCAGGCGGCTACATGATCAGATTCCGAGCTTACCAGCTGAGCTCACGCTCGTGCTCGTGACGAGCGGCGCGCGCGTCGCGTTGCGCGCACGCAGGGCGGTCCGGACGTCCTCCACGGGAATCGCGCGCAGCTCGCGCGAAGCGACCGCCCCACGCAGACGGACGGTGCAGCGTTGCGATTGATTTGCGAGCACGACCGCGCCTTGCTCGATGCGCTCGATCGCATAGCCGGACACCCGCGCGCCGCGCTTCAGCTGCGAGCGCGGAGCACCCGCAAACATCGCGAAAGACCGCTGATCGTCGTTCGGATCGTATTGAACGGCGCGCAGCCGCACGCTCGCTGCACAAGGTTGCGCTGCGGCTGAGGGCTGCACGACTTCCTCGGCCGAGGCGCTACTGCACCAGGTTCCAAACCCGCTCAGCATCGCGGACGCGCAGGCGACCCATTGCAGCCAGGTAAGCGATTGTTTTGAAGCGGTTGTTGGTTCCACGCTCAGACCAGTCTGCAAAGACTGGGCCGGTGACACGACCGCGGCGCGGCTTGACGCCCCTCGCGGTGGTGCGCAGCTTATCGGTACCATGGGAATCCTCGACAGACTGTTAGGCAGACAAGAGCCGGCGCGTGCGCCGGAAGCCCCTACGTCGCGCGGCAACGCCGACCAGCAGGCGATCGAGCGCTATCGCTACCTCCTGCGCACTGCCCCTCCGGATGCGATCGAGCAGGCACATCAAGAAGCTTTCGCGCAGCTCACGCCCGAGCAGCGTGCACAGGTGCTGGCTGAGCTGTCCCGCGAGGTCCCGGCCGCGGAGCGCGCGAACGCGCTGGCTGAGCCAAATGCGCTAGCTCGCCTCGCCACACGCGCCGAGCTGCGCCAGCCCGGCACCTTGGAACGGGTGTTCGGTGGCTCGCGCTTCGGCGGGGGGCCAGGCGTCGGCATGGGCGCGGGAATGGGCGGAATGGGGATGGGCGGGGCGCTCGCCGGCACGCTGCTGAGCAGCATCGCGGGCACGTTCATCGGCACGGCGATCGCACATCAGTTCCTGGACGGCTTCGATGGTCATGGTCATGACAATAGCGACCATGAGGCTCACGGCCTGCAGGATGCTGATCAACAAGCTGAGCATGCTGATAATGAACATCAGGAACAGCAGGACCTGGATCATCACGAAGAATACGCGAGCAATGACGATTTCTCTGACAACGACCTCGCTGGCGACGACTTCGGAGGCGATGACTTCGCGGGCGACGACTTCGACGTGTGATCACTGCGGGTGGGCGGCTCACGTGCACACGCCCACATCCGTGTGAGAAAGGCCATCTGGCCTGTCGATCTCACATTCCTAGAAGCACCCTAAGCACAGCATACTGGCCCTGGGGACGCGCCGCTGGCAGCTGCGCGTCGACAGCCAGAGAGGGACTGTGCCTGCTACCAAGCTCAGAAGGTCTGCACGCGTACGACAGCCTCCGGAGCCCACGCCACTCGCGCCGCCGCTGAGCGATGCCGTGTTGTCCGAGCGACTCGCACAAGGCGACCGCTGGGCGCGCGAGGCCGTGTTTCGCAAGTACGTTGCTGCCGTGTGGGGGCTCGCGCTGCGCCTGATGGGCAACCGCGCCGACGCAGAGGACGTCGTGCAAGACACTTTTGCGGAGGTGCTGCACGACGCACGGCAAGCGCGCGAGCGGCGCGTGCTGCGAGGCTGGCTGATCGGCGTCGCAGTGCAGCATGCGCGGCGCAGGCTCGAGCATCGGCGCATGCTGCGCCTGCTCGGCTTCGAGCGCGGGGACCGTACACACAGGCTGAACGAGCAGCTCGCCCACAGCTTGGATGGGGCGCTCGCGAGCGATCTCTACAAGCTCGGTGAGCTACTCGACCGCATGACACCGCGCCGACGCATCGCGTGGTGCTTGCGCTACATGGAAGGTTGCTCGATCGACGAAGTGGCCTCGTATTGCGCGTGCTCACTGGCGACCGCCACGCGCGAGCTCAACAAAGCGCACACGATCGTTCGAGCACAGCTCGACATCGCGGAGCCGGTCGATGCCTAAGCTACAAGCACCGCTCGCAAACGCGCTCGACGAGCCGCTCTCGGAGCTACAACTGCAGCGCATCTGGCAGGGCGCGCAGTCGCCGCTCGAGCCCACGTGGAAGCGCAAGCGCCTGCAGCTAACAGCGGCAGCATGCCTCGCGGCGGCCGTCTTCGTGCTGTTCCTTCTGCGCTAAGCGGCAGCGTGGTGGCTCAGACGCTCACCACTTCGAAGATGGGTTGTAGGAGTGCATCGCTGCACCAGCGTCCATGTGACGTACGCGGCGATGCCCTGGTGACAACGAAATGTCAGCGGCACATCGCAAGCGTTGGGAACGACACGCTGCGCACGCAGCCGCTCCCGCCGCTGCATTGGCTCTGCGCGATACACACGCGCGCAGCGCTCTCCGGGCCGGAGGGGTCGCACCGAGCGCTGCACTCCGTCGAGAACACGCCGTCGATCGAGTTGCCGCGCGCGCAGCACACCTCGCCGCCTGCACAATCAGCCGGACGGTCGCACTCCAAGCGGAGCTCTTGATCCGCGCAGCTGTTGGCGGCGCGACAGTACGACTCGTGATGCCCGTCACTGCAGCAGATCGCGCCATTGCCACATTCACGATCACTCGTGCAGCGCAGCGCCAACGCACACTCGCGCGGCCCTGCTTCGCAGGAGAAGTCGCCTGTCGTCATCTCATAGCGACGCAGCTCCGAGATGCAACAGTACAAGCCGCGCGTGCGGTCGCACTCGATCACCCCACACGGCACAGGACGCGGAGCCCCAGTCATCGGCTCCGAAATCCCTCCATCGGGCGCCTCCTGCGCAACGCCTGCGTCACTTGGCGGCGGCGCCTTTTCCGTGCTCGGCTCGGGCGCATCGGCGGCCCCAGCGTCGAGCGCAGAGGGCACGCCTGCGTCGCGACTGGGCGCGTTGGCTGTTTGGGTGGGCGTGCCGCGCAGCACGGGACAGACGCGGTTTTCACCTATCAGCATCTGCGAAGGAATGTTGGATGTAAGTCCGGAGCTCGTGAACACCGGCTTGCCGTCGACCAAGTCCACGCACCAGATCTCGACAGTTCCTGCCGAAATCGCACCGCGATCGTCCCAGGCCAGCGCGGAATATGTGCCGACGGCTGTGATCGACTCGCCGCGGGCAAGCTTGCCGAGCGCGCGCAGGATATGCGTGGGGCCGAGCTCGATCTCTTCTCCACTGCTCAACCTACGCAGACCATTCGCAATGCTGTGACCGTTCAGCTCACCTTGCGCGGCGACGATGCCAAAGGCGATCGCATAGGTCGCGTCGTAGCTCGCTCCCACACCGGCGCTCGTGGCCTCGTCGAAGTCTGGATAGCGCGTGGTGTAGTTGATCAAGAAGTCTTGGTTGATCGGGATCGACCGCGTGCTCGGCGTCGTGCCGGTGCCGCGCACACGGGGCGCGAGATCAGGCCGCTGTTCGACCAACGCCAACAGATCGGGGACTTTGGCGGAATCGATCAGCACGTACTGCGGCCGCGGCGCGCTGCCCCAGCGCATTTCGAGCGGCGCCATGATCTCATTGACTGCATCGCCCGAGCCGACCAGCACGATGACATCGGGCTCGAAGCTGGAATGCGCAGCGACCAGCTCAGATTGGACAGTCAGACCACTGTCATATGTGTCGATCTGCGCGGATACGCCGAGGTTGATAGCGTCTGCGATCGGCTCGCCGTTCCACTTCAACCCCGTGAGCGACGCACGCGTGCCGCGACCGAGCGCGTCGTCGCGCACGATGATGCTGAGCTTGAGATCACGGCCGCGCGCTTCGCGCAGATCACGCTGCATCGTCTCGAGCTCGTGGATGAGCAATGGTCCCCGCTGAGCGTCGGACGGGACCATCTGCCATGTCAGATCACCGTCGAGCAGATCGGCGATGCTCCCCGCGACGGCCTGTGGACTGAGTGTGAGCGTGCCGCCGGGGATCGTGACCTTCATCGCGACGTCGAGCGTGTTTTGACTGTTATTCGGCCCGACGATGGCGGGCACTTCCAAGTCTTTCACCAAATGCTCTGCCGCGCGCACAGGGTCCTTCGATGCATCACACGACAGCATCGCAAGCGGTCGTGATCGATCCGATCCCGCCCGCGGCAACAAGCCTCCAACTGCGTTGAGCTCGGTGATCGCTAGGATTGCACTGCGCTCACGCGCGAGGTTTGCCGCGGCTTGGTCGCCAGTGGTCGCAAACATCGAGCCGATCAAGACCGCGTCTGGATCATATGGTGTACCCGTGACAGTCATGCAGTCTACGGATGTGAGGCCCACGCAGCGGTGGCTCGTGCGCGAGCAATACTCCGCACCGATGCGTCCTGCGCAGTCGCTATGCCTTGCACATTCGGCCTCGAGGGTCGCTGCATTGGCCTTTTCCTGCTCGAGTTGGAAGTCGCTCAGTCCTGCGAGCTTGGCGCAGCCAGCGAGCAACGCGCAAACTGCAAACCATACGGATCTCGTCTTGGATTTCATAGGAAGCTGACAGCGGCAGCGATCTGACGTCAGGTACAGCGGCGTCAACGCATAAGGCTAAGTACGAAATCCGCCAGTCGGTTGGCCAGCGCAACGAGCCTGCGTCGTGTCGATCCGCGCTCTATAATGCACAGATGGAGCGTCGTTACTTGTGTGCCTATGTGCTGCTGGCGCTGGTATGCGTGAGCCCGTCGAGCACACGCGCGGCGCCCTCCCCAGCGCACGCGCCAGTTGTCAGAAACGAACGATACAGGCTCGCGCTCGAGCGCGCTGCGCTGCTCCCACATCTCAACGCGCTTGTCATCGCCCGCGCCGGCACGATCCAAGCAGAGCAGAGCTTTCGCGGTCCCAGCCTCGACACACCTGTCCCGATCAAGTCCATCTCGAAGAGCGTGATCTCCGCGCTCGTCGGCATCGCGATCGATCGCGGCAAGCTGCGAGGTGTCGATCAGCCGATCGCCGGGTTCTTCCCGTCTTACATCAAAACAAACAGCGATCCACGCCTGCACCAGATCACGGTAGGTCACTTGCTCTCGATGCAGTCCGGTTTGATCCGCACTTCGGGGCCCGCGTATGCGAGCTGGGTCAACAGCAACAACTGGGTGCGCTACATCTTGAATGCGCCGATGCTTGCAGCGCCCGGCGGCGACATGGTGTACAGCACGGGCAACTCGCATCTATTGTCGGCGATCCTAACGCGCGCCACTGGCCAGAGCACATTCGCATTCGCGCGCGATGCGCTCGCGAAGCCTCTCGGCATTCAGCTTTCACCGTGGCAGCGCGATCCCCAAGGCATCTTCATGGGTGGCAATCAGATGCAGATGTCACCGCACGCGCTCTTGTCGATTGGTGAGCTGTATCGCAACCGCGGCGTGCACGGTGACAAGCAGGTCGTCCCCGCCGCGTGGATCGACGAGACACTCAAGCCCCGCTGCCGTTCGATCTTCAGCGGACAGCTGTACGGCTATGGCTGGTTTCTCGCGACGGTCGCTGATCAGCCGTTGTTCTTCGCGTGGGGCTATGGTGGACAGTTCATTTTCGTCCTGCCAGAGCTCGAGCTCACCGTGGTCACTACCTCACAGTCGGATGGCCCGCGCGACTTCGAGCATCTCGGTGCGATTTTCGAGCTGCTGCGTGAAACGATTGTCCCGAGCGCGGCGACCGATCTTTGAGGTGCCGAGCATCTGCTCGCTGCACAGCTGTTGCAACGCACACATGTTGCACGCATCCTCCGGTCTTCACTTGCTGACCGGAGGCTTATGCTACGCGCATCGATTTGGCTGCTCCCCGTAGTCTCGCTGTTGGCGTTTGTACAGCACGCCTCGGCTCAGAGCCCTGCTGAACAGCCAGTGCAGCCCGTGCCAGCTGCGCGCTTGGACACGAGCCCCGCGCTCTCACCCGCTGAGACCGCGCCCGCTGAGCCCGCACCTGCGTCCGCGCCGCCTCGGCCTGCTGCTGCCCCTGCAGCTGCATCAGAGCCTGCGCCAGCCCCTCCCCCTCCACCGCCCGCAGCAAGCACGCCAGGGACACTGGATGCGCTCGCGAACCTGATTCGCTTCCACGGCATCATCCGCCCGGTCGTCACGTTTTCGGGCGGTGCGCTCGAATCGTTCAGTAACCCCAACGCGAGCGCCCCCACCGCAGCCGCGAACCCTGTGCTCGCGAACCTGCCAGACGAATCGCGCCTGACGCTGCAAGTCGCGCAAACGCGCTTCGGTTTCTGGATCAACGAGCCCGGCGAGCTGCGCGGGCACCTGGAGTTCGACTTCATCGACTTCGGCAAGGCGTCGCCCACCGTGCAAGCCCTCTTGCGTCTGCGCATCGCGACGGTCGAGTGGTCACCCGCGAAGAACTTCACGATCGCAGCAGGACAAGACTGGGATCTGCCCACGCCGATCAACCCGTTCGGCCTCAACTTGGTCGGAGGCCACTTCCAAGCGGGCAACACCGGCTTTATGCGTCAACAGATCAAGACGACGTATAAACCAGCGGACGCGTTGGAGTTGGGCTTTGCGGTCGGTCTGCAAGCGCCGAATGCTACGCCCAAAGACTTCGCGGTCGAGCTCGCGCGGGTGCCGACCCTTGCGTTGCGCGTGACGGCATTGCTCGGAAGCCTCGGCCGGCTCGGCATGGGCGGCATCATTACGCAGCTGCGCTTCGCACCAGGACCGATGCAGCGCCGCGCGTGGGCGGGCGCCGGCAACATCTTCGGCGAGCTCACGCCGACCGCTACAACGACGCTACGCTTCGAAGGCTATGTCGGTAGTAATGCGGCGAACCTCGGCGTGCTGTCGATCGGTCAAGGCCGGCCTGCACTCGACGTCGCTGAAGCGGGTGGCTTCATATCCGTGCGCCAAGGCTTCCTCTCGAACCAAGCGGTCTACGCGACGTACGGCACCGCCCACACGCTCGATCCCGATGAAGTCGAGCCAAGCTACAACTACCCCGACATGAACACGCCCACGTTCAGCACCGCGGTGTCGGCTGGCCGAGGGCCCGGCATACGCTGGAACCAAGTCGCGCGCCTCGGCTACGAATGGAAGCCCCTCAAGCCGCTGGCGATCGCGCTGGAAGGCTTCTGGTACAACACCAGTCACGCGCTCATCCCGAGCGATGTGAGCCGCGTGCAGACCACAAAGCCCAGCGTCCTGGGCGTGGATCTCGGCATGGCATACTCGTTCTAGAGCTCTGCGAGCGGATTCGATGCTGGATCGCGTAGGGCCCGGCTCGCAGGTTGGCCTACGTCGAGATTTCGCGGCCGACCTGCGGCTCGGCAATAAGCGAGGCGGCTTCAAATCCGCAGCGGCGGCGCGAGCGCGGCAGGTGGTCCGGCGGCTGCAGCTGCGAGCGGCGGCAGCACGACACCAGACGGCGCGCTCGCCACTCAATCCGAGCTGATATCCCAGCTGACGCCGAGCAGCGCGGCGAGCGACAGGCCGCGCAGCTCGAGCACGGGTTCTCTGTTGGCGCCCACGCCGCGCACGGTGCGCGTGAGATACGCGGCTTCCACTCCGACCCGCAGCGCCCAGCGGCGGGCCAAACGCACGTGCACGGCCACCTGCGCGCTCGGCCCGAACCAGAGCCCTGTCACGGACTGTCCTGCCAACCCTGGGTCGCGCGACTCGCCGCGCAGACTGGCGAAGCCTACGCGCGCCCCCGCACCGATCAACAAGTCGGCGCTCGAAGCGTGCAGACGCCACGCCGGCGCAAGCGCGAGTGAGCCCGCGACGAGCCCGAGGTCCGCGACGCTCTGTGTCCGCTGCGCGCGCTCGACGCGCAGGTCAGCGCTGATCGCGAGAGCTCCCCAATAGCCGAGCACGCCGAGCGACGCGGTAGGGCCGAGCATGCTCGGTTCCGCGACGCGCGCAGCACCTGCCGCAAGCCAGAGAGCCGCGCCCGAGCGCGTGGGCTCGCTGAGGACGAGGGTCTCGTTCGATGTCTCTCCAGGCTCTACCACTGCAGCCACTGGCGGCTGCCGCTGTAAGCGGCTGGTCGCGATCAGCTCAGCGACCGCGAGCGCAAGCGCGCGTGGGCGCGCCGACCGAGCCAGGTCGCTCAGCAGCACCTCCAAACGCAATGGAGCGCTGCGCCCAGCCTCTTCGACGACGATCGCTGCGACCCCTCCCTCGCAGGTCAACTCTGCGCGGGTCGCGGCAGGCTCGGTGCTGCCGAGCTCGAGCACCCTGCGCGGTGCCACTTCGAGCACCACGAGCTCATGCACCGTCGTACCCGGCACCTCTTCGCAATCGTCCAGCTCGAGCCTGATCGCGTCTGACGACTGCGCTTGTACACCACGACAGCACAGCAGCAGCGCAAGCACCGCCCAGCCTGCGGCTCTCACAGACCGCTCGCCTCGCGCACCCACTGGACGCGCCGACCGTCCGGATAGCGGCGCAAGTACTCACTCGCGAGCTCGCGCACGCGCGCCGTGTCACCTCCGCGCTTCGCCGCTTCGACCTGACGAGCGAGGGCATCCTGGGCGAGCGTCGTGCTGAGCGACAACCTGCGTGCTCGGGCATACGCGGCGTCTGCTTCACGCGGGCGATCGAGCTGGTTCAGCAGCACACCGCCGAGTGTAAACGCAGCGAGCGATGCGCGCGGATCTTTCGGATGGCGCTCTGTCACCTGGCGCAGAAACGGAACGGCTTGGGCCGGGTGACCCGAGAGCCGCGCCGCGTCCGCCGCTAACAGCAGCGACTCGACGTCGTCGGCCACAGCCTCTGGGGCCGACGGCATCAGCTCGAACGCGCGCTTGTAGTCGCCGCGCTTGGCCTGCGCTTGCCAGTTCGAGTCCGAGCCCGAGGCTTTGGCCGTTTTGCGCTGCGGACGGCTGCGCGACTCCTCGGGGACGCGCGGGAACCAACCCGCTTCGTCCGCCGATAGCTGCAGCGAGCCTTCCGGCGCGTGCACCGCAACGCGACCGCGCAGCACCGACACGTGCGTGCGCTCGCCCTCGCGCCGCAGCTCGAAGGCAGTGCCGATCACCTCCACACTGACGAGGCCACACTCCACGCGAAACGCGCGTTCTTTGCGCGGCACCACATCCACACGTACGCGGCCGCTCAAGAGGCGCACCGACACGCGCTCGCGCACCACCTCATCGACGACTACGCGCGTCGCCGGATCGAGCAGCTCGAGGTGCGAGCCGTCGTCGAACTGCATGTGGCGATCGTCCGCTGCAGCCGTAGGCGGCGGGCTGGCCACCATAGGCACCGGCAGTGTCTGGGGCGCAGGCATACGCGGCCACGCCGCGAGCACTGCGCCCGTCACCACGAGCAGCCCGGCCGCACCGCCCAGCGTCTTGCGTTGCCGCTGCGAGCGGCGATGACGCTGGCGCGTACCGGCGAGGTTCTGCTCCGTGCGCTCGGCACTCCAGCCGTCCTTGATCTGCGCCAGCGCGCCTCGCACTTTGGGATCGAGCTCAGTCATGGGAGAGCTCCGCATCGATCATGGCCTGCGCGTCGATCAAGCGACGTTGCACAGTCGATTGAGAGCAATCCGCGAGCTCTGCCACCGCGTGCAGCGGCTCGTCGAGCACGTTGCGCAAGATCCAGATCACGCGCGTCTTGGCCGGCATGCGATCGAGCACTCGATACACTTGCGCGATCAGCGCGCGCTGATCGGGTGTCGCGGTCGCCGCTGCCAGCGCCCCATACTCCGCCGGAAGCTCTGGCAGGTGGAGCACGCGCCGCAGGTTGCGCTGGCGCAAGCGCCGTGTCGCGGTGCGTACCGTGATCTGCGCCAACCAACCCTTGAACGCCGCAGGCTCACGCAAGCGCTTGAGCCCACGCAGCACCTCCACGAAGACGTCTTGCACGAGATCGTCCACCTCACCGTCGCGGCCCAACAGCCTGACGGCGATCGACCCTACGTACGGCGCATAGCGCCGGTACAACACATCGAACGCTTCGAGGTGCTCGGGCACGTACGCGTCAGGCGCAGGGCTGCGCACGACCGTCAGCGCGGGCCGCGCTTTCGACGCGTTTATGGGCACGATCGACTCCACGCGTCGAAGCCGGGCTGCTTCAGCACAACACTGATCCCGAGCGCGTCGGCCATCGGGCACAGCGCGCTCAGCTCGCCGGCGACCTCCAGATCGAACACAGGTTTTCTGCGCTCGACCCACGGCGTCAACCGCTCGCAGCTGTCAGCGGCGAAGCAACCAAACGCGATCACCCAATCAAAGGCGTCGATCAGCTGCGTGCCCAGCATGAAGTCGCCGGACAGTCCCGGCGAGAGCCCGAGCGCACCCGCCTCGCTCGCGAGAAACCGGTCGTAGTCCAGCTGATCACTCTCGTTGAGCGCAAACCCGCTCTGACTGCGGTACGCATCGAGCGATCCGGGATAGATGCCGTCGAACCCTTTGTCGCGCGCGAGCATCATGCGCTTTCGCATGATCGCGCGCACCGCTGGGTCGCGGATGTCGAGCCAACTTTCGTTCGGATAGCTCGTGAGGCGCGAGCCGATCGCTTGCGCCGGAAAGTCATCCGCGTCCGGTCGCCACGGCTCGTGCGACCCGGCGCTCAAGTATGCGATCGCGACGCGGCCACGCGCGTGCAGCGCTGCGACCTCGGATGCGTCCGTGTCGAACAGGTCGAGCACGAACAGCTCGGCGGCCGCATCCAGCTGCGGCGTGCCCGTAATCTGATAGTGCAAGCGCATGCCTGAAACGATGCGCCCTACAGCCGCGGATTGGTCCTGCGCGGGCGGAGCGGTCCCGCCTGCCCCAGCTGCGGCTGGTTTAATACTGACCCCGGTGCCCCCATCCGTTTCACGCAACAGCGAACCCTCGGTGATGCCGCAAGCGACCGCAGCCAAGGACAGAAGCGCGCAGAACGCCGTGCGGACAGGTGTTGCCGCCGCGAGCTGCTGCGTTGGACGTTGGGGATTGATGGGTGCACCGGGTCGAGGTGAGAGGCCTCACGGTCTATGTGCTAGGAGCGCGGCGAATCTGGTCAGACACCTGCACGATCCCGCTCGAATCTCACCCGGCGCGCGCAGCCACTGAACATGCGGTGGGTCCCGGACGTGCTAGCGTGCGCGGCTCCATGCTGGAAAGTCGAGCATGTTTGTGGGTTTGGCTGCTGCTCTGCGGGTGGCTGCCCTGCGCGTCGGCAGGCGCGCAAAGCGCAGCGTGGCTGCAGCTGCCCGGCGATCCAGAGGAGCTGCAGCGGGCGTGCAGCGGTCGCCCCGGCCTCGAGACGTTCGGTCAGGACGGTTATTTCGGCATCGAATGCGGGTACCAGCCGCTGCTCCTCGGCAGTCGCGTGCCGGTCGCTCCCGCGCCGCACGTAGCGTGGGCGAAGCCGTACGCGCGCGGTCCGATCAAGCTGCTGATCATCACGACGTTCGGCAATGCGTACGCAGATGTCGACGAGCTCGCGCAGGTCACTCGTGAGCTGGATCTCGACGTTCGCTGGCTCCTCGTCGGCGAAAAAGCGGTGACGCATCCCGAGCTGGCAGACGAGCGCTATCGGACGGTGTTTCTCCCCGAGCAAGCGCGCGCTGTGCTGCGCGAGGACTTCGATGCCATCCTGATCACGTTCGGCACGAACACGCCGGGCTTCGGCGAGGCGCGCGCGCACCCATACCTGCCAGGTGACGTGTACCGCACGATCCTCGACAAGGTGAGCGCCGGCACCGGGCTCTTAATCGTGGGCCAAAGCTCGGGCGGATACTGGCTGGACGACACGCCGCTCGCAGCGGCAGCGCCTGCGCGCATGACGCGCGAGCACTTTCGGCTCACCGGCGAGGAGGCGCGCATCACCGATGGGCCGGACGGCGCCTTGTTTCGCGGCATCGATTACGCGCCGCACTGGTACACGCAGGAGCGGCCACTGATCGTGTACGGCTGGCGCCTGCGCCGCGACGCACGCGTGCTCGCCCGCGCGGGGCATAGGCCGCTCGCCATGGCGCGCATGCACGGCGAGGGGCGGATCTTGCTGCTGGGCTGGGACGGTACGCTCGGGCCGCGACGCCACGCGAGCCGCACGCGGCTCGAGCACAACAACGCGCTCACGCTCAAGGCGCTCACTTTCGCCGCGCGCAAGGAGCCCGAAGTGTTGCTCGATCTGTCGCAGGCGCGCGCCGCGGCTGGCGAGCCAGCGCTCTTGAGCGCGACGCTCACAGCGGCAGCACAGCTGAAGGTCACGGTGCGCGACGACACGTTTCGCCCGCTCCATGTGCTCGATTGGCGAGCGCGAGCGGGAGAAAATGTGTTCCGGCTACCGGGCTTGGCGCAGGGCGAATACTTCCTGGAAGCTATCGCACGCGACGCGCAAGGACGCGTGCTCACGTGGGGTGATCAGAAGCTGATCGTTCACGGCGACGCGCACCTCACTGTCAGCACCGACAAGGAAATCTATCGCGTCGGGGATAGCGTTCACATCCGCGCGCAGCTCCCCGGGAGCGCAGGGCTCAACGCCAGTCTCACAGTGCGCGATGCCACCGGCCGCGTGCTCGCGCGGGAGAGCCAGCTGATTACGGAAAGCACACAGTTCGATTACACGATCCATGCAAGCATGGTCGCGCCACATCGCGCGACGGTCGAGATCGCGCGCGGCACCGCACCGCTCGTGCGCGCTTCGGCGCAGTTCTTCGTGCCCTCGACGCGCTGGACCGACTACGAGAACGTGTTCACCCCGACCAATCGCGCGGCGCCGAGCAGTCGGCTGCTCCGCGACGAAGCGGGCATGACAGCCGTGTTCGATGCGCTCGGGCAGGACGAAGTGAGCAGCGCCGTCGCGCACTTCGGACAGCACATCGCGCGCATGAACGATGGCGCGCTGGAGCCCAGGTTGGTGCAGACGCAGCCGCTGCGAGCGGCAGAGGCGCCCAAGGCCATGTTGCAGCGCGCGATCGGCGCCGCCAAGCGCTACGGGTCGCTGCTGTGGATGCTGCAAGACGAGCGACACCAGGTCGGTGACCCCGGCCCGCCGGATGCCGAAGGCCTGTCACGCTTTCGGCAGTACCTGCGCGCGCAGTACGGCAGCCTCGCAGCGCTCAACAAGTCGTGGGAGACGCGCTACCGCTCCTGGGATGAAGCACACCCGACGCTCACAGCTGCAGTGCAAGGCGGCGTGCCGAACCTCGCACCTTGGCTGGACTTCCGCTTGTACGTCGCGGATCAAGCGTACCAGCTCGACGCAGAGCTCGCCCGCGAGATCCGCGCGGAGCTCGGGAGCGACTCGTGGATCGGGATCGATGGCTTCACCTCCTCGCCACCGGCCCTGCCCTACGCTGCCATCGACTTTGGGCGTCTCGCCGCGGAAGGCGTCCACAATTTCTACGCGCCTTATGGCGACGACTTCGTGCTCGCTTCGCTGATCGACGGGCCTAAAGCGAAGTACGTCGGCTGGTCGATGTCGCGTGCGGACTACTTCGGTGCGCCGTGGCGCGACGTGTTTCGCGGGCACTGGGGCACGCTGCGCTTCTTCGGGCCGACGTTCGCCAGTGAATTCGGTTATCTCTTGCCCCCTGGGCGCTGGACCGGAGAGAGCACGCGCGAGCTGCGTCATGGTGTCGGCAAGCTGCTGATCGGCAGCGAGCGCGAGCTTTCGCCCGTCGTGATCCTCTACAACTATCCTGCGCTTGCCGCCAACAGCGGCGCTCATCTCTGGGATGCGCGCCATGGTGGTGCTGGCCTCGCGTGGGCTGCTGGCGAGAGCCGCGAGGTGATCGAGCAGCTGCTCTGGGCATCGGGCGTTTCGTTCGGCTATCAGACCGATCGCCAGGTGGCGCGCGGGAGCTTGAAAGGCAAGCGGCTCCTGATCGTTCCGCGCCAGATGGGCGTGGCGCTGTCGGACTCGACGGCGCGGGCGATCGAGCAGTTCGTGCGCGATGGCGGCACGGTGCTCGCGGACCTGGCGCCAGGCTTGTGCGATGAGCACGGCAAGCCGCGCGCAGTCGGCGCACTCGATGGCCTGTTCGGGGTGCAGACCTCGGGCGAGTCGATCGCACACGGCGAGCGCGACTTCCATGCGGGTGTGCTCGAGCCCCATCCGCTCGTGCCGCAAGGCGAGTGGTTTCTAAACGAGTGGTACGACCGAGGCCTGCGCGTGCGCGGCGGTCGCGTGCTCGGCGCGCACATCCTGGACAAGACACCGGCGTTCATCGTCAAGCAGACCGGGCGCGGACGCACGCTGCTCTTGAACACATTGCTCGCAGCGCAGCTGCCAGGACCCGCATTCGGCTGGCCCGAGCAACACGCGCTGATGCGCTTGCTGCTGAAAGCGGCAGACATACAAGCACACGCGCTCGTCGAATCGCATGCGCCCGAGACGCACTGCGAGGTGAATCGGTTGCGCGACGGCGCGAACAGCTACGTGGGATTCTACGCGCATCGCGATCCTGACGCGGACCCTCAGCACGTGCGCGCGCGCTTCCCTGACGAAAAAGAGACGTATGATGTGCGAGCAGCTCGCTACCTCGGCCGGGTGAGTGAGGTCGCGCTGCCGCTGCGCAAGCAAGAGGCGGCGTTGTTTGCGCGCCTCGACTACAGGCTCGACAAGCTTGCGCTCGAGCTGCCGCCCAGAGCGGCGCTCGGTGGGGCGGCCCCGATCGCGTTCGTGCTCGAAGCGAGCCGGACGCCGGGGCGACACGTCGTCCATGTCGAGGTCCGCGGGCCGGGCGGTGGGATCATGCCGCTCTACACGCAGAACGTGGTGCTAGAGGGCGGCCGCGGACAGCTGCAGCTGTGGACGGCACTGAACGATCCGAAGGGAACGTGGAAGATCAGCGCGCGCGAGGTCGTGTCCGGTCTCACAGCGGAAGGGAGCGTCGAGCTGCGATGATGCGATGCGCGCTGTCAGCCATCCTGTGTATCGGCCTGTGCGTCGCGGCTGGAGTCGCCGCTGACAGCGGCAATGCTCGAAACTTCGGCACGCTGCAACGGGTGGCCATCCGCTGGCGGGACAACCCGCAGGTCGAGCTCACAGCCAACACGCTCCGCCTCACGCGCCCAGGCGAAGCGATCCGCAGCGAGCCGCTGCCGCTCGTACCCCTGCAGCGCTACGGCATCAGCGCTACGATCGCCCGAGGTCCCGGCAGCAATCCGCGCTTCATGATCAGCTACGTGGATGCACGCGGCGACACGGTCGAGTGGATGCCCGCATGGCAACACCCGAACAGCGCTCACGCCGACTGGCTACCGCTGTCCGCGCACGCGCAGCGCTACGTGCAAGGCTTCGTGCTGCCGCCCGGCGCGTCACAACCAAGTCTCGTGCTGCGCCTCGAGGCAAAGACCGACAAGGCTCCTGTGCGCTTTCTCCACTGGACCTTGAGCGACCTGCGCATCGAAGCGCTCGGCAAAGTCGCATGTTGCGACCGGCTCGGCGACAACCTGCTCTGGAGCGGCGACTTTGAGGCTGCCACAAGTGACGGGCAACCCAAGCACTGGTCGCAGTGGAGCCCGACGGCCGACAACCGCGTCGAAGTGATCGAGCTGCCGGGCGAGCCGGCACACAGTCATGTGCTGCGCATCCAGGCGGGCAGCAGGGTGCACTTGTTCTCGCGCTACTTCGCACCCGTCAGCTCTGGCCGCGCCTATCGCATCTCGCTGCAGGCGCGCGGCCAGGGGCGCGTGGAGCTCGATGCCCACTCGATGATCCGCGAACGCCCAGTCCCCCTGCGCGTAGGCAATCGCTCCGAAGGTGTCGCACCCATCGCGGTGCACGCCCAAGCCTGGCAGGAGCTCAGCACCGTGTGGTTCGCAGAAGCCCCGAATGTCGCCCAGGCTGAGGTCGTGCTCTCGATCAGCGCGGAGAGCACCATGGAGATCGATACGGTCGAGCTGCGTCCGTACGAGTGACCTGGACGCTGGCGCCGCGCACAAAACGCAGCGCCAGCAGGCCGAGCTCAGTTCTCAGGGAAGTATTCGCTGACGTCGTAGCCCTTGAACTCGCAGTACGACTTCAGATCACGACGCAGCACGCGCGCGGCGATCGCAGCCACCGCGATGTCATCCAACATGCCGATGCCCAAGAGCGCCTCTGGCAGCACATCCGCAGGGTTCGCGACGTACAGGATGGCAGCAGCGCCGACGGCGAGCGAGTGCCACGGGATTCTGCGATAGGTCCCGGCGCGGTAGTCGTCGATCAGCTCCATCATCAGCTTGGTCTGATTCGCTACGAGATGCATGCGATCGGGCAAGTCGCGCCAGGCTGCCGTGACTCGACCTCTCTGCATCGCGAGCTTGACGAGATGGCGATGACCGATGCGCTTCGCGATCTTCTCTTCGAAGAAGCGAGGCAGCGCCTTTTGTGGCAGTGGTGCAGTCGATTCCGGAACGTTGTTGGCATTGCCAACCGCCACGTTCTCGATCACCCGCTGCCGAGTTGTCTCGTCGATCCGCTCCTCGAGATTGGCCGTAAGCGTCGAGCTCATAGTGTCCCTCCAGGCTTTTGGGCCAACGCAACATCCGCGCCACGTCGTAGGCGACTCAGACGCGGGTTGAGCCACGCTTGCGGGGCATTTTGGAGCGCTGAGCGCTCCTGCCGCGCGCACGGTGGCGCGTTGGGGCCTACTCAGCCATCAGCTGCAGGCGCACATGGTCGCACCAGCTCACTCCGCGAGGGTGCGAGCTTTGATGGTGCGGTGCGCTGCGGTGAAGCCAACCGCGGCTGCGAGGACAAACGAGAGGACGCCCCACCCCGGCCATGCGATGCCGCTAGGATCGATGTGCAACGTGCTCGCGATGATGCGGATGAGGAGCGTAAGTCCCGCGTACACACCGAGACTGGCGCCGAGCACGAGCCGAATGCGGTCGAGCACATCCATCACGCGTGGCGTGCTCGGCCACACGTGCTTGGCCAAGAACCACGTCCAGATGATGGCGGGCGCCATCAGTAAGCCGAGCGAAGCGAGCGCAGCAAAGGCGATCTCCGCGCTCGTCAACGGCTCGCTCCCGCGCACCACGCGCACGACACCGAGGCTCACCTCCAAGCTGCCGGCCAAGAGATAGAGCGCGCTGAAGATCGAGTACACGACCAAGCTCGTGCGCGCCTTTTCGAGCGCGTTGTAGACGCCGCCCCACATGCGGAAGAACTGCGTCTCGAAGCGCGGTGCACCGACCTTGGTCGGCGTGCTCGGGCGGTCGCCTTTTGTCGTCTTCGACGAGACTACATTCGCCTGCGCTGTGATGACTGGCCGATCGAACTCAGCGAGCGCATCGTCGAGCTCGCGCATCGTCGAGTAACGATCGCGTGGCTGCTTCGCCATCGCTTTCTGGATCACGACCTCGAGCCCCTGCGGAATGCCCGGCACGATGGTCGTCGGTCGCGGTGGATCTTCGGTCAGCACGGCAGCCAACGTGGCCATCGGCTCTTCGCCATCGAACGGACGTCGGCCGGTCACCGCTTCGTAAAGGATCGCACCGACCGAATACACATCGGCGCGATGATCGACACGACGGCCGCGCGCTTGCTCGGGCGGCATGTACGTCGGCGTGCCCATCACCGTCCCCGTCTTCGTGAGCTTCGCCGCCGCACTGCCGACGCGTGAGATGCCGAAGTCGAGCACCTTGGTCGTACGCGCCGAGCCGTCACCGACCAGAAACAGATTCTCCGGCTTGATGTCGCGGTGCACGATGCCCTTCTCGTGCGCGGCCATCAGGGCGCGACAAATGGGCCGGCAAATCGCGACTGCCTCTTCGACTGGAAGCTTACCGCGACGCTCGAGGTACGAGCCGAGCTGCTGTCCTTGCAGCAGCTCAGCGACGATATAAGGACGACCGTCAGGCAGCTCATTAACATCGAGCACTCCGACGATGTTCGGATGCTGCAGCGCGCCGGTAGCTTCCGCCTCACGCAGGAAGCGACCGACGACCTGCGGCTGGCGCGAGAGATCGGCGTGCAGGACTTTGATCGCGAGGCGCTTGCTCGTGAGCCGGGTATGCCGCGCCTCATAGACGCGACCCATACCGCCTTCGCCGATCTTGCGAAGGATCTGGTACGCGTCGCCGAGCACTACGCTGATCAGCGGGTCGTCGTCGTTGTCCTGGGTGGAAGCCTCGACGAGCTGTGTGGCATCGCGCGGGCAGTGCCGGAAGTCGCCGGGATAGCGCTCTCCGCACGTTGGGCAATGCTTGCGTTGACGCCGCATCGGCGAGAGCAAAGCCAGCTCGCCGCCGGTTCCATGAGAGGGAGGGCTGCTCTCGGATCGATCCTGATCGTCCGCGCTTTTTGCGACGAGCGCGTCTGACTCGCGAATCGCAAGCGCCACGGGTCCTGAAGTGGGCTCTGAGCTCGAGTGGACCAGCTCCTCGCTTGCGGGAGCCTCCTTCTTCATCGCATCGCTTTGCGTGCGGGCGCGCCTGCTAAGGACCACGTGAATTCCCCGGTAAGTTAAAGCTGCGCTGGGCGCAGCACGTGGTGGCCCGATGCCCTTCCCCGCGCGCTGCTCCATCTCGCTGCGTTCGCAGGCATCTGTCTAGCGCAACACACGATCAAAAGCATCGGGGATTCGACGTGACTAACAACTTAGTCGTGCACAATGTCATGCTGACAGCGGCGCTTTGATCTTGTCAGCGTGACAACACGCGGACATCGGAATGTGCATGCTCCACGCTGCGGGTGGCGTGCATGCCCCACGCGATCGCAAACGCGCGCATGTCGATGGTTGATGACGGCGGTGCGGGACTCGCTCCGCAAGCTCCAAGACCTTTTGATCACAGCGGCGGTGCGGATGCGCTCCGCGACTCGCGACCTCTTGATCACAGCGGCGGTGCGGGACTCGCTCCGCGAGCTCCGCTAGTCCGCGACTCCCGACCTCTGTCCAACTCTAAGGCGCCGTCTCCGTCGCCGGTTGTGAGAGTGGGTTGAGCACAATCGAGCGCGAGTCCCGACTCGAATCAGTGTGCGTGCGGCGTGACGCGTGCCTTGTTGAGCGCCGTCTCAACTTCCAATGAGCGCTCGAAGCTCGCACAGGGTAACCGGCCGGTCACGCGCGCGGCGCAGCTGGTAGCGGCGACGACACCCGCAGCGCGACGATCGCGACCAGCGCGAGCAGAGCTGCCCCGGTGTACATGCTCGGGTAACCCGCACGCGCCGCGAGCACGCCCCACACGAGACCGCCGGTGCTCGATCCCAAATTGAAGGAGCCGTTGAACAACACCATGCCGAGCCCTTTGCGTGAGGACGGCAGCACCTCGAGCACCAAGGCGTTGAGCGTGGGATACAGCAGCCCGTGCGCCGAGCCGAACGCGAAGCCATAGACGAACAACAGCTCCGGCTGCAACCCGCGCATCACGATCGTCGCGAGGCCGTAGGCGAGCACCGTCCAGGTCGCCACGCGGCGTCTGCCGAGACGGTCGCCGAGACCGCCAAGAAACAACCGACACAAGACAGCCGCGAGCGTGAAACCGAGGAAGAAGCCGCGCACCTCGCGTGCGCCGAGGCTGATGGCATACGGTTGCAAGAAACTGAAGCCTGCGACGAACACCATGCCGATCAGCACGCCTGCGACCAGCGGCCCCACGAGCGGTGCGATCATGACAGGCTCGGCAGCTGAAGGCTGCGTGCTGTGCGCGCTCCTCGGCGCGCGCAAGAAGAAGGACATGGCGAGGGCGCACACGCCGGACGCCGCACCCAGCTCGAACACGAGGTGCCAGCCGAAGCGCTCCGCGAGCGGCTCGGCGACCGCGGTCGAGATCGCGTTCATGGCCACGTTCGCGCTGCCCAGCCAACCGATGGCTTGACCGAGCGCACGCGGCGGCGCGTAGTCTGTAAGGAGCGCGGCCGCTGCGTTGTATGCGAGCACAAACGATGCAGACAGGCAGCCTTGCAGCAAGAACACGAGCGGCCCGATCGCGTGCACCTGTAAGAAGCCCAGCGAGAGCAGCACGATCAAGCCGGAGCCGAGCTGAAAGAACAGCCTGCGCCCGAGCCGATCGAGACCGCGCGCTGCGAACGGAACGGTGAGCAGACCCGCGAAGCCGCCCATGGCCGCGACGTGGCCGATGGTCTCGGGTCCGGCATGCAGCTCGGTCGCGAGGAACTTGGGTGTAAGGAGGTACAGCGACCAGCCAAACCCGAACACGATCTGCGCGAGCAAGATGCCCAAGACGTCGCGCGTCACCCACCGTTGCTCGCCAGCCATTGGCTAGCGCCCTTAGCTCTCGGCCCAGCCCCCAGTCAAGGTACGGCTTCGCGTTCCCGCCAATGCCAGCTGCGGCTTGCGCGAGCGCTACGAGGGGTGCACGTCTATACGTGATGATCACCTCGCAAAGAACCTGGTGCCAAGCTTCATTGGCGGCCTGTGCCGTGCTGCTGTGTGTGTCTGGCGTCGCAGCCCAGGGCTACCGAGAACTGGCAGCCGCACCCCGAGCGACGTCGGACGTCGACCTGTTCACCGTCGCAAGTGGCGCGGCCATCGAGCACCGCTTTGGCAGCATCGACGACATCGAAGAGGAGACCGGCGTCGAGCTAGGAGGGATCGAGCGGCTCCCCGGCGAGGCGACCGACATCGCTGCGCTCGAGCTCGCCGAGGGGCGCTTCGAAGTGTTCATCGTCGATCGCAACCAGTCGCTCTGGCACAGCTGGCAGCAGCCGGACACGCGTGCCTGGACAGAGTGGCGGCAGCTCGACAGCGCCACCAAGAGAGTCGCGGTCGCACGTGAGGTCGGCGGCCGCGTGGAGCTGTTTGTGATCGGCAGCGATGATGCGGTCTGGCACCGTGGTCGCGGGCCCGACGCGGACTTCGGCGAGTGGCACCGGATCGAGTGGCTCGGCACGCAGCTGTCAGCTGCAGCAGCCACCGGCGGCGGCTTCGAGCTCGCTGTGATCGGGCAAGACGGCGCGATCTCGGCGCAGCGCTTCGGCGCGGACGGTCAGCCAATAGGTGAGCCGGAGAACCTCGGCGGCGAGTCGTACGACGTCGCGCTGTCCAGCCTGCCGGGTGGTGGCTACAGCCTCGTCGCAGTCGGCACGGCGAATGATCTGTGGGAGCGTCGCGTCGTGTCGGCGGAAGAAGGTTTCCGTGACTGGCAGAGCTTGCCGTTCGGCGCGGAGCGCGTGGCGCTCGCCGAAACGGACACGGGTTTGGCGTTGTACACGATCAGCAACGGAGAGGTCGCGAAGTCGCAGCTCACAGCGGCAGATGCCGAGTGGAGCGAGCCACAGGTAGTGCTCGAAGCTTCCGCGTTCGAGAGCGAGCTGCGCGGTCGTGCGCGGCTGATCATCCCGAGCCTCGATGTCGATCAAGATGTTCCAGTCACGATCGGTCTGCGCTTCAACGTCGATGGCACTGTCGCGATCACATCGTTCCCAACAGTCGTCACCGAGCGCTTCGACACACCATTCGGCGCTACGACTTCGACGATCAGCTTGCCGCAGAGTGGTGTCGGCGAGCTGCGCCGGGGCGACGGTCTCTTGCGCTTGCCGGTCACGCTGCGCTTCGATCAGAGCTTGGATCTGCCGATCATCGCGGAGGATGGCAACTTGGGTCTCGATCTCAGCAGCGCAAACGCCGATGGAAAGCCGCTCGATCCTGCGACGGGCGAAGTGTCGCTCAGCGCACAGGGCAACTTTGAAGGCGATGGCTCGACCAACCCACTCGATGGTCAGAGCTGCCAGGTGATCGTCAGCGGCCGGCTCACACCGGCGCCTTAGTCACGCCAAGTCGAGGAAGCGCTGACGCACATCGGGCGTAGGAACCATGCACAGCTCGCGCTTCCCGAACAGCTTGTAGCGATTGCGCGCGAACAGCCGGTACGCCCAGTCGCGCAGCGGTTTCGGGACGAACAAGAGACCCGCCGCTAGCGCATACACGCCGCCCAGACGACGCGCGGTCTCGAGCACGCCATCGCTGTTCATGAAGATCTTGTCGCCGTCGATCAGCACGCTGGTGCTGAGCGGCAGGTCTTGCAGACCATGCTTGGCCAAGAGCGCCTTGCCGGCGTCTGACTGCAGCGATGCGAAGCGAAACTTCCCTTCCCGGTCGTGCCGGATGAGGAAGTTCACGCCGTCGTTGCAGAAGTTGCAAACGCCGTCGAAGAGGAAAATCGGTCCGGTGCTGGCGTCCATGCTCAGTAATTAGGACCGGCCTGAAACACCGTCAAGGACGCCTCCAGGTCATGCCTCTTTGCCTCCTCTGTCTCTTATGATAGACAAGCGTCCCCTATTGCAACACGAGGCAAACATGAGCCAGAAGCGGCAGATTCGGTTGGGCGCATTCATCTCCGGACCAGGGCACCATGTGGCCGCTTGGCGACATCCGCAGTCAAAGGCCGATGGCCGCTTCAACTTCGAGCACCTCAAGGGCGTGACGCAGCTCGCGGAGCGCGGGTTGTTCGATGCAGTGTTTCTGGCCGATGGGCTCGCATCGCGAAACAGGCCCTCCGCGGATGGTCGCACCTCCGGTGGCGCAGGGTTCGAGCCGGTCACGTTGTTTTCGGCCCTGTCAGCGGTGACCCAGCACATTGGCTTCATCGCGACGGCTTCGACGACCTACGAGGATCCTTATATCCTCGCACGCAAGTTCGCTTCACTCGATGTGCTGAGCGGGGGTCGCGCCGGTTGGAACGTGGTGACGACCGGTGGTGCAGAAGCTGCTGGCAACTTCGGGCTCGAAGCGCATCCTGATCACGCGCTCCGCTACGAGCGCGCACGCGAGTTCGTCGAGGTGGTGCGCGGCTTGTGGGACAGCTGGGAAGACGACGCGTTCCTTCTCGATAAAGAGAGCGGCTACTTCTACGACCCGAGCAAAGTTCATCTACTGAACCACCAGGGCAAGCACCTGCGTGTGCGCGGTCCGCTCAATGTGCCCCGTCCCGTGCAAGGCCATCCGGTGATCGTGCAAGCCGGCGCCTCGAACGATGGTCGCGAGCTCGCCGCGCAAACTGCCGAGGTGATCTTCACCGCGTGGCAAAATCTCGAAGAAGCGCAGGCGTTCTACCGCGATCTCAAGGGTCGGCTCGCGAGATACGGGCGCCATCCCGATGAGCTGAAGGTCATGCCTGGTGTGTTCCCTGTGATCGGCCGCACCGAATGGGAAGCAAAGGCGAAGTTCCAAGAGCTGCAGGACTTGATCTTGCCGGAGGTCGGGCTCGCACAGCTGTCAGGCTTGATCGGTGGCTTCGATCTGTCTGGCTATCCCATCGATGGGCCCGTGCCGGAGCTGCCCGAGACCAACAACAACAAGAGCCGCCAGGCGCTGATGCTCAAGATCGCGCGCGATCGCAAGCTGACGATCCGCGAGCTGTACCTGTCGATCGCGGGTGCGCGCGGGCACTGGCAGCTGGTCGGTACGCCCGAGCAGATCGCTGATCAGCTGCAGAGCTGGTTCGAGAACGAAGCAGCTGATGGCTTCAACATCATGCCTCCTGTCATGCCGGGCAGCTTGCACGACTTCGTGGAGCTGGTGGTGCCCGAGCTGCAGCGACGCGGGCTGTTCAGGACTTCGTACGAGGGTCGCACGCTGCGCGAGAACTTGGGCCTTGCGAGGCCTGAGAACCGCTTCGCCGCTGATCGTCGCAGGAGCGAAAGCAGCGCTGCCGAATGACCTTGCCATTCGCGCGCTCGACACCAGGTGAGATGACATGACTGATTCGAAACAACACGAAGAGGTAGTGTGGGTCGCAGGCGTGGGCGCCAAAGCTGGGTTGGGCGCTGCGGTCGCGCGGCGCTTCGCTCGCGCTGGTCTCACCGCTGTCGTGACAGGGCGCACTGCTGCCAATCTCGAGCAGGTCGTCGAAGACATTCGCGCTGCGGGCGGCAAAGCACATGCCCTACCCACCGATGTCAGTCAGGAAGCCGAGGTCGTGCGCGCGGCGGCGCGCATCGCGCAGCTGGGGCAGCTGAGAGCGGCAGTGTTCAACGCGGGGTCGATGGTCGCTGTGCCCTCGCTCGAGCTGAGCGGAAGCGACTTCGAGCAGACGCTGCGCATCAACACGCTCGGCGGTTTCTTGTTTGGTCGTGAAGCGTTGCGCATCCTTGTCGCAGCCCAACAGGGCACGCTGATCTTTACCGGCGCCACCGGGTCGCTGCGCGGCAAGCCCCCGTTTGCAGCCTTTGCCGCAGCGAAAGCTGGATTGCGATCGGTCAGCCAGACGTTCGCGCGCGAGTTCGGCCCCAAAGGTGTACACGTCGCGCACGTCGTTATCGACGGCGGCATCGATGGCGAACGCCTGCGCTCACGCGCGCCTGAGCGCGTGGCAAAGGCCGGCCCGGATGGCCTCCTGCAACCAGACGCGATCGCAGAGGTCTACTACCAGCTTCATCTGCAGCAGCGCAGCGCGTGGGCCTTGGAGCTCGACCTGCGACCGTTCAAAGAGCCCTTTTGAGCCAGCGCTCCTAATACTCGTCGTGGCGACGCCACCACTGATAAGGCTCACCCTGCGGACGACCTTGGGGTGAGTCTTCCCAGTTCTCTTGACGACCAAAAGGCGTCAGGTCGAGCAAACGCCAGATCGTGCCTGCCGGCTCGAGCCCGCGTGCCGTGGTGAAGTAGGTGCGGTACACATTGTCGCCGTCGCGCACGAGCACGCTGAGCCCGTGGTCCTCGCCATCTTCGGTGCTGACGCCAAAGTCCTGGTTGAAGCTGTTGGCTGCGGAAGAGACCCAGACCTGATCCCAGCCCATGCGCTTTTGGTACGCGAGCAGCTTTTCGAGCGGGGCGCGAGAGACAACGGCAAACGACACGTCTCGCTGCGCGAGATGTGTGCGCGTGAACTGGCCGAGGTTGTCGATGTACATCGAGCAGCCGGGGCAGCCCGCATTCGGCCAGCCATTCACACCCGGCGCGAACATGAAGTGGTACAGGAGTAGCTGCGTGCGGCCCTGGAACAGCTCGAGCAACGACACAGGCCCGTTCGGTCCGGCGAAGGTGTAGCTCTTTTCGATCTTCACCATCGGCATCCGGCGGCGCGCTGCGGCGAGCGCATCGTGCGCGCGCGTGAGCTCCTTCTCGCGCACGAGCAGCGCCTCGAGCTGCGTTTTCCAATCCTCTGCGCTCACCACGGGCGGAAGGGCGGGATTCGGCTGGGTCGACATGGTCACCTCCCTGGCGTACCTAGGAAGCCCAGAGCATATGCCAGGCCATCGGGTCACGGCGATCGATAACCTCGCCGATCGGAACGAAAGCCACGCCCTTCGGGCTTTGAGGCTCTAGCGCTAGGTCTCCGAACACAGGAGGTTTTCGCCATGCTCTACGACGTCGCCATCATCGGAGGCGGCCCATCTGGCCTGTCCGCCGCTCTCGCGCTCGGCCGTGCACGCAAACGCGTCTTGGTTCTGGACGCGGGCCCGCGTCGCAACGCAGCCGCGGTCCACATGCACAACTTTGTGACGCGCGACGGCACACCCCCGGACGAGTTCCGCAAGATCGGCGGCAGCCAGCTCGCAACGTACCCGAACGTCGAGCTCCGCGCGCAACCAGTCGCAGCCATCAGCGGCACGCGCGGCGCGTTTCAGCTCCAGCTCGGCGGGGGAACGATCGAAGCGCGGCGCATCCTGCTCGCGACCGGCATGATCGACGAGGCGCTGCCGATCGAAGGCTTTCGCGAGCTGTGGGGCAGCGCGGTGTTCCAGTGCCCGTATTGCCATGGCTGGGAGGTCCAAGATCGCCGCTGGGCGTGTCTGGCTCGCAGCGCCGAGTGGGCGCACATCCTCCCGTTCACCTTGCAGCTACGCGGCTGGACTGACCATGTCACGCTGTTCGTGACAGAAGAGCTCGGATTACCAGAAGCATCACACCAGCAGCTCACGGCGGCGGGTGTTCGAGTCGAGCTGTCACCTGTCAAGCGCCTGGTCGCACGCGGCAAGGAGCTCGATTCGGTAGAGCTCGCGAGCGGCGAGCGCGTTGCATGCGACATCCTGTTCGCGCACCCTCCGCAGCAACAAGTGCCGCTGGTCCGCGAGCTCGGCGTTGCCCTGGACAACGACGGCTTCGTGCAGATCGACCCGATGCGCCGCGACACCAGCATCCCCGGCATCTACGCAGCTGGCGATCTCACCAGCCGCATGCAGGCAGCGATCTTTGCAGCCGCCTCCGGCACCCACGCCGCGGCCATGCTCAACTTCGACCTTACGGTCTAGCTGCCGTGCGCGTTTCGCCAAGCGGCAGGGGTGGCCCCGTGCTCGCGGCGAAACATGCGGATAAAGTGCGTGCTGTCGGCGTAGCCTACGCGCTCTGCGATCACATCCACCATCTCGTCCGAGTGCAGAAGTAGGCGCCGCGCTTCCGCCATGCGCGCGCTCACGATCCACTCGACGGCGCTGCGTCCGGTCGCACGCGACAACGCATGGGTCACGTACGCCGGGCTGCGGCCGACAGCTCTCGCGACCTCTTGGAGCGTCAGCGGTCGCAGGCAGTTGCGCTCGATGTAGCGCAAGCTCTCGACGACCACGCTCGGCGGGGCGCTCGCTGCGCCGAGCGCACGCGGCGCAGCTGCGCTGTCCACCTCGTTCAAGATCAGCGTGAGCAAGCTCTGCTGCACCGCAGCGAGCGTGCTCTTGTCGCGCATCGGTTGACGCGCGGTCTGCGCGAGCTCACGAAAAAGCTGCTCCAGAAACCCGTGCCGCGCAGCAGGCACATGCACCACCGCCGCACCTCCGTCGCGTACTCTCTCGAACGGCTCGAGCAATGAAGCCGCGCCGTTCGCAGCAAAGCACGGCACGCAGAACGATAGACCCCAGTACCCGGGCCGTTCCTCGCTGAGGTGTCTGTGGGCTGAGCCCGCGGGAATGAGCATCGCGTCGCCCGGCGTCAGCTGCCACTCGCCGTTCTGCTCCATGCGCGACTGCCCATCCGTGAAGAACGCGAGGGCTGCATAGCTGTGCGTCACCGGTGGATGCGGCTTGCGATCGACGCGCGCCGCTGCGTGCCACGCGGCGGTGACCGGTGAGGCCTGATTCGTGAGGTTGTCGACGTGGAGTGGGCGGACAGCTTGCACGAGCTACAGCGTGACACACGGACGCCCGGTACGCGAAGAGCTCGAATTTATTCGCGGTCAAAGGCTTTGCCGGAGAAGCGGTCGGTGAACAGACAGTCGTCGACCGCTTTGCGCTTGGGCCGCCCGTAGCGGCCGACGGGCCAGCCGATCGGGATGAGCGCTGCGGTGGGGATGCGCTCGGGCAAGCCGAGATACGCGTCGATCTCGCGGCCGAACGTGCGGTGCACAGTGGTGAGCGACGCACCGAGCCCGACCCCGCGACAAGCGAGCAGAATGTTCTGGATGCACGGAAAGAGCGCCTGGCTCTGCTCATGGCCGCGCCGCGTCCACCCTGCGACAAACAGCTGCACCGGCACCTCGTGCATGTGCTCGGCGAGATGACGCGCCGCAGCGATGTTCTTGCGCTTGTCCTCTGGAAAATCCGGCGACTTCGCAGCGTCGAGCGCGGGCGCGATGTAGCTCTCGAATGCGGTGCGGTAGCGCTCCGCGACGAACGCACGCCGCTCCTGATCCGTCACGGCGATGAAGAACCAAGGCTGGCGATTGCCACCGCTCGGCGCGAACGTGCCCGCTTCGCACACCTTGCGGATCAGCGCCATCGGCACCGGATCAGGCTTCAGGCGCCTGATCGCGCGGGTCGTGCGCAGCGCCTCGAACAACAGCACATCCTCACCGATCGTCTCGACGTTCACGTCCTGCATGGCCGCGCAATCTAACTGAATACACGTGCTTTACAATCTCAGCGCTTGGACTTCGGCTTGCGCGGCGCGAGATAGCGGATCACCAACGCGCAGATCTCATCCACGATCTCTGCATCGTTGTGTCGCTGCGGCCGCAAGATGACGGCGCGATGCGTCAACGCCTCGACCGTTGACACCAAGATGAACGCGGTGAGCGCGTGGTTTTGCGGGGTGATCTCATCGGCATGGGCTTCCAGATATGCCTGCATCAGCGCCACGTGCTCGTCCATCAGCGCTTCGATCTTAGCGAAGTCGCCCACGCGCGGCAGCTGCTCGGCGAACACGCGATGCAGCGCGGGGTCCACGCGGTGGAGCTCGAACATCAGCTCGATGAAGCGGCGAGCTGCACGCTCCACCGGCAGCGCGGCGACCCGCGCAGCCTCCTGACGCATCTGCAGTGTGATGCTGTCGAGGTGTTCTTGGAGCAGCGCCGCGACCAGCGCCTCCTTGCTGGGGAAGTATTGGTACAGCGAGCCGACGCTGGCTCCCGCCTCTTCGGCCACGCGATTGGTGGTCAGCGCATCGTAGCCGTCGCGGATGAGAATGCGAGCCGTTGCGCGCATCAGCATCTCCACCATGTGCTTCGAACGCGCCTGGATCGGCTTCTTTCTAGCGTTTGCACGCGCGCGCTGTGCGAGCGGGCGAGCCTTCTTGGGACGCGAGTTGTGAACGCGGAGCATTGCTCGCATTCTATGGAAGGTTCGCTAGCGACGCCACTGCCACCGCACACAAAGAGAAAGGAGTGCAGCCATGAGCCGCACGATTCCGAGGTTCCCTTCCCAGGATCTGTTTGGACATCTGTCCACCTTCCGTCACAAGCCCATCGAGCTGCTGCTGCGAATCGCGCGCGACTATCCGGAGATCGCGCGCGTTCGCGGTGGCGTTTTCCACCCGGTGGTGCTCACCGATCCCACGCTCGTGCACCAAGTACTGGTCGAAAAGCACGAGGCATTTGTGAAAAGCTACGGTCTTTCGGTGTTCGCGCGGCCGCTGCTCGGGCGCGGCTTGCTCACGCTGGAGCGCGAGGACCACAGAAAACGAAGGCGCTTACTCGCCCCATCGTTCATGGCGAAGCGCATCGCGAGCTACGCAGACGAGATCGCCACACGCGCGGAGCGCTCGACTGCCCAGATCGGCGCGCATGCAGAGCTCGACATGGCCGAAGAGAGCATGCGCCTGACGCTCGAAGTCGTGATGAAGACGCTGTTCGACGTGGAGCTCTCGAATGCGGATGACACAGTCGGACGTGCGTTTCCGCGCGCGCTCACCGCGGTGATCGATTCGATCACGAGCCCCGTGCCGTTGCCCCCGCCCATTCCTACACCGGCCAACCTGCGGCTCGCACGCGCCACGCGCGAGCTCGACCGGATCATCTACCGCGTGATCGCGGAGCATCGCGCCGCAGCTCACGACAACGGTGACATGCTGGGCGTGCTGCTCGGCGCGCGCGATCAGGACGATGGCTCGAGACTCGATGATCGCGAGCTGCGCGACGAAGTGATGACCATGATGCTCGCCGGGCACGAGACCACGGCGAACACGCTGGCCTGGGCGCTGTATGCGCTCGCGCGTGCCCCGGAGGCGCGCGCACGGTTGGAGGCCGAGGTCGATGCGGTCAGCGCGCACAGGCTCGGCGCGCAGCACACAGCGGCGCTGCCTTGGACCGCACAGGTGATCAAGGAAACCATGCGCTTGTACCCGGCGATCTACATGATCGCGCGGCGCAGCGTGCGCGACGTGGAGCTAGGCCCGTACCTCGTCCCGCGCGGCACGGTCCTCTTCATCAACATCATTGGCATGCACCGGCGCGCTGATATCTACCCGAATCCAGAGCAGTTCGACCCGGAGCGTTGGTCGCCCGAGCGCGAGAAGCTGCTGCCGAAACACGCGTATCTGCCGTTCTCGGGCGGCCCACGCGTGTGCATTGGCAATCACTTCGCGCTGATGGAAGCGCAGCTCGTCCTCGCGACCTGGCTGCGACACTTGCGCTTCGACCTCGTCGATCCTCGGCAACAGGTCGACTTCGACGGATTGTTCACCCTGCGGCCGAAAGGTGGCCTGCCGCTGCGCGTCTCTCAGCGAAGTGCCGAAGCTCAGAGGCAACTGCGCGCCGCGAGCAGTTGACGCGAGCGCGGCCCGAGGTCGATCATCGCAGCGCTATGGATTACGAGAAGATCTACGCCGAGCACGCCGATCGCTACGATGAGCTTGTTGCTGCCGAGGACTGCACTGGCAACTTGTTGCCTGCGCTCGAGCAAATCGCAGTGTTACGCGGGCGTTCGGTGTTGGAAGTGGGCGTCGGGACCGGGCGCATCACACGCCTGGTCGCGCCGATCGCGCGCGAGCTCGTTGGTGTTGAGCGTGAGCCGGCCATGCTGGAAGTGGCGAAGCGGCACCTGGCGTCGGTCGGCAGCTGCCAGCTGCAGCTCGGTGTCGCCGAAGCGCTACCCGTCCCGTCGGGCTGGGCCGACGTCGCGATCGCTGGCTGGGTGTTTGGGCACTTCCGCTACTGGATGCCAGACGCCTGGCGCGAACGCGTGGGGCGCGCGCTCGCCGAGATGAGGCGTGCGCTCAAGCCGGGTGGGACTTTGATCGTGATCGAGACGCTAGGAACAGGCAGCACCGAGCCTGCGCCGCCCAGCCCGGAGCTCGCGGAGTTCTACGCATGGCTCGTACAGCAGGGCTTTGCGCAGCGCTCACTTCGCACCGACTACGCGTTTCCGAGCATCGCGCGCGCTGCGGAGATCACAGGTTTCTTCTGCGGTGCGGACTTCGCGCGACGTGTCGAGAGCGAGCGCTGGACCCGCATCCCGGAGTGCACGGGCAT
>Ga0190269_10000056_pt1 | contig 47607 bp, 40 predicted proteins | sample Popmic249IS_FD_133749 | JGI IMG/M metagenome (GOLD analysis project Ga0190269, IMG submission 133749) | Populus adjacent soil microbial communities from riparian zone of Blue River, Arizona, USA - 249 IS | ecosystem: Environmental > Terrestrial > Soil > Riparian zone | place: USA: Arizona... | reverse complement strand
GAGAGCAATCGCAAGTTCTACGTCAGCTACACGAAGACCGGCCCGTCGTTCGCGCTGGCCGAGTTCACCATGAAGGAAGACTTCACGGTGGACGTGACCACGTACAAGGAGCTCGGCACGTTCCCGCAGTACGCGTTCAAGGATGGCTTCGCGATCGCGCTCGGCACCGAGAACTCCACGAACCACGTGGGCAGCATGATGGAATTCGGGCCCGATGGCTGCCTGTACGTGAGCCGCGGTGAGGGCGGCGGCGAAAACGACGCGCGCAAGACGGGACAGAACACCAGTGACACGGAGTCGTCCATCCTGCGCATCGACCTCGCCAACTTCAAGACCGCGCCCGCGGGCAATCACGCGGGCTTCGTGTGGAACTACGGCTTTCGCAACCCGTGGCGCTTCAGCTTCGACCGCGTGACCGGTGATATGTACATCGGGGACGTCGGGCAGGACGCCGGCAGCGGCTTCGAGGAAGTCAACGTGGAGCCGCGCGCACTGGTGGGACAGAACTACGGTTGGGCCGGCGGCATGACGGCCGGTCCCAACGCGATGTGCAGCTCACCGGGCGGTTGCCGCAAGCCGGCGGTGTCGTACGGCATCACAAACACCAAGAACTCGGTCATCGGGGGTTACGTTTACCGTGGCGCGAAGATCCCGGGCTTAGTCGGCCGTTACGTGTGGGCCGACTGGACCGAGCGCAAGGTCAAGACCTTCGTCTACAAGGGCGAGAAGGATGGTCAGCCCGAGATCTGCGACGAGGCGGACACCACCATCACGGTCGCGACGAAGGTGCGCTCGTTCGGGCAGGGCCTCGATGGCGAGATCTACGTGGTCGCGGGAGGCGCCCCGACCGGCGGCTTGACCTCGGCGCGCAACGACGAGGCCGGCATTCTGTACCGCATCGACGCGATGTAGCGCTTCAGCCGGCCGCTGCGCGCACGCTTCGCGGCCGGCTCAAGATCACCTTGGTGGTGTCTTCCAGCAGGAGCTGCGGCCCGTCGCTGAAGTTGCCGATCAGCGGCTCCACCTGCAACGGATCGAAGGCTCCGCGCGCGATCAGGTCCAGGACCTTTGGAATGTTCTGGCGCGGATGAGACACGCCGACGTGCAAGTGGCAGCTCTTCAGGTACATGTTCCACAGCGGTATCGGCGTGCCGCGGCGCATGTAGAACGCGAGCGCCGTGCAGTGGCCGCCGGGCGCGAGCCAGTTCAGCGCGTAGCGCAGCCCGCTCACCGTGCCGCTGGCCTCGACGGAGATCGGATAGCCCTCGGCCAGTAGGGGCTTCTCACGCCTGAACCAGCGCGCGCTCGGCCGCAAGTCGATCGCGCGTGCGCCAAGCTTCTCCGCGATGCGCAGCCGGCCCGGATCGCTGTCCACGTAGTCCACACGCGAGGCGCCGAGCGCGACGGCCATGCCGACGGCATACAGGCCGATGCTCCGGGCCGCACCGCCGATGATCAGCACTGGCGCGCCGGGTGCCGCTGCCAGCTGCGGCGCGACGCTGCGATAGGCGTCGGGCAGGTTGTCACTTGCGCTGGCGACAGCCAGGGGATCGACGCCCTCCGGCACGCGCACCAACATCGCATCCGCGTAGGGCACGCGCACCAGATCGCTGACCATGCCGCCGTATTCCCCCAATCCCTTGCCGAAGCCGTAAGCGGGGAGCGGCGTGGAAGCTCGCTCGCAGTGCGCGCCTAGGCCGCGTCCGCAACGGCCGCACGCGCCGCAGGCTGCGGCCCAGGGCACGATCACCACGTCGCCGGCGCGGAAGTCGCGCACGTCTTCGCCCACGCGCACCACCTCGGCCACGCACTCGTGCCCGTAAGCAAATGGCCCCTTGAACAGCGCGCCGTGCGGCCCGGCAAACATCGGGTCCAGCACGTGCAGCCGCGCGCCAGTCTCGATCAAGCGGCTGAGACCGAAGCGCAGGAACACGGCGTCTCCGTCGCAGCGCGCCGCCACGAAGGGGCGCACCAGAGCTTCGCTCGGCCCCCGCAGTCGAGGCTCCGGCACTTCCCAGAAGGCGAGCTGCCCCGGTTTGATGAACGTCAGCTGTTGCATGAACCTCCGGGTCGCGGTGCAAATGGGCGACCTGGCGCTGGATTAGCGGTACGGGCGCCCCTTCACAAACCAGCATTTGTGAGCCAGCGTAAGCTCTACTTAAGCATGCAGTACCGCGGTCTACCCCCACTCCACTTTCTGCCCACGTTCGAGGCCGCCGGCCGGCTCGGCAGCTTCACGGCGGCGGCCCGCGAGCTGCACGTCACGCCCTCGGCCGTGAGCCAGCAGCTCAAGGCCATCGAAGAGTCGCTGGGGCTCGCGTTGTTCGTGCGGCGCGGTCGCTTCATCCAGCTCACGGCCGCGGGCACTGCCTACCTGCGCGACGTGCAGCAGCTGCTGGCGGACGCGGCGGGCGCCTCTCGCCGCGTGCAGCAGCAAAACCGCGGACGCGTGCTCCGGCTGAGCACCCCGGATTTCGTGGCCTACGACTTCCTGCTCGCGCGCCTGTCGCGCTTTCGCGCGCGCTTCCCGGGCGTCGAGCTGAGCCTCGAAGTCACTCCGGACGTGGTCGACTTCGCGACGCGCGACATCGACGCCGCGATCCGCATTGCGGATGGCAGCTGGCCGAGCTTGCTGTGTGAACCGCTCGGACCCGCTTGTGTCACGCCCGTATGCGCTCCTCTGCTCGCGCGCGAGCTCCGCAGCCTCAGTCAGCTCAAGCAGCACACCTTGATCGAGCTGCGCAGCCAAGCGCAGCGCGGCTGGCACGCGTTCATGCAGCGCCAGAAGCAGCCGCACCCGGAGCGTGTCCTGCGCTTCGACGGATACCTGGAGGTACTGCGCGCCGCAGAGCAAGGGCTGGGCGTCGCGTTCGGCATCTTCCCATTCGCGAGCGAGTGGGTGACGAGCGGCCGCCTGGCGGTGCCGCTGGAGCTGCGTCTGCCATTCAACGGCAAGATCCACTTCGTGTACCGCAAGGTCGACGCCCGCGATGCCCTATTGGGCGAGGTCAGCAAGTGGCTGCGCGAGGAGTACAAAACCTTGCCGCCCCTCCCCCCCGGCCGCCTCCAGCGCCGCGCCGCGCGGCGCCCCTAACCAAACGTAACCGTAACCCTAACCGTAACCGATCTCTTCATGGCGACTCACCGCCGCGAAACAGCAGGCCTAACATCAAAGCTGCGCTGAGCCATGTCCACCACCACCTCGAGCTTCTCCTTGTTGTCCCGCAACCTCAACCTAACAGTCAGCTTCGACTGCTTCCCCGCATCATCCCAATCCTCATCCACATCGATCACCTCGACGCGCGGCTCATACAACCGGATGTTCTGCCGGATCTCCTCCGTCAGCGACACCACCTTCTCGGCCGGCGTGCGAAACCCCGCGTCGCTCATGCCGAAGTCCTCGAGAAAATACCCCGAGCCGCGGCGCGTACCGAAGATCCAGCGCAGGTTCTGCATCACGTCGTCGAGCACGCTGAGCGTCTCACCATCTAGGAAATGCTTGCGGAGAAACACGCTTCACCTCTCACGCGAGCGCGTCTGACTCGCCCGCGATGCCGCTCCAGATCACCACGCTGTGCTGTGATTCCGCATCGTCCTTGACGCGGTCGTAGCCGAGATACCCGCTGGTCTCTGCCCTGCCGGACTCGAGCCGCGCCCAGCTGGCGTGGCTCAGCACGGTGAGCACCACGCGCACTGGCAAGCGAAACGGCGCCAGCACCGGCAGACAGCGCTCGTTGAGGCGCGCGCGCACCACCGCGGCCCAGCTGCGCTGGCGGTCGTACGCCTCTTCATCCGTGACGAGCTCGATCAAAAAGCCCTGGGCTTCCGTCTCGTACACGCGGCCGATCACGGAGCTGCCATCGAGCAGCGACATGCCGGTGCGACAAGCGTGGCTCTGCGTGGAGGAAGGAAACGCCCCGCGCGTCACGCGCACGCCGAGCTCCGGAAACTCCTGCTGCACGAACCAGTGCAGTGAGCTCACGGAGTCGAGCCCCACCAGCTTCAGCACCGCGCGACACAAGAGCGTGTAGTCACCATACACGGCCGCGTCGTCCTCGGGCCAGCTCGCGCGCACGTAGTTCTCGATCAGCCGATGATCGAAGAAGCGGATGAAGTCGTAGAAGCGCTGCGGATCGCGGCTATGCTCGATCTCACGCAGCATGTAGCTCGGCAAGAGCGCATTGTCGCCGAGCAGGCCCAGGTTCACGGTGATGAGCACATCGGCACCACCCGCGCGAAACTCCACGGCGTGCACGAGCGACGTCGCTCCGCCTTCACGGTTGCTCTCGAACAGCAGCTGCTCGCGGCGGTAGCCGTGCGCGACCAGCAAGTCGATCAGCGGCTTGAGCGCGAACGAGCGCGCGCGGGCTCGCACGCTCGCCTCGAACGCCAGGTCCGGTCCGGGCACGTGCTAGCCTCCACCCACGAAGCGCTTCAGATCGACGCGGTAGAACTGTGCGTGTGCCTTCCAGGCCGTCGACTCGCGGTCCTGCCAATGGCTCGCGAGCGTGTCGATGTGCTTGCTCAAAAGCTCGCTGAAGTCCGAGAACAGCTCCGGGAAATACTCCCGCGGATCGAAGGACTCGATGGTCCGCATCAGGTCGTCCGCGACGACGGACGCGCGCGCCAGGTCGCCCTTCTTGACCAGCTTCGAGAACGCGTCGAGCTTCTGGATGAGCGCGAAGAACTCGTGCGAGACGCCGACCTCCGCGCGGCCGAGGCGGGCGTCCACCTGCAGCTCATCGTGCGCCTGGCTGTGCGTCGGCGGCCGCAGCGACGCGATCACGGGCGACGCGATCGACACGGGCGGATGAGCGGGGATGCGAAACGTCAGGCTCACCACGCGCAGCCGCGCGGCGAGCTTCTGAAACGCGGTGCGCGTGCCGGCGAAGCGCTCATCGAGCGAAGCTTCGAGCGCGGCTGCGCGCTCGAGCGCCGCGTCCATGGCCTCCGGCGCGACGGAGCCGATCCACTTCTCCCACTCCGGGCTGTGACGCGTCTCGTGGTACTCGATGGCGTCCGTGAGCTTCTGCATCAACCAGCTGATGCGCTTGACCACGTGCTCGATCTTCTTCTGACTCGGGCCGATGACCTCGAGGTTCGTGGTCACGACCGCGCCGAGCGTGTCGAAGATCTCGGACAGACTGCCGAGCCCTAGCTCGTTGAACGTGGCCCACAGGTACATCGAGATCGGACGGATGTCGAAGATCCCGGCATCCATCAGCTCGTCGATCTCTGCCACCAGATCGCGCAGCTGACCCTTCTCACACAGGGTGTTGAACATCGCGAGCCTCGGGTCCACCGACTCGAGCCCGACTGTTTCAGTCGCGGGCAGCGGCGCGCGCAAGCGCGCGAGGCCGCGCAGTGGAGCATCATCCGGCATTTACTTTGAACTCCCCCGGCGCAAGGATCTCGATCACCCCACCCCAGTTGCACATCAGCTTGGAATTCATGTCGAGCGCGGGCATGTTGCCGATGAGCGTCGTGGGCACGCCAGGCACCCACGGCGCCATCGTCATGGGCAGACACGGCATCGGCGTCAGCACGCCGAGCGCAGCTGCGGTCGCGGCCGCGACCATGGGGTTCGCCATGCTCATGCACGTGCCGAACGGCAGCACGTTCAGAAACGGCTTACCGTCCATGATGTTCGCGACCGGCGTACCGGCGAGCACCTTGTTGATCGGCAGCACGTTGAGGGTGGATGGCGCAGCGCCAAAGCTGCATTTGAGAGTGGCACCGGTGCACGCGAGAAATGCCATGTTCGACCTCGGGGCTCAGCTTGGGTTCGGGTGGCTCGCAAAAATCCACGACAGCCGCGACAAGGTAAGAAACAGCGGCATGCGCGCTTTACGGCCGAGCAAGCCGCTCAGATATTGTGAGCTGCACCAGTCGCTGCGCGCGCCCTGCTCGTCGCAGCGCGGATGCAGTGCGAACAGCTCCACGCGCTCCGGCACGTGTCGCTCGCCGAGCTCGCGCGCGATCAGCTGCAGCACTTCACTCGCGAGCGGGCCTTCGAGCAACTCCGGATCGGGCACGAACGCGAGCAGAAGGACGTGCGCTTCGTTCGGCCAGCGCCCGGGCAACACCAGCACGCTCGCCTCGCCGACGCTCGGGTGACGCCGCGCGCACGCCGCGATCTCGGCGAGCGGCAGCGAGCGCGCGTCCGGCCCCTGATCGATGCTGCCGCCGAGGCTCCAGCCGTGGTCGAGCTTGGCGATCACCATGCGCACGAGCGAGGCATCGGCCTCTTCGTCGCGAAGCGGCGTGTACACGCCGGTGGCGTTCAGCGCGGGCAGGTTGCTCGCGCCGACCTGACTCACGATGAAGCTACGCCCGGGCGCAGGCCAAATGCGCCCCACGTGATCGCGCAAGCTGCGCGGGGAGAACAAGTGGGCGCCGCCGGAGGCTGCGTTGTAGAGCAGGCTGAAGCTCGGGATCTCGCGCTCGGCGAGCATCTCCGAGAACGTGCGCCACTTGTCGTGATCGAAGCGGTCGCTCAAGCTCCGATACCAGCTGCGCACGCCGCGGCAGCTCTCTGCGCCCTGCTCTCGGATCAGCTCGCGCAAGCGCGGCTCGACCCCCAGCACGTCGACACCGCACGCGGACAGAAGGCCCGGCTGCGCCGCGACGTCGGCCAACGAGCACTCCACCCACGTCGCGCCGGCGAGCCACGTGCACAGGAGCGCCAGCGGCTGCATCTGCAGCACGTCGCGGCCCGGAGCGGCGAGGCGCTGGGACGGCTCGAGCGCGAGCACGAGCAGTCCGTCGCGCAAGAGCCCCTCGTGCAGCGGCAGCGCGGCGAGCTCCGCGAGCGCGTCTTGAGGACCGAACGCAGACAACAGGCGCAGCGCGACGTCCCCCGGCGCGTACGCGTGAGAGGTGGCGTAGGTGGCATCGCCGCTGCGAGCGACTGCAGCGAGCGGCGGCGGAAGATCCGGCGGCAGCATGTGGTGCCAGCGCTCCTGCGTCACCACGTGGTCGGTCGCCGCGAGCAGCACGCGCTGCCTCGCGTACGTCGCGCCGAGCGGGGGGACGGGTGTCAGCACGAGCCCCAGCCGCAGCCCAGTCATCAGGGCCACGCAGTACTCCACGCCGACGGGCAGGAGCAGCGCCAGCGTGTCGCCCACCTTCACCCCCGCGCGGATCCAGGCGCTCGCGAGCGCCGAGCAGCGCGCGTGCAAGGCCTCGTAGGTGATCTCGACGCGCCGCCCGTCCTGCACCACGACCAGCGCCGCGCGGCCGTGCCCGAGGTGACTGCTGATGCAGTCCGTGTACAGATCGACGCCGAGCTCGGGCCGGCTCTTGATCGCGCCGCTCTCCCGCGAAGCGGCCGTGAGATAGAGCGCACGGCGGAAGCGCACTGGATCGCGCCACGTCGCATGCAGCCAGCGCTCCAGCAGCTCCGGTGTCGCGCGCGTCGTGCGAATCAGCTGCGCGACGTGGCCGAGCTCGGGCTCGACCTCGACATCCGGGGCGTCGTGAGGAGCGCGTTGCATCATTTCCTCATCTGCACGCGCTCGATCTCGTTGTCGCCGAGGTCCACGTACACCTCCGACGGCAGCGGAGCGCGCAGTGGCAAGCGCCAGTTCTGTCCCGGGTTCGTGAACAGGAAATACAGGACGATCTCCTTGGCGTCGCCCTCGCTCACGTTGAACGTCACGGGGTTACCGGGAAAGATCGGCCGGCTCTCGAGCACCGAAGCGTCCGCCGGATCCGCGAACAGCTTGGAAGCGACGTCGTAATACACCTCGTTGCCGCGCAAGGTCTTCGCGTCCACGCTGCGGACGAGCGCGTACAACGTGTTGCCGGCGTTGCTACGCTCGCTCGAGCGCACGTAGATGCGCGTGCCACTCGCGCAGCCCGCGCAGCATGCAAGCGCCAGCGCCAGAGCCAGCCGCATCACCGCACACCTCCCGAAAACGCCAGCGCCGCGCCCTGCACGCCGAGCGAAAACGGCGCAAACGGGTTGCCCAGCACGATGAAGCGCACCGGCGTGGAGCGACCACCCTCCGGCTGATGACGGACCTGCCACGTATACAGCTGAGCGTTCTCCGGCTTCTTCACCGGGCTGACCTTCGCGACGGCCAAGAGGTGCAGCGCGCTCCAGCTGGAGCTCGGTGTCGCGAGCGGCTCCGGAAACAGCTTCTCCTGCGTGTCGAGGTTCATGAGCTGAATGCCTACCTGTGAGATCTGCTCGCGCGTCCAGTCGATGCGTAAGGTCGTGAGGCCCGGACGTTGATTGAAATTGTTGACTGACGCTTCGCCGACCGACAGATAGACGAGTGTAAGACCGTAGCGCGGATCGATGCCGTGCTCGAACGGCACCGTCGCGATCTGCAAGGTGAGCGGCGTCGCGCGGCCCTTGGCGTCGTACAGCTGAGCGGACAAGGCCTCCGCCGCGCTGATCGTGGTCAGCATGCGCTCCGGCAGATCGAGTCGATCGCGGAACACGTCGCGGATGCGATAGCGCTCCGCCGTCCGCGGGTCCGCGAGCGGCGTGAGATAGCGGCGTACGAAGCTGAACAGCCGTCCCGCGGTGGGATTGAACAGCGCATCGAGCTCCTGCGGCGTCACGTCTTCCGCGTACTCGCGCGTGTCGAACGGGAACTTGTGGCTGATGCGCTGTACGTCGGGCGCGATCTGCTCGTCCCAGGCGCGCGCCAACACGCGCTGTGCGTCGCGCAGCCCGATGCGCTCCAGCTCGAAGATCGGCGCGAGAAATGGCTGCAGCAGTACGGGCGCGAGCCCGAGGCTCGCGTGCCAGTCGCGGATCATGTGCGCGTACGAGCCCTTGTCGCCGCGCACGCTCTGCAGCGCTACGCGTCCCGCCTGACTCAATGCGCGCTCGAGCGTCTCGCGCGAGGCATCGGCGGCAAGTTCCTCCTCTGCCGCCGAGCTCTCGCCGGGCTTGCCGAGGTCCTGCAGCAGCTGGGCCAGGATCGCACGGTATTTGCCGATCTCTCCCTCGGCGCCCGACTGATCGAACAGCTGGCGCAGCCCGGCATAATCGCGCAGCTCCTGCCCCATGCCCGCGAGCAGCTCACCGCTCGCATCCAGCTCGACCTGGCGATGCACGACGTGCAGGAACGCCGCGTACGGCGACTCGTCCGCGGCCATCTGCGAGACGGCCACGCGCAGCGACTCGGCGGACGGCGTCGACAGCGCGAAGCTATCGTAGAACGCGCGCAGCTGCCGCTTGTACTCGATGGCGTACGAGCGCACGTTGCGCTTGACGAACTCCTTCAGCTCCTCTTTCTGCGCCTTCGGCAGGCTGGCGTGCTCCAGCGCGCGCTGCAGCTTCTGCACCGGCTCGCGCACCAGCGCGTCGTACGCGGCGCGCGTGTACAGCGGCGGGATCTCCGCGCGGCCGACGAAGATCGCGCTGCCGTCGTTCGTCGAGTTCCAGCGCAGCGCGGCAAACCCGGATGCGGCCCCCTCGCCGAAGAACACCGAATCTCGCGCGTCGCGCCGCGTGAGGCCGGCGACGAGCGCGCTCGCCTGCGCGTTGCGCACGAGCGCGCCCCAGCGCGCGGGATCGAAGTTGAAGCTCTTGTCCGCGATGCGAATGACCTGCGGCTTCGTCGCGTTCCCGCCGGCCGGCAGCTCGTACAGCGAGGTCAGCCGCTCGGCGAGTGTCGCCACGAGCGGCACGTCGGGCGCGTCCACGTACGAGGCGCGGATCGTCTGCAGCACGTCGCCGATGCCCGCGTTGTTGCCGTCCGTGCCCGAGAGGTCGACGTCCTTGCGCGCGGAGCCGAACACCTCGAATTGCAGCTTGTAGCGCGTGTGGTTCGCGAGCGGATCGCGCGTCTCGGAGCTCAAGATTACGCTCAGGATCTCCTCGACCAGCTCGTCGTATTCGAAGCGCTTGAGCGCCTGCGCGGCCTAGGTCGCGCGCGCCTGCAGATCCTTCAGCTCCTCGGCGCTGATCGCCTGACCCTCGCTCATGCGCTTCTGGATGTCGCCCATCAGCGACATCCAGTACGGCGCCAGATCGCGCGGATCGTGCCGCTCCGGGAGCTCGAAGGCCACGGACTCGCGGTAGGCGGTTTCGGTGGAGTCGAGGTACATCTCGATGAGCCCAGGCGGCAGCTCGGTCATGTTCGCCCACGCCTGCAGCCGCTTGCGCTCCTTGCGAATGTGCAAGCTGTCGTTGCGGTCGCCGTGGATCAGCGCGAGATAGAACAGCGCGCGCCGCGAGCGACTGTGCAGCGAATCTTCGAGCAGGAACCCGTCCCGCGCCACCTTGCGCAGGTTCGGGATCAACAGCTCCGAGCGCACGCGCTCCGAGAAGCGCTCGCGCAGCTCGATGCGCGAGTCGGCGTAGAAATCCGGCAGGCGCGCGACCGGTCCGCAGCCCTCACACGCGAAGCTCTGGATCGTGTCGCGCAGCTTGCGCTCTTGCTCGCCCTCGCGCGTGACCGGCACGTAGCCCGCGAGCGCCGTGGTGGCGTGTGCCCGCGTGGTGCGCTGGGCGAAAAACGCCGCGCTCAGGTACGTGACGACGACGCCGCTCACCGCGAGCGCGACCAGGCGGTGGCGACCCAAGGGGTCGGGGGCCTCGATGCCGGCAGGCCGCCCTTGCAGCGGATTCGGAGCCGCGGCCTGCGCGCTCGCCAGATACACGCCGCCCGCGCGCGGCAGCGCCGAGAACGCCTCCGGCGCGAACAGCACCTCGCAGAACTTGCCGAGCGGCTTCGGATAGCTCTGCGCGGCGCGCAGGAACTTGATGCACGCGCGCATCGTGCCCGCGCCGCCGCGCACGAGCGCTCGGCCCAGCTGATCTCGAGCCTGCTCCACCCAGGCGTCGATCTGCGCGGCCATTGGCTGCGGAGCGCCGGGGGCGATCGGGATGTGCAGGGGGATGCGCTCGCTCGCACACAGCTCGGCGTACGCGTCGAAGCCCGGGCTCGCATCGAGGTGCGTGAGCACGACGCGCACCTCGAGCGGCCGCTTGCAGATCTCACTCAGCAGGTTGATCTTGCCGCGAAGCCGCTCGGCGTAATCCGTCAGATCGTAGTCGGCGCGCTTGAGCCGCTCCATGTCCACGACGACCACGACCGTCGGCGCGATGCGGCGATACAGCGGCTTCCAGAGCCGGCGCAGCGCCGTGCGGCACTTGGGCCCCACGTCGAGCAGCACGCCCGCGGCGAGCTCCATGATCACGCTGCGCGAGCCGATGTAGAGGTCGATGTGACTGTCGAAGGCGTGGCTGCCGAGAAACTGTTTGGCCTGGCGCCGGAAATCCGTGAAGCGATCGACGATCAGACTCTTGCCGACGGAGGTATCGCCCAGCACCACGAAGTGATCGAAGCTCAGGATCGAGCGCCGGTAGGTCCGCGGCAAGGTGTCGAGAAAACGTTGCCAGGTGCGCCGCAGCTGGTCACCCGAGACTCCGGGCAGCGTCTGCCCCACCGCCGCCGTGCGCTTCGGCCAGCCCGGTAGCTTCAAGCTGCCGCGCTTCTTCCACAGGAACACCAGGGCCGCGATCACGAGCGGCGCGATCAGCAGCGTGATCAGCGCGGCGCGCGGCGCGATGGGCAAGCCGAGCTTCTGGAGCGTGTCTAGTAACTTCTTCGGGTCCATGCGACGGCTCCGCCCCTAGCCCTCTCGCCAGTAGAGATACAGCCGGCAGCCCGCGAGCTGCGGTGCATCGAACAGGACGAGCTTGCCCTCGCTCACGGCATAGTCCCACTCCTCACCGGGACGCAGCGCGTAGAACTCCACGGTCGACGCGAGCCCGTGCACGAAGGGCGGGCTGTCGAGCCGCTCGAACGGGATGCCGCGCAGCGCGCGCTGGTGCACGGCGAGAATGCGCGACTCGCTCGCGAGCTTGACGCGCCGCAGGTCGAGCGCCGCAGAGACGCTGGGCTTCTGGATCAGGAAGTACACGTCCTTCGCGCGGCGCAGGCGCGCGTCGAAGCTGCACACCTGGCGCCCGTCGAGCGCGCGGAACTCCACGTACGGCAGATCCGCACGCACGATCTGCACCTGCTGCTCGAGCTCCTCCAGCACGGCGCCGATGCAGCTCGCGATGTTCTCGTGATCGTAGGCCTGCGTGAGCCTATCCGGATGCACCTCGCGGAACATGCACACGTCCAGGTAGAGCTCGCGCAGCACGCTGAACAGCGCGAACGGGTGCGGGCGGATGCCACTCCCGATGTCCACCAGAAACGCTTGAAAACCGTACAGGCCGCGCAAGCACTGCTTCGCGCCCGCTTGCCCCTCCGCGGCCAGATGATTCTCCGACAGCTCCTTCTTGAGCAGCTCGCGCAGCGCCTTTGCCACGCGATCCATACGCGCGAGCACGCCGCGAAAAAATGGCTCCTTGCCAACCTGCGCCAGCGCAGGACAGAACCCGGGCGTGAGCTCCCACAGCCCGTCGGCGCCGCACGCCAGCTCGGCCAGGGTGAACACCTCGGCGCTCGTCTCCGAGTATGCCTTCGTCGATAGCTCGATCTTCTGCACGATGCGCTCGATGCCGCCGCCGTCCCCAGCAACTTCCGCGTGCTCCACGATCGTCTCGTGTCCGCTCTGCAAATGCAGATAGACCTGAGCGCGAGTCAGCCCCGCTGCGCTCAGGTCCAGCTGCGCCGGTGCAGTGTTGCCCGGGATGTCGATCAAGATCCCCGAGCGCAAGAGCAAGCTCAGCTCCTGAAGCGCAACCGTGCCCTTGCGCAACCGCAGCTCGTCCCACGTGAGGCTCACGACCCCCCAGGCGGGCTCACTACGGATGCCGAAGTGAGCCGAGACCTCTTCGCGCAGGGATTGCTCCTGCGCGTAGAAGTGCTCCGGCAAGAGCGCCTGCCCCATGTGCCAGTACACGCGGGACATTTGGTGCGCCCTCTTCTTCACCTATACCCGCCTGACAGTATGGGACACGACTCCGGTGCGACGCCGCGCACGAAGCGCGGGCTCAGGCCGGCGGCAGCGCAGCCGCTGCCTGCGTGCCGACCTTCAGACCCCAGGCCTTGACGTGCTTCTTCTGCTGCGAGATGCCGAAGCCGAGCACGTACGTCGAGTTCGCCGCGGGCACGATCTCGAGGAAGACGCGGTACACGTTCACGTCGATGTTCTGCGCGACCTTCGTCGCGTCGTCGTCCACGTGCAGGCGCACGTCGGTCTTGCCCGGGGCGTTGAGCTGACCGGTGATGTGGGTCGGGTCCTTGGGGTACGCCTCCTCGAACCAGGCCTTGTTCTCCTCGTCGAAGTTCACGATCCACCAGGACAGATGCTTGATGGACGTGGTCTTCAGCGTGGTCTGCAGCTTCGCCTTGATCTGCTGCGCGTTCTCCGAGGAGATGAACGCAGAGATCGAGATCGGGTCGCCCACGCCGCCGTTCCAAGCGAAGCTCTCGATGATGCCCACACACGTCAGCTTGGACGGCGTGACGCTGGTGTCGATCACGAGGTCGCTCGCGGTGTAGTCCGCGGCCGCCGCGTTGAACGGCGAGAACACCTGGATGTCCTGCGGCAACGCCGCATCCAGCCCCAGACCATCCAACGTCAGCAGGTAGCCCGTGCGCTGCTTCTTGGTCGGATCCATGACGAGCGCGCTCTTCCAATCACATTCGAAGTTGAATCCCATGACATTCTCCTCTCAGGTTCCGACATCAGCCCAGGCGGGCGTCCACGCGCAGGTCCACATCCATGCCTTCGAACTGGATGTGCGGCAGGATCGACAGGTTGCAGTGATACCAGCCGACCTTGCCCGGCACTTCGTTGACCGACAGGCTGTAAGCCTTGAAGGGGAAGTAACGCAGCGTGAGATCGTCCGGATTCACGACGGTGGTCACGAAGCGTGAGATCCAGCCGTCGATCTGCCCCTGGATGTATGCGGCGTTCGCGGAGCTACCGATATTGTCGCGCATGATGCACTTTACATAGTGCGCGATGCGCGAGATGGAGAACGTATAAGACAGGTTGGATACCAACTGTGAGTTCTCGGAGTCCTTCGGATCCTTGAACTTGTGGACCTTCTTGATCGACTGCACGCTGAAGAACACGGCGTCGGCCGAGCCCTTCTTGTGGATCAGCGGGATCACGCCGGCGTTCGCCAGCTCGAGCTCGCGGAAGTCCGGCATCGAGATCTCGATCGGCGCGCGCAGCTCTTCCTCACCGCGCAGGTTGAAGCTGTAGGTCGGCAAGCCGGAGACCAGCCCGCCGCCCTTCACGCCGCGCAGGTGCTGGCACCAGCCCGAGCTCTCGAACGACTTCGTGAGATTGCGCGCGAGCAGCATCGAGGCGTAGCCCCACACGTACTCGGACAGGTTCTCGCCATGGACGCGCTCGGTGAAGTTGATGTTCTCCGCCGGGTTCGTCATGTCGTTCCACGGCGTACGCACCATGTACCGCGGCATCGTGAGGCCGATGTACGCGGCCTCCTCGGTGTTCCGCAGCTCGTTCCAGCCGGAGTAGCGCGGCGTGTCGATCATGCCCGCGATGTCACGCAGCTGATTGACCTCGGCGAAGCTCTCGCAGCCGAAGAACTTCGGCGAGACGTTGCCGATGAACGGCGCGTGTGACGCAGCGGCGATCTTGCCCATCGTGCGCAGCCACAACGTATCCTTCGGCGTGTTCGCGAAGTCGTACATGCCGATGATCGCGCCGTACGGCTTGCCACCGAACTGGTCGTATTCGGCGACGTACAGCTTCTTGAACAGCTCGGAGCCGCCCACGTCCGCCATGTTGAGCTCGAGGTCCTCGAAGACCTCGTCCTTCGTGGCGTCGAGCAACGTGATGTCCATGTTGGCGCGGAAGTTCGTGTTGCGCACCAGGTCCGCGACCGAGCGCCACGCGCCTTCCATCGCCTGGAACTCGGGCGCGTGGATGATCTCGTTGATCTGCGCCTCTACCAGGTCGTCGATGGTGTTGACGAGCTCCTGGATGCTCTGCTTGTCGAAGCGCTCCTCTTCGGGGCGCATGTTGTACACGACCGCGGCCAGGCTGGAGACGAAGCGATCCTCTGCGGAGACTTCCTCCACGATCTTTTCGCGGTTGCCCTGCACCATCGGCGTCAACGTGAGCTGATCGGTGCCGAGGCGTACGCTCGACAGGAAGTTCTTGACGTTCAACGAGTCTGCAACAGCAGGAACTGTCATGGCTCAGCCTTCTTTCTTCGCGAGGCCGGTGCTCTTCGGCGCCGGTGGGACCTTGAAGTCGTCGAAGCCCTTGAGCTCCTTCTGCAGAGACTCGATGGCGTTCTTGTCCGAAGCGAGCTGACGCAAGAGGCGCCGGAACTCCTTGCGGTTGTCCAGGTTGGCCTGCACCTCGAGCAGCAGCTTCTTGAGCAGCAACAGAGCCTTGATCTTCGGCACGCTCTTCGCGACCGCCGCGGGCGACAGCGACTGCATGGACGTAATCGGCAGCTTCACCGGCAGCTCCGTTCCGCGCTCGGGATCGATGCGGTTCGGCACCGTGAGCTCGACCGACATGTTCATGTCGGCCATCACGTCATCGAGGTTCTTGCCGTCGAGACGCCGCGGAATACGGCGATCCAGATCCTGCTTGCGGTCGCGAGACGTCCCCCCCGAGAGGTCTCCCATCACGAAGAGACGAAACGGAAGCGCGACCTCCTGGGCGGAGCCAGTGACAGTCGTGCGATACGTGAGCGTGAGCCGTGACTTAGGAATCTCGTCTGTGATTGCCACTAGGGCCCCCTATGAAACAGGTGGAGCAGGCTGCGCGAGGACTGCACTAGCCGTGAGTCCGAACAGCGTCTCGCATCGGCACGAGACAGATCAACCGCAATCGTTCGCACTCAAACGACGCCCATGTGTCTTACTGTCACCTTGACGGTCTTCATGGGCGCAACACGCACTTCGCGAATGTCGGATGACGCCCATAGCTGCATGCACGCAGCGCAACCCAGTACGGCTATTCGCCCTCGCCTCGCCACTCGCGCACGACGCGCGTCGTGGGGCCAGTCGCGAACTCGAGATGCGCCGTCGTTCCGAGCGCAGGCACGACCTGGAACTCCAGCTTGTACACCTGAATGTCGAGATGCTCCGCGACTGCCGTGGGCTCGGTCGCGACGTAGAGCTGCAGGTTGCCGGCCACAGTGTCCAGCACCGCATCCACCTTAGAGCTGGCGTCTTTGATCAGCGCCGCCTCGTACCAGACCTTCTTCTCGTCATCGAATCCGATGATGTAGAACGCCAGCTTCAGCTTGATGTTGGTGAGCGGCGAGACGAGCTTGGCGCGCACGTTCGCCGCCGTCCCTTTGCTTACATACACGCTGAAGCGCATCGGATCCGTGGAGCCGCCATCGAACCGAAACTGCTCGAGCAGCCCGACGCAGGGCACGCGCGGTCCGTTCAGGATCGTCTGCCCGGGCGAGGAGAACGGATTCCAGACCTCGATGTCCTGCGGCAAGGTCAGGCCACCGCAGCCGCTCCAGAACAGCAAGTAGCCGACGGTCGCCTTCTTCTTGGCTTCCAGGTTGAACCCGAAGCGCCAATCGCAGTCGAAGTTCAGATTGTTCGCGGTCAGCGGCGCTGCGGCTGGCATGAAACTCCAATGAATTCAGGGGGCATGACGCGCGCGCCTTGACGCGCACCGGATGTGGTCACATCTCTCACACACAGGGCCATGACGTTCCGCACAGCCGAAGAACTGGAGCAGCGCTACGCCGTGAGTCGCGCACGCCTGCTGCAGTATGCGGCGCGCGGCAACCTCGCCATGCGCAGGCACGGCGCGGTCGTGCTGTTCGACGAGGCGGCGGTAGGCAGGTTGTTCCCGGAGCGTCATCCCTACGGGATCTCCATGAGCGCGCCGCACGCGCGGCCCGGCTTCGGAACGCTGGGGGCGCATCGCCTCGGCGAGCCGCCGTCAGCGGCCGATTGAATCACGGCTCCACCTCGATCTGGGCCTCACCCTCGACTGCAGCTGACGGAGGCGGCACCTCGAGCGCGGGGCGTCTCGCGCCACGCTCCGACAAGCGCCAGCCCGGCGGGCTCTGCTCGACCGTGCGGCGCTCGCTGTCGTCTGGCAGCTGATACAGCAGGTGCGCTCCGCGTCCCGAGACGACGTGGTACTTCTTGCCCGACCAGCTGAGCAAAAAGCCCTTCGAGAAGCGAGGTGTGAACGGCTCGCTCTCGTCGACCGTGTTCTCCAGCGCCACGAGCGCATAACGCCGCTCGTCCGCATCGCCCTTCGGTTGTGCCGCGAACCACAGCGCAGCGCGCAGGTCCTTCGGCGAGAAGCCGAGCAACAGGTAGTCGCCTTCGACCCGCAGCACGACACACGGCGTGCGCTCCGAAACCTCGACCACTTCGGTCCGCGTGTCCTCCTGGAAGCGCAGCTCCCCATCGCTCTCCGCGCGCTTCTGCTGGCTCAGCTCGCGCTCGAGCACGATGGGCTCGGACGTGAAGAACTGCACGCGTCCGAGGTCGCCCGCGGTCAAGCCATAGCGCTCCAGCACTGCGGTGGTGAACGGCGCCTTGGCGCACGCTCCCCAGAAGCATGCGGCGAACAGGAACATGCCCAGCTGCCACCTCATCGGCGCATCCCCAGGAAGGCTTCGCAGATGTCCTCGAGGTCGATCAGCGCCGCCACCAGCTCCTGGCGCGACTCGACGAGCTCCGGCGCACCGGTCTGCGCGGCCTGGCGCAGCTTCTCGAAGCACGCCTCGGCGCGCACCACGAACGGTGCGAGCGCGCGCTGCTGCTCTGGAAACGTCTCGAGCACCTCGCGCCGCAGCCGCGTCAAGAGCTGCTCCCCGGCGAGATAAGGATCGAGCGGCGCCTGCACGCCGGCCAGGCGATCCGGTGATCGCACGGGCAAGCTGGCAGCGGAGCGCTCCCAGTTACGCCGAATCTTCTGCAGGTCGAATGGTTCGCGGGCCATCGCGCGCCTCGTCGCTCAAAACAGCTTCGCTGCGAAGCTCAGAGCGGCCCAGCTCGCGACCATCGCGACGGCTGCCCAGGCGTAGTAGCGGAACGGAAAGCGCACCAGCTCGATCGACTGCTCCCTGATCTGCTCCGGACCCGGCGCAGGCGCGGCGAGCGGAATGCGCGCGGCTAGCGCCTGCTTGCACTGCTCGATCTTCCGCAGGTCGCGCTCGGCCGCGCCGACGAAGCCGTCGCTCAAACAGAAATAGAAGATCTGAAACACGAACGGGTGCGTATCGCTCTTGCGCAGATGATCCTCAATCAGCGCATAAAACAGCTCGCCGCCGTTCTCCACGTCGTACAGCTCGCTCTGCAGCGGCTCCCAGCGCGAAGCCTCGCCGCGCGTGATCGAGGTGACCAGCTCGTCGATGTAGATCACGATCGGCAAGAGCACGTAGTGCAGCTCGTGCTCGGTGAGCACCACCGCGAGCTCGCCCTTGAGCCACTGCAGCCGCTCGCGGATGGCCTCGCGCAGCGCGACGAGATTCGGTCCGGTCGCGTGCGCCTCACAGAACGCGAGATCCCGCGCGAGCTCGGAGGAGCGCGCCTCTCGCGCATCACCGCGCGACTCGGCCGCGGGCGCTGCGATCGACACGCGCGCCGCGGCCAAGTTTCGCAGCAGCGCAGCCTCCTGCGTGCGTTTGTGCAGCGCGAGCTGCGCTCCGCGCGCTTCCACGCACAGCTGCTCGATCTCGGAGAACGCGAGATCGAACGAGAGCCAGAGGGCGGTAATCGAGGCCATACACCTTCAACCGCGACCGGCCGTCCGCAAGGGACGCTGGTCGAACCGGAGCTCCTGCTTGAGGTTGGGGATCTTCGCCGTGAGCTCGATGACTTGATCCTGCGCCCACGCGCTCAGCAGCTCGATCAGCTGCGAGCACAAGAGCTGTGTGCGCGGCAGATCCGTGGCCAACAGCTCGCCGAACTCCAGCTGGTACACGTGCTTCCAGCCGCTCGCGCGGTTGGCCGCGGGCTTCTTCTCCACGCGCACCTCCGCGATGCGCGCGATCAGCTTCGCGAACGCGCGCTCCTGCGCCGCGCCGAGCGCGTGCAACAGGAACGTGAGCTCCGGCAGGCCGAGCACGCGCTGGCCGCGAATGGATAGCAGCTCCAGCATCGCGTGCCGATCGGTGTCGAGCTCGCTGTCCACGTGTGGGCTGAGCCGCCCGAGACTGTCCCAGCGCACGCCCTGCACGAAGCGATCGGAAAGCTGCACCTGACAGTCCTGTGCCAGCACCGTGCTCACGGCGGGCTGATGCCAGAGCGCGTCCACCACCAAGGTCTCGGGCCGCTCGAACGCGTGCGGCATGTTCACGTGCAGAAATGCGCGGCGCGCGACGTCGCGGCCCTCGAGCTCGGCCTCGTAGCTGTCCGGTGCGTTGCGGATCACCGCGGGCTCGAGCGGCCGCAGGCCCTCGGGCGTCTTGCGGTACACCGCGTGGATCGACACGGGCGCATAGCCGCCCGAGGGATCCGAGCTCAGCACGCGATGCCGGTCGAGCGTGCCGTCGTGCACGATGGGATCCGCGGTCTCGCGCTGCAGGTTCACGACGGGCACGACGTGCAGCTGAAAGCAATCTGCGTTCAGGCGCAGGTTCGCTGGAAAGCCGTCGTCGAGATCGAGCACCACGCTGAAGTCGCGCCAGCTGCGCGGCGTCTTGATGCCGGTCACGCTGAGATAGAGGCACGCGGCCGGGAAATGCAGCGCGCGCCGCACGCCGTGCAGCGGATGGTCGATCGGCCCCAGCTCGTCGAGCTCCAGCGGCGGCGGCCCGACCTCGATGCGGCACGGCTCACCGCTCGTAGCAGCGTCGACGTTGTGGCTCCACACGATCGCGCTCGTTGTCAGGTGGCGCTGCAACGCGTGCAGCACGAGCAGGCTCGAGTGCAGATCACCCAGGTAGTCGATGTACAGCGGTAGCACCTCGATCGGCTCGCTCCGGGCGAACGCCGCGCCAAAGCGTAGGACGAGACGCTGCTGGCGCTTGTTGCGTACGATCATGTCCGCGCCTTGCAGCTCGACGGGCAGGAGGCGCAGGCTGGACAGCGTGCGGAACACGAACACGCGGTCCTGCGACTCGCTGTCGACTTCGGCCTTCTTGACCAGATTGACCTGCGAGCCGCGCGGTAGCACGCTGACGTCCACGTAGCCGCGCGAGACCGTGCCGCGCAGCATGAACATCGCCGGCACCGGGCTCAGCAAATACGGAAAGTGCTGCCCCACGATGCGCAGGAGCGCGCCCTCCACGTTGCGCTCGGACGCGATGCGCGTGCGCGCCGTGAAGAGCGCGAGCGCCTCGAGCAGGCGCCGCACGTCGGGATCTTCACTCGCGAGCGGCACCTCCGGATACATGCCGGAGTACGCGACGCGGAACTTCTCGAGCGCCTCGAGCTCCGCGAGAAACGCTTGTTGCAAGCGTGGGTCCATAATCAGCCGAGCGTGATCAGCGCTCCTTCTATCTTCACGAGCTGTCCCTTCACGGACGTCATCGTCTCGCCGAGGTTCGTCATCGGGGCGGCCACGTCCACCTGCGTGTCGCCCTTCATGGCCACCTTCAGGCCGGAGATCGCGACCTCCGTCCCGCCCGACACGGTGGATTTCATGAGCCCGGACACGGTGACGTTCTGGCCGGAGAGCTTGGCGTCGCCGGTGGCGGAGAGCGAGAGCGCCTGCGTGGCGCTCAGCGACATGTCCTGCACGCTCGACGCCGTGAGCTTCTGGGTCGAGTTGAACGACATGTCCTGCGTGCTCGACAGCGAGAGCTTCTGCGTGGCGGACACGCTCGTATCGGCGGTGGACTTGAGGGTGATGGTGTCGGCGTCGACCTCGAAGCTGTGACACTTCACCACGACCGAGTCCGCTTTCTGTGTGACCGTGCTGGTCTGGGCGGGGCCAGCGAGCTTCAGCTCCAGCGTGTCTTCGCTCTGCGTGATCGTGCTGGTGCTGGTCAGGCCCTTGACGGTGATGATGATCTTGGTGCCGTTCATCTCCACGGTCTGTGTGACCGTGCCCAGCAAGTCCTTGACTGTCAGGGTAAGCCCCGAGTCCTTACCCAGATCGATATAACAGTTGAGCGTCATGACGGCAGCCGCGTTCGTGATGGTAAGCCGTTCGGACGGCCGCGATCCAGGGTCAGAGCATGGCGAGCTCCAGGTCGATGCTGGCTGTCGCCGCTATCAGCGGCTGCAATGCCTGGCTCATGGCGCTGTCGATGTCCGCTGCGCTCGGGATCAGGCGCTTCGCCTCGGCGATCAGCGCGCGATTTCTTTCGGCGAGCGCTTGTAGTCGCTGGTCGAGGCTCTGGGGCGCCTGTGCGAGCTGTGCGCGAACGGCGGCGACGCGGGGCTCGAGCGCAGCGAGCCCCGCAGTCAGCTGCTGCTGGAGCGTGGTCTTTGCGCGCGCGACGCCGTCTTCGATCTGCTGCGCGCCGCGGTCGAGCTGCGCCTGTGCCTGCTCGATCTTGTCCGCCACTTGCCCCAGCAGCTGCTCGGCGCGCGACACGAGCGAGGCGCGCTGCGTCTCGAGCTGCGTGCGCGCCGTGCCGACCGCCGCTTTCAGCTGCGCCTCGGCCTGATCCAGCTGCGTGGTCGCGGCGCTCACCACGCTCTGCGCCTGCGTGCCCGCCGTCGTGAACCCCTGCGTGATGCCGTCGACCGCGAGCGTTGTGGCCGCGTCGATCTGCGTCAGCACCTGTTCGATCGCCTGATCGATCTGCGTCTGCACGCCGGCGAGCTGCTCGCGCACCGGCGGCAAGACGGCTGCGATCTGCTGCGTCAACGTGTCGAGCAAGCTCGTCACGGCCGACAAGCCCGTCTGCTCGGCGGTCTGGACCTGCGAGGCGAGGCTCGCGCCCAGGTTCGCGAGCTGGTCGCCTGCGGTCTTCGCCGCCGTCTGAATCACGGGCAGCGCTGCGTCGAGCGCGCTGCCGATCGCGGTGATCGCGGGCTGCACGGCCGCCTTCGGCAGCGATGCTGCAGGGATGGCATCGAGCACCGCGTGCGCCGTGTCCACGAACGCCGTCAGCGTGTTGACCCCCGTCTGGAACATGGACTGCAGCTGCTCCACGAGGCTGACGAGCGCATCGATCGGCGTCATGATCTGCGCGCGCGCCTCGCTCACGAGGCTGCGCACGGCGTTCAGCGCGCTGCTCGCGCCGTCGACCAGAGACTGGAACGTGGACACGAAGCCCTCGATCATGCTCTGCGCCGTGCCGAGCGTATTGTCGAGCGTGAGGCTCGCCGTGTCCACGCTGGTCTTCGCCACACTCTCTGCGGCGTCGAGCGCCTGCAGCGCCGCTTCGAGCGGAAGGCGCACGGCGCTGTCCACCGTGGACAACAGGTTGTCGAACGCAGTCAGACCGGAGCGGCACGTGTCTACGGCCGTCTGCACCGCCTGCTGCAGCGTCTTCTTGCCGTCGGCGATGGCCGCGGGCACGACGTCGAGCGCGGGGAGCACGCTCTGCTCGAGGGTCTTGAGGCTCGCCTGCAGCTGCCCGACCGCGCTCGCGGACGCGCTCTCGAGCGCAGACTGCAGCTGATCCACGGCGCCGAGCACGTCGTGCGCTGCGCTGCTGATGGCTGCGATGCCCTGCTTGAGGCCATCGGTCGCACCGGACGCCGCCGCTGTCAGCTGCTGGCGGCCCTGCGTCACCCGGTCGCTGCCCGCGCGCAGCACCTCGTCGAAGCGCGCTCGCTCGCGCTCCAGCGCTGGCCCGAGCCCTGTGCGAGCGGCGGTCAGGCGCTGCGACAGGCCCGCGAGCGCCGGACGCGCTGCCGCCGGCGCAGACGCCTGCTTGGCCTGCAGCTGCTGCGTGAGGCGCGTCAGATCCGCCTCCAGCTTCGCGGACGCGCGCGTCAGGCTCGCGCTGCTCGCCGAGCGTGCGCCCGCGAGCGCCGCGTCGAGCTGCGTCCACTCCGCCGTCGCCGAGCCGACGAACACGCTCACGCGGCCCTCGAGGCCGGCGCGCGCTGCGCCGATGTCCGCGTCGAGGGCTTGCACGTCCTGCCGGAAGCGCGTGAGCTCCGCGAACGCGCCGCCGCGCGGGCTCAAGCTGCCGATCGCCGCATTCAGGCTCGCGAAGCGATTTTTGGCCCGGTCGCGCACGGCGGCGGCGCGAGCGCTCGCCAGGTCGAGCGGCGCGACGAGCACCTGCGGCAGGCCCGCGATGTCTTTCTCGATGGCCTTGACCTGCAGCGACGTCGATTGGCGAAAGCGAACGAGCCGCGCCTGTAGCTCGAGCAGCGGCGCGCGCACGGCATCGACCGATTGCAGCGCCGCTCCCAGCCGCGCCTTGCAGCGCTGACCACCGAGCTGGAGCGAGCCCGCCGCCGCAGAGGCGTCTGCGAGCAATCCCTGCAGCTCGTTCTGCGCCACGTCGAGCTGCACCGTCAGCTTGCGCTCGGCGCCGGCGATCTCCGTCTGCACGGCCGCGCTCGCGTCTTCGATCGAGCCGGACACCTGCCCCAGCGCGGTCTGGAACTGCGTGGTCACGGTGGTGACGCTGCCGCCCACCTCGCCCACGACGGCGTCCTTCGCCGCTTCGACCTGCGGCGAGACGTCGTACAGCGGGATCGTGGTGGGCACGGCCGAAGATTGCTCGAGCCCGATGTGCAGGGTGCCGTCGCCGAGCGTGAGCGTGGTCGTCTCGATCGACGCCTTGCGCTCGACCTTGAGCACCGGGATGGCGTCTTGATAGTCGTGCCGGATCACGGTGCCGTTGCTGGACTGAAAGCCCATGACGATCTGATTGCCCTGCGGCGCGCTCGGCAGACGGCCCTCGTCGGACCAGTCCAGAAAACCCGTGATGAATGCGCGGTCGAAGTCGAGATCCACCAGCACGCGCTGATCCTTGTACGCGGGGAAGAAGAAGTGTCCCGTGCCGAAGTTCGGCGCGAACGGCGCCGGCACCTCCTTGTTGAATAAGGGGATGAACACCTTGTACATCCACAAGGAGCTCGCTTCATTTTCGATCGCGGCCCACGTGCGCTGCCCGCTCTGACCCGCGCTCACGATCTTGCCCTCCACGCGCAAGGTGCGGCGCGGATCACGAAACTTAGGCAAGTGCGCCACCGGGCTCAGCTTGTCTTCGGCCTCGAGCGCGAGCTGCATGTCGTACACGGCCGTGTCGTCTTCGGGCTCCACCGGGACGTCCGGCTTGTGCGCGCCGCTCGCGCGCAAGCGCACCACTCGGAACGTGGTGCCTGAGGCGAAGTGGCGCTGACTGAAGCCATCTGCCACCTCGATGAAGCCGAGCGGTGGCGTCAGCACGTCCGGGCAGCGCTGATATGTCACCTCGAGGCCCGGGGAGCGCGGACGCAAGCGCGCGGTCTCGAGCTGCGCGCGCTGACTGACGTCGGCCGCGATCGGCGTGCGCAGGATCACGTCGCGCCGGATGCCAGCGGCCAAGGTGTTCGGCAGCTCCTTCGTCAGCGGGGCATCGGCGAACGCTTGCAGCACGCGCGCCACGAAGCGCGGCGGCTCCGGAAAGCGCAGGCGCAGCTCGGCCACGTCGTCGAACACGAGCGCCGTCGCGCTGCCGGTCGAGGTCTTCTTCGCGCCGAGGCGATAGCTGTTCGTCGTGGTGTTCAGCTCGAACACGCCCTGGTTCCGGTCGACCCAGTGCAGTAGAAAGTCGTAAAACGAGGGCTCGGCCTCGCCATCCAGGCCCACGGTCAACACGGCTTGCTGCGTGCTGATCGCCGGCCAGTCGTACGTGACACTGACGCCGGTGGGTTTGTTGGCGTCGATCATGTCCTGCATGGAGGCTTGCACGTGCAGCTCGAGCGGGCGGTGTTGCGTCCAGAACGCCTGCGCCGCGTCCAGCACCTGCAGCTCATAGCGGCGGCCGATCACCGGCTCTCCGCTGAGTCCCGCGCCGATCACCTCACTCACTGCCTTCGACACGGCGTAGCCCGTGACCTGGATCGCGCCCGGTGCATCCTCGTCGCCCTCGGCCTCGCGCACGAACTTGAACGTCGCTGCGATGAGCGCCGTGCCGCTGAAGCCCTCGAACACGGGATCGGCTTGCTGCTCCGACGACACGTAGAACGTGATGTCCGCGCGGAAGCCCCACACCTGCACGTCCAGCTCGAAGCGCTCGATCTGACCGGCCACGAGGTTGTGGACAGCGCTGCCGATGCTGAGCGACAACGTAGTGGTGAGCCGGTCGTTGAACATCGCTTACAAGTCGAGCAGGAGCGAGAGGTAGAAGCTGCGCCGCGGCTGCGGCATGAGCGAGTTCAGCTCGCCGCGGCTGCCCGTGGTGGGATCGTTGCCCGCGTCGGCCGCCCCGATGCCCGGGTGAGCGTACTGTGTGTCGAGCAGGTTTGTGCAGCGCAGCGCGAGCGACGCGCCGTCGAAGAGCACGTCTTTCAAAACGAAGTTGGCGTCGAGCGACACGTACCATGGCACTTCGCCCAGCGGGTTCGTGGGCACCGTGTCGCGGTTGGCGACGAAGCGGCCGAGCAACGTGGCGCTGAAGCGCGACTGATCGTACGTCACGCCCGCCCACAGTTTGTCGCGTGCCAGGTCTCCGATGTCGCGCTCCTCGTCGCCGGCCGCGACCCGCACTTCGTTCTGGAAATAGCGCGAGTAGTACAACCAGACCTGAAACGGCTTCAGGAACAGTCGCGCCGCGGCGTCCAGCCCGGTGGCGGAGGCTCGATCGGCGTTGAACGCGAAGTTGTTCGTGCCCGCGGTGTTGAACACGATCGGCTTCTTGTAGTCCACGCGAAAGCCCGCGAGCGTGAGCGACACCGGGCCCAGCGTGACCGTGGCGTTGAGCTCGAGGTTGCGCGTCGTCGCGTTGCTGAGCCGCGCCTGCGCGGTGCTGAGCTCGAACGGGCTCGGAGCCACCGTGGCCTCGCCATACAGCGCCTTGACGGTGACCGGCTGGAACGTGCCCACGTACGCTGCGCGCAACACGACCGGTGTCGTGCTGAGCCGGAAATACTGATCGTTTCTGTGTTGCACGCGCGCGCCGAAGTTGATCGCGTGATCCGAGCTCAGCGCATAGTTGCCGAGCATATAGATGCCGGCGTCTTCTGCACTGTGACGCCCCGCCGAGGAGGAGGTGTCGGCGGGATTGACCTGCGACTGGGCCATCGTCACGTCTCCGTCCGGATAAAGCACGCTGGTCGGCGTCTCGATCGCGTTGCTCACCTGCAAGGTCTTGAGGCCGAGGCCCACGGTCAGCTTGAGATCATCGCCGCGCTTGATCAGATCCTTCGCGACGCTGATGTCCATCTGCTGCTGAAACTCGAAGCTCTGGTTGCTCACGGACTCGTTTTCGAACACGACGCCCGCGGGCGAGTCTTCCGAGCCCTCGACGCGATAGAAAAAGAACGAAGACGGCGCGATGTCACTCTGCCGGTAGCGCAGCAGGCTCGTGCTCGTGAGCCCCGGCAGCGGCCGCGCCACGTTGCGCAGCCAGAGCGCCTTCTCCTGACTGACCCACGTGCCTTCGACCTGATACTTGTCAGTCGGATACTGCGTGCCGTTGGCCGAAGCGTGTGACCACAGCGCGCCGCCCAGCTCCAGGCTTCCGAATGCCACGCGTGCATCGAGCGCGAGCTTGTTGTTGCTGGAACGAAAGTGGCCGGCGCGGTCTGGATTCTGATCGAGCAGCCCCTGCCCCCACAGCGTGGGATCGGACAGGTACTGACGCTTGGTGAACTCGTAGCTCTCACCGATCGATTGATCGAGCACCGAGCGCTCCACGCGCGCCGTCACGCGCACGCGCCAGTTCTCGTTCACCCAGCTGGCGTTGGCATCGACGATCTTCGTGGTCTCCGAGAATTTCGTCAGGTTGCGCTGCGGCCCGCCGTACGTCATGCGCACCTGGGCGTGCGTGCCGAACTCCTTTTGTTGCTGCTGGCTGAGGCCATCCACGGTCACGACGTTGATGAGGCCGGTCGCTGCGTTTTCGCCCTGCACCACCGAGGCGGGGCCGTACACGATCTCGACGTGATCGATGTTGCTGAGCGGGAACGCGGTCAGGATCTGTGAGTCGCCGAAGAACAGGCTCGTGAACGGCTGACCATCCACCATGAGCAGGTACGGATCTTTGCCCACGTCGCTGCGATAGCCGCGCGCGTACGCACGGACGTAGTCCACACCGAAGCTGCGCACCACGTCCATGCCTGGCAGATCATCCAGGATCTGTGAGAGATCGGTGTAGCCGCGCTCGCGCAGCTCACGGCTCGTGAGGATGATGGTCCACGCCGGAGCCTTGAGCGCGCCTTCCACGGAGTTGGAGACGGAGCTGACGGGTGGATTGACTATCTCCTCGATGGTCAGCCCGCTGCCGCCGCTCGCTTCCTGTACCTTCGCGCCCTTCGGTCGCGCGCTGTTTCGCAAGCCCTTCGGCAGCGACGCGGGCAGTCCGTCGCCCGGCTCCTGTCGCTTGTCATCGATCTGGATCTCGACCTCGCGTGCAGGGCCTTCGACGACGGCGCTCGGTCCCTGCGGCGCGGACGGGACGTTGCTGCTGTCAGCTGCGCCCTTCTCCGGTGCGCTCGGCTCCGGAACCGCGGCTTTCTCGGGACCGGCTGGCGGCGCGATCGGAAGCGCTGGCACCTCGGGCGTCGTCGGCAGCTTCGGTGCATCCGGAAGCTTCGGTGCATCCGGCAACTTGGGCTGCGCGTGCACGAGCAGCGGGAGCGCCGCTGCCAGGCACGCCGAGCTCAGCCACAGCAGCGAACGTCCGAGACATGTTCGAGGCATGCTCAAGAAAGCGCGACGCTAACACGCTGCTGAAGGCGGCAGCAAACCGAGCTTGATGTGCGACTCGAGCGTGCATGCAAGGTCGCGGACGGAACTGACAGGCATGCGCTGCTGCAACGACGACGCCTACCGAGGCGAGCAACGAGAAGTGTCAGGTCATGGCGAGCGCGCTGCGACCACCTGACATGAGCTTGCTGGACGAGCACGGCTACCCGCGGCTTCGACGGGCCGAACGAGCCCGCGCGCGAGCGATGCGGCTCGAGCCGAACGCAAAGTAAACGCGCGCGACAAGCCCGCGGAAAGCTTCGACAACCGGGTAGAGCTCCCGTGCGTGCCGCATGTAAGTACTTGTCCGCCGCCGTGAGCTGCGTCAGAGTAATCACGAGACCGAGCTGGGGGCCGATGTGCGAGCCCCGAGCCGGCGCCCCCCGTGGCCATCGAGGTGTCGTAGTGAGCACGCGCTACCCGCGGATCCGTGAGGCGTACGCCGGTCATGCGCTCGTACGAGCGCTCGATCGCGTGGACGCGCTCGGGCACTCGGACAGTCTGATCCAACTGATCCTTGTGCAGTACCTCGACGTGCTCGAGTCCGCGCTCGGCAGCGAGGGCTCGACGTCACTCCTGCAACGCGCGCTCGAAGCCGTGCAGGAGGCGCTCGAAGCGTTCGGGCTGCTGGAGCCGCAGCAGAGCTCTCAGCTCAACTGAGCGACACGTCCAGACACAGCCGCAGCACCTCGAGCTTCTCGTAGTCTGCCATGCTGGTCTGCTCGTACTTCTCGCGCGCGCGCAGCAGCATGCCGAGCCCGATGCGCGTGCTGAAGTCCTGGCCCAGCATGTCGTCTGCCTGGAGATCGACGCTGCCGTCAGCTGCGGCCTTGGCCTTGCCGAGGCCCAGGTACTCGCGCTTCTTCGCGGCGAACGCGCACAGGATCGACACCTGGGTGCCCACGCATCGACGATGTCTTCTTTGCTGGATTGCTCGCTCGGGTCCGCGAGCTCCAGGCTGCGCGCGAGCTTCGCGTTTTCGCCGATGCTCGTGAGCGTGCTCGCGAAGTGCTTGCCGATGTACGCGTCCTTGTGGGCCACGACGCCCTCGAGCAGCTCGAGCACTAGATCGAAGTGATCGGCGAAGTGGTAGCTCTGCAGGATCGCGCGCAGGTTGTCGCGCGTGATGATCGAGATGCTCGTATTTTTGAAGTTCGACGCGCGTGTGTCACGCAACAGCTCCCCACCTCCTGCCACCCGCACGGCCGCACCTCGACGTCCGCTGCGCTCACAGGACCGCGCATGCACGTCTGCAGGCCCTACTCCGAGTCGGTCTCGACGCGCCCACGTTCGAACGGGGCTGCCGCTGACGGCGTCATCACTCGGCGGCTTCGGCCTCGAGCGGATAGCGCATGCGCTGCGCGCCCTTGAGCTCGATGATCTTGAGCGCGGAGAGCGCGCGGATTACCAGGTACGTGGGATCCACCTCGAACCAGCGCGCGCCGAAGTTCGGGCTCATGGCGAACTTGTGGTGGTTGTTCTGGAACAGCTCGCCCGCGCACAAGAAGTCGAGCCAGAGCGTGTTGCGCGAACGGTCGCCGTTATCGAAGTTCTGGTAGCCGTACTTGTGTCCACACCAGTTGACGATCGCACCGTGCACCGGGCCCATCACCCACTGGATCGGGAGCAGCAGCCACTGCCACCACGCGGTCGCGAACTGCCAGTAGAACAGCGTGTAAGCGCCCATCCACGCGATGCGCGCAACCCACGACTGCGCCAGCCGATCGATGAACGGCCACTCCGGATAACCGCCCTCGAAGCGCGGCTCCGGCGCACGACGGTCGTACGCGAAGTCGTCGTACTCGTGCTTCGTGCGCAGCATCATCGTCAGCGCGTCCGGGCTGAAGTGCGGCGAGTGCGGATCCTTGGCCGTGTCGCTGTACGCGTGGTGCATGCGGTGCAGGATCGCGTAGCCCCGCGGGGACAAGAAGCTGGAGCCCTGAGCCACGTAGGTCAGCAGGTGGAAGAAGCGCTCCCAGCCGTGCGACATCGTGAACTGCTTGTGCGCGCCGTAGCGGTGCAGAAAGAACGACTGACAAAACACACACAGCTGCCAGTGCAGCAAGAAGAAGACGACGATGACCATGGCGAACGCTCCTGCGGGTGCCGACATTATCGGCAGCGGCCTTACGGTTCTAGCCCCGATTTACGCGCGCAAATGTCACGACATCATCAGCTGAACGCCGCCGACTGTCCGAAACCGGCGCAGTATCCCTGGTTCGGGTGAGCGAAGACTCGTGCGCTGTGCACGCGGCAGACAGACGCTGACCGGAGCGGGCGCTGCTGTGCCCCAGCTCGGGCACGTGCGCCTCGCCGCCGTCGCAAGTGGCTCAGGGCACGCGCTCGCACGCGTTTCCAGGTGTCTTCCCCTTCGGCCAACTCGGCACGTCGTGGGCAATCTTGCAGAGAATTCGCTGGGCGTGTGGGCGGCATGGTTGGCTACGCTTTCGCGCGCAAGTTCCCCGAACGCGTGCGCGGCGTGCTGCTCCTCGAAGCTCCGCTCGCAGGCATCGAGCCCTGGGCGGAGCTGAAATGCAACCCACGAGTCTGGCATTTCGGCTTCCACCAAACGCCCAACCTTCCGGAGAAGCTGCTCGCTGGGCGCGAGTACACGTACCTGCGCGAGGGCTTCCTCACGAGCGAGAAGATCAGCGACGCGGACGTGCGACGCTACGCGCGGGCCTACGCCGCGCCCGATCATCTGCGCGCGGGGCTCGGCTTCTATCGCGCGCTACCGCAGAGTGAAACGCAGCTCGATGCGCTGCGGGAGCCCACCGAAGTGCCGTTCGTCATCGCGGGCGCAGATCAGGTCTTCGGCCCGCTCGGGGAAGCCATCGCGGCTGGCCTGCGCGCGCGCGGCGCAAACCGGGTCCAGGTCGAAGTGATCGCAGACAGCGGCCACTACGTGCTGGACGATCAACCCGAGCGCGTGGCACAGCTCATCGAGACTTACGCAGCGCCGTGACCGGCTGCTTCGTGCGCGCAGCGCTCGCGCGCTTGCGTGTGGCCCGCACGCGCAGGCGCACGACGTGCCTGCGCGTGCCCTCGCGTCCTACCTCTTCGAACCCCGCGCCTTCGAAGAGCGGCACGAAACCCATGAAGCGATAGCTCGGCGAGTCCGCGTCGACCGGGTAAGCCTCCACCACCTTCGCGCCGCGCTTGCGAGCGTGCGCGATGGCCGCTTGCAGCATCTGCCGCGTGAGGCCCTGCTTGCGATGCGCGCGCAGGATGAAAAAGCATGTGATGGCCCACACTCCTTCATCCGGCGAGCCGTCCGAGACCAGCCGCAGGTGCGTGGCGCGCGGTGCGACCGAGCACCACGCGACCGGCTCCGCGCCGATGTAGCCGAGGAGCCCCACCGGCGTGCCCTGCCGCACGCGTCGCGCCATGGCGAGCTTGCGGCTCTTGCGATCGGTCTGCTTCAGCTCCTCACCCTGCGCGCGAAACACCATGCACCAGCAGTAGCTCGGCGAGCCGCGAGCGCTGAACAGCTTCTCGAAGTCCGGCCAGGTCGCTGTCGTCACTTCCTTGACAGTCAGCTTGAGGGCGGTCGTGCGGGCTCGCGCTGTCATGGGGAATGGCAGTATAGGCCGATGGACCGCGCCCAGGGTCTGCTCACTCGTCCAGGAAGCGCTGCACGAGATAGGCGCTGACCTCCGCATCGCGCGCGCTGTGCGGCCCCGCACCGAGCTCGCCCAGCAGCTCACCGTGTACGCCGGGCAGGATCAACAGCTGTGCGTGGGGCAACAGCCTGAACAGCTCGACCGCGTGCTCCGGCGTCGGCACGTCGCGGTCGCCGCTGACGATGAGCGTCGGCAGGGTCAGAGCCTGCACCACGACGTCCGGCGTCTCGACGAAGTTGCGCATGCGCTCCACATCTTTTTCGTACATGTCGCGCAGCCGAGCCGGGTCCGGATCGACCTTCAAGAAAGCGTCTTTCAGCGGCTGGGGCATGCTCTCGAACGTGGCTTGCGCCATGTCCTGCCAGAACTGCGGGGCGGTGCCACTGCGCTTCGTCATCGAGGCCGCGAACACCAACTTTCGAACCAGCCCCGGATGCCGGATGGCGACCTGCATCGCCACGCTCGCGCCGTTGCTGAAGCCCATGAGGTCCGCCTGCTGGACACCGAGGTGCCGCAGCACGGCCGCCACGTCGTCGGCCGAGTCTGTGAAACGCTGCGGGATGTTGCGGTGCTCGCTGCGGCCGTGGTTCTGCTCGTCGAGCGCGATCACGCGGCGGTGCCCCGCGAAGTGCGGCAAAATCTGGCCGTACGTCACCTCGATGCTCGAGCCGCCGCCGTGCAGCAGCACGAGCGGCGTGCCCGCACCCCCACCGTGCACTTCGTAGTAGAGCTGGATGCCGTTCACCGCCGCGCGCCCCTGCACGACGGGCGTGGAGCGCGGCCCTGCAGCTGACGGCGGCGTTGGCTTCAGGTTCGCCGCCGAGCTACTGCAGCCGGCGAGCGCCACCGATGCGAGCAGCACGTTTCGCAGGTTCGGCCTCATGCTGCACCTCGCGCGCGGAACGTGCCGTTGCTGCGGTGCGGGAGCCCGAGCTCGTCGCACAGCTCGGCGATGACCTCCGGCGTGTAGTAGTAGTTGCGCAGGCGCGCGATCCGGTCGCCCTCGGCGGAGAGCTCCACGCGCGACACGCCGCGCACGAACTCACCATCGCGGTGCGCATACCACGACAAGAGCAGGTGCTCGCCGCGATGCGCGCGCAGCTCGAGGCGCGGTGGGACGGGCAATACGCCCTGCGCGAAGCGCGGATCGATGCCATCACACGTGCCGCCGTCAGCGACAGACGCCATGCGCTCACTGCCGAACAGCATGCCGGTGAGCACGGTGCTGCGGGCGTGCTTCGCGCCGTAGATGGTCGTGGCCCCGACCACCTCCACGCTCGCGTGATCGAGCAGTAGCGCTGTGAGCCGGTCGAGATCGCGCGCATTGAACGCGTCGCAAAAGGCGTCGAGCGCGCCGGAGGCTGGCATGCGCGTGGCCTCCAGATCCGGATCCGCGAGCTTGTCGCGGCCCCGGTGCAACGCGGCCTTCACGGCACCGGTCGTGGTGGACAAGATCGCGGCGATCTCTTCGAGGCCCAGCTCGAACACGTCCTTCAGCACCACGGCCGCGCGCTCCTGCGGCGCGAGCTGAACCAGCAAGGTGCCCGCAGCTTCGCGCGTGTCGCGCGCGGCAGGCGCCTGCGCTCCGCGGGGATCGGGCTGATCGGGCGCGGCCACCGGCGTCTCGGGCCTCACGGCACGCCGGCGCACCTGGTCGATCCACAGGTTCGACGCGACGCGCAGCAGCCAGGCGCGCGGGTCGGCCGGCGGCTCGGACAGCCCGGCCAGGGTCGCGAACGCGCGCGCCAGGGTGTCCTGCACCAGATCCTCGGCGTCCCAGGGGCTGCGGCTCAGATAGCGGCAGTAGCGGTACAAAACGGGCCGCAGCGGCTCGTAGGTCTCGAGAAAGCACCTCCACGACTGGGTCACAGTCTCGGAGAGCGCGCTGGCAGATCGAGCTTGTTCGGTCATGTCCTCGAGAACGCACGGCGGGGTCGCCAGGATACGCACGCCGCGTGCTTTTCTGGGAGCGGAGGTCGCACGGCACTGCGCACCTGGACATATTCGTGACGGGTTTCGAGCCGGCTCGCGCGTCATGCTGCCGCCGTGAGCTCATCGTCACGGACGCTCCTCGGCCTGGCGCTGCCCTGGAGCTTGCTCATGGCCACCTCGCAGGCCTGCTCCTCGGACGCGAGCAGAGCCGCGAGCCAGCCCAGCGCCAGTGCGAGCCCGCCGCCGAGCGCTGCAGGCACGGGCGCGCTCGGGGCGCCTGCTGCGGCCGGCGCGACCTCCGACGGGACTGGAGCCGCGCGCCCGTCGGAAACGAGGCCGGCCGAAGGACCGCCCGTGGCCGGGATCCCCTCCGGCTCCAACGCAGCGCCTGGTGCCGGGGCGGTCGGCTCCCCCGCAGGCGCGGTCGCGGCCGGGGCGACGGGCGGCTCCCCTGCAGCCGGTAGCGGCGCTGCGCAGACCACCTCCGCAGCCGGCAGCGGCGGGGCCGGAACACCTGCGACCATCGACAACCCGCAGCCGTTCGTGTTGATTCCCATCGGCTTTCCGATGTACGGCGACGAGCTGACCTTCCCTCCCGCCGCGAACCCGCCCGAAAACGCCTCCCCCGCATTCGAATGGAGAGGCGTCCCGACGAACGCCAAGAGTCTGGCCCTCGTCTTTCGCGATCTCGGCAACGGCGCGGTGAAGTGGATCCTCTGGGACATCCCACCCAGCCTCACGCGCATCCCAGCGAACATCTCGAAGACGGCGATGCCCGCGGAGGTCCCGGGCAGCAGCCAGCTCGGCAGCCTCGATAATCAAGGCTACGCCGGCCCGGGCAGCGGAGCTCGCCAGTACGACTTCACCCTCTGGGCGCTGGACACCGCGAAGCTCCCGGTCACGAGGCAACCGACGACCGTGCAGATCCACGACGACGTCTTGCCCGACCACGACATCGGAAAGAGCCCCGCGATCCTCGTCCGCAACACCCGTAACCTGCAGTAACGTTCTCCGCAGTCACTCACCCACGATGTCGCCGGGGTCGAGCCAACCGAGCGCTTCTCCGCCCACGTCTCGACACGGCGCGTTCCCCGCGCACAGCAAGCGTTGCACGAGGTATGCGGAACGCGTGCGATCGAAGCGATAGGGTCCACACGGGCCAGGCTTCGCGCCGCTCCCAGCTGCCCAGCCTTCCGGACGCGGGGGCGTGGCGTATCGGTCCTGTGGGTTGCGCAGCAAACACGCGCGCTCCCAACAGTCGCCGCCCGAGCGATCGACGACGAGCACGAGCTGCCAGCCGCGATCCGCGAACGGCACGCTCGTGGCGCACGTCTCCTCGTCTTCGCAGTCGAGGAGCTCGTCCGGAACGGCGACCTTGTCCTCGCCAAACGCGCTCGACGGCGGTACGGGTCGCGTCGCGCGCGTGAGCTGCGCTTTCAACCACCCGTGCCCATCGATCTTCACGCGCTCGTTCGAGTCCGCGAGCATCAGCTTGATCTTCGGCGTCTTCGACCACTCGAGCACGGCATACGGGGCCTCGCAGCCGTCGCGATCGGCTGCGACGTGCTGGCCGCGCATCACCGTCAGGCGATCCATGTCCTGCATGTCGTTCGCGATCAGGACGGGGGGCGCTTCACGTGCGCGCAGATCGAGCACGTGCAAGCGGTTCTGCTCGATGAACCAGAGCAGCTCGAGGACAGGATCGTACAGCGCCGCGTCGGCATGCGGCACCAAGGTCCTGGGCTGCGCGTCCGAGATCCCACGTTCCACGAGCGCGCCGGCTTCCGTGTGCACGAGGAAGCGCGCATCGCTCACGCGCGCTTCCAGAGGTGCGGCTGGGCTCGCGGGCTCGGCGCGCTCGGCGGGCGGCGGCGTCACGCCCTTCGCCGCCGGTGGCTGCGCAGGCGAGCGCGCCGCCGCTGGCTTCAAGCCCGGCCCGTGCGCGGTTTCAGAAGCGCCGCAGGCAGCGGCGAGCCACAGCATGACCGCCGCCGCCCTCCGCAACACCGATCCCGCGGATCCCGCGCAGCTCGATTGACACGCATTTCCCACTGCCCCCACAGATCCCCGCACTGGACCACTTCCCATGCGCGCGCACGCTGCCACCGCTGGCACGCGGGGTCAACGCACGTCAGCGTTGGCGGGAGAAGACATGCTGTGTCTGCGACGAGCTCCACGCGTGCCCGGCGTCCCACGACGCTATTTTCGTGGCAGCGGCGTGGCGCAACGGCTTCGCATTCACAGTGGCTCGAGTGCGCTGCGCTCTCGGTCCGCGAGCGCGACGTAAGCGTTGCGAATAGCACGTATCCCGTGCGATTGATGTGCCGCATGGTACATTCCAACGCCCGCATGAAAACGCTGAATCGCGCGCGAAGACTGTACCCCTTTCAGGTGCTCGACATTGAGCCCCGAAGCACGATCGACCTCAGCACGTGTGTCACGCTGCCTCCGGGTTATCACTTCGCGAATCCTTCGCTGGTGCGCTTTCAGGATCGCTACATCGCCTGTGTGCGCGGCGTAAACTATGTATACAAGAGCCCGCGCAGTCTGGCCGTCGACTTCACTGTCGGCCACGACTATCACACGCTCAATCGACTCGTCGTGTTGGATGATCAATTCCGCCCTCAGCGGCAGCTGGATGCGCTGAACGCACAGCTCGAGAACGTCGAGGATGTGCGGCTATTCGTGCATGCCGGGCGATTGTACGGCGTCGGAACGCAGCCTCTCGGCAAGGGCATCGGCGCTTGTCGCATGAGTCTGCTCTCGTTCGACGCCGAGCTGAATCAAGTCGAGAAGCGGCCGCTCGAGTCACCCTACGGCGGCCCGCGCGAGAAAAACTGGTGTCCGTTTTCGCTCGGCTCCGAGCTCGGCTTTCTCTACGCCTGCAACCCAGACGTGTTCGTGCGCTTGCCTGCTGGCGAAAGCAAGCCCGTGGCGCTCGCAGGTCGGCGCCTTCCGCCCCCCGAGCGCTTGAGCTTCTACGACTGCGGCTCGACGCCCGCGCAGATGCTCGATGACCAGTATCTCTTCGTGACGCACCGCCGCAGCGTACAGCTGCCATCGCTGCGCCGCGTGTACACGAGCCGGCTCTACGTGTTCTCGCCGGATCTGCAGCGCGTGCGCCGAAGCCCGTATTTCCGCATGGGCGCGCCCACCATCGAATTCGTCAGCGGTTTGCACCTGTCGCGCGATGAAGTGCTGCTGGCTTACGGCGTGCGCGAGCGCCAGGCGCTCATCTCGCGCTTCGATCGCGCGGCGTTCTTCGCGCAGCTGCCGCTGCGTTGAACGGTCGCAAACCGGTCGCAACGCAATAGCTCGTACGGACAACTAAGCATCCGTGGAGCTACGCCCTATAAACATTTGTTTCGTCCCCACATTGAGGTCGCGTACGACATTTTGCCCCGTCGGACCGCCACATCTGGTTGTTTCCGGTGGGTCTACGTGCTGAGCTACTAGCGCATGACAGAGCAGAACTTGATCCCTGTAGCCGAACCCGACCTCACCGGGAATGAGCTGGAGTACGTGAGCCGCTGTGTACGTTCCGGCTGGGTCTCGTCCGCCGGCGAATACGTGACTCGATTCGAGTCTGAATTCGGGAAGTTCTGCGCTGCCGAGCACTGCGTCGCGACGTCCAACGGCACGGTGGCCATTCACCTCGCGCTGGCCACACTCGGCATCCAACAGGGCGACGAGGTCCTCGTTCCGAGCCTGACGTTCGTCGCGTCGGCCAACGCGGTGCGCTACGCGAATGCGCAGCCGGTGTTCGTGGATTGCGATCCGGAAACCTGGACGCTCTCGCCCGAAGACGTGGAGCGTAAGATCACGCCGCGGACGCGCGCCATCCTCGTCGTGCACCTGTACGGGCATCCGGCGGACATGGATCGCATCCGCGACATCGCGGCGCGGCACAAGCTGTGGGTGATCGAGGACGCGGCCGAGGCACACGGCGCGCGTTACCGCGAGCGGCGCGTAGGCAACCTCGGCACGATCGGCACGTTCAGCTTCTACGGCAACAAGACGATCACCACCGGCGAGGGCGGCGCGCTCCTGACCGACGATCCGCAGCTCGCGAAGCGCGCCGCGTTCCTGCGCGATCACGCGATGTCGCCGGAGCGGCGCTACTACCACAGCGAGGTCGGCTTCAACTATCGGTTGACCAACTTGCAGGCCGCGCTCGGCGTGGCTCAGCTCGAGCGCATCGAGTCGTTCGTAGCCGCGAAGCGCAAGCACGCGCAGCACTACGCGCGCTTGCTCGCTGGCGTGCCCGGCCTCACCCTCGCGCCCGAAGCGCCGTGGGCCGAGAGCTCTTACTGGATGTACTCCGTGCTGGTGCAGGACGACTTCCCGCTCTCGCGCGACGGGCTCATCGCCCACCTGCGCGCGCAGAAGATCGACACGCGCCCGTTCTTCGTGCCGATGCACGAGCTGCCCGCGTACGCGCGCGGTGAGCGCCTGCCGGTGGCCGAGCGGCTGTCGCGTCAGGGCCTGAACTTGCCCTCGTCGACGACCCTGACCGAGGCCCAGATCGAACGCGTGGCTGCTGCGATCAAGTCGGTCGTGCGCTGAGCTACTTGCCGCTGCGAGCGGCGTGCGGCAGGTGCTCGCGCCACCAGCTGTTGGCGTGCGCGCGCGTCCACGCCGCCGCCAGCGGCAGCTCGTTCAGCGCATCGCGCAGCGCGGCAGCCGTCGGCGGCCGGCGCTCGCGATCCTTGTGCAAGCACTGCATCACGAGCTGCTCCAGCTCGGGCAGGAGCGGCTGAGACGTCCGCTCCGAGACCGGAACGGGATCCTTCGTGACGTGCGCCACGGCCATGGCCAGCGCGCTGCTCTCCTCGAACACGAGGCGCCCGGTCAGCATCCAGTACGCCACGCAGCCGAGCGCGTACACGTCGGCGCGCCCGTCCAGCGCTTGTTCGCCCAGCGCGGCCTCGGGCGCGAGGAACGCCGGCGTGCCGAGGATCTGCTCGAGGTTCGTCTGCAGCGACGTCGCGAGCCCCGCGCCCGCCTGCGTGTCGAGCCGCGGCTCGATCCCCTCGCTGCGCCAGCGCTTCACCAGGCCGAAGTCCAGCACCTTCAAGAAGTCGTACGTGCCGCCCTTGCGCGCCACGAACAGGTTCGCTGGCTTGATGTCGCGGTGAACCAACCCGCGGCAGTGCGCGTCGTGGAGCGAGTCACAGGCCTGCAGCAACAAGTGCACGCAGCGCTCGGCCGGCAGTGGCCCGAAGCGCTCGACCAGCTGCTGCACGTCGACGCCATCGAGCAACTCCATCACGTAGAACAGCGCGCCGTCCGGCGACACGCCGAAGTCGTACAGCTCGACGGTGTGCACGCAGTCGAGGCTCGCGATAGCCTGCGCCTCCTTCTCGAAGCGGCGGATCAGCGCGTCGCGAGCGCTGCCGTCGCGCACGCCTAGCATCTCCGGCCTGATCAGCTTCACGGCCGCGGGGCGCGCGATGAGGCGATGGTTCGCGCGCCAAACTTCACCCATGCCGCCGGCGCCGAGCCGCTCGGACAGCTCGTAGTTGCCGAGCCTGCGCGCGTGCTGCACGGCGACACCCAGGCGATGCAGCGCGCTGGTCGGCGCCCACGCCAGGAGCGCACACAGAAAGGGAGGCAACACGTACGACGCGAGCACGGCGCCACTCGGCGAAGGCAGATCGGCCGACACGCAGCGCAGCGCGATCGTGAGCGGCACGCTCGTAGCCGAGGCGAGCGCGGCCAGTAGCACCGTCCCGGGGCGAGCCGGGATCAGGTACGGGAACAACACGATCACGATCGCCGTCCAGGAGACCTGGGCCGTCGTCGACTGGTAGCCGACCGCCCAGCTCTCCGAGAAGCCGAGCATGAGCGTCAGCACGAGCTCGTAGGCGATCGCGCTGCCGGCGACCCACGGGCGCGGCCGCGGGCGCGGCAGCACGTAGGCGGCGATGGCGATCGAGCACACGCATACGACGACGCCGGAGGCCATTCCCACCGGGTTCGAGTCCGCCGCCCACAGCGTCCGGTACAACACGAGGTACAGCAGCTGGATGGCGGCGGCGATCGCGGCCACGACGCCCAGTCGGCGCGCCGTCAGCTCGACGTGCTCGGCAGGCAACGAGTCCGAAGCCGAGGTGCGGGCCAGCTCGATCAGATCAGCGCGCGCGTTCACCACCGGCAGTCTATGCTGTTTTCTCAGTCGGTGCGGAACTTGGCCCGGCGGGACGCTGTGCGCGGACTTGCTCGCGCCTAGCGTCCGAGCAGGCGCGTGATCTGGACCTTTGGAGCATTCGAGCTGGATGATGGCGCGTACGTGCTGCGCCGGGCCGGAGAGGTCATCCCGCTGCGCCGCAAGGTGTTCGATGTGCTGCGCTACCTGGTCGCGCACGCCGGCGCGCTGATCACCAAGGAGGAGCTGCTCGCGAACGTCTGGCCCGATGAGGCGATCATCGAGGCCGTCATCCCGCAAAACATCGCCGTGCTGCGCCAGGCGCTCGGCGACAGCCGCGCGTCCGCCAAGCTCATCCAGACCGTGCACGGCAAGGGCTATCGCTTCGTGGCCGCGGTGCGCGTCCACGATCCGCAGCGCGGCCCGCGCACCGGCCCCGCGCACCTCGGGCTCGTCGGACGCGAGCATCTGCTGGCCGAGCTGCAGGGAGAGCTGCAGAGCGCGAGCTGCGGCGCGGGCCGCGTCGCGATCGTGCAGGGCGCGCCTGGCATGGGCAAGACGCGGCTGCTGCACGAGCTCGAGCGGCACGCGCGAGAGCGCGGCGTGTGCGTGATCAGCGCGCACTGCCAGGACACCGGGGGAGCCCTGCCCTACCGGCCTTGGCGCGAGCTGCTCCGGCAGCTGGTGGCGGCGGACGTACTGCCGCTGGAAGCGGCGCGCCCGGTGCTGGCGCGGCTGGGTCAGGAGCCCGGGGCGATGAGCGTCGAGCCGACCCCCGAGGATCCGCGCGCTGCGCTCGAAGCGCGTTACCGCGTCTTCGACTCCGTGAGCGCGCTGATCGAGCGCGCGAGCCGCGCGCGGCCGCTCGCGATCTTGCTGGACGATCTGCACTGGGCGGATCGCGCGTCGCTGCAGCTGTTCGCGTTCGTCGCACGCGAGCTGCGGGCGCTGCCCGTGCTGCTCTCCGGCAGCTCGCGGCTGCTGGAAGGCGTGGCGCCCGGGGATGCTAGCGCTGAGCTCGCCGCGCTGCTCGCAGAGACCCACGTGCGGCGCATCGCGCTCGCCGGGTTGTCGGAGGCCGAGACGGGCGAGCTCGCTGCGCTCGGGTTGGGCCGCGCGCTCACGCCTGCGCGCGTGCGCGAGCTGGTCGCCGTCACCGAGGGCAACCCATTTTTCGTGCTGGAGCTGATGCGGCTCGTGCATGACGCTCACGGCGGCGAGCCGGACGAGCAGCTGCCGCGGCACATGCGCGACGTGATCCTGCTGCGCGTGCGCCGCATGGGCGCGGACGTGGAGCGCGTGCTCATGCTGGCCGCGCTGATCGGCTGCGAGTTCCGGCTGCCCGTGCTGGAGCAGCTCGCGGGGCTGTCGCGCGCCGCGCTGCTCGAAGCGCTGACCTGCGCCTGCGACGCGCGCCTGCTGCGTGACTTCACGAGCTTCTCTCACGCGCTGATCCAGGAGAGCTTGTACGAGAGCGTGCCTCTGGCGCAGCGCGCCGGCTTGCACGCGCGCGTGGGCCGCGCGCTCGAGGCAGTGCTCGGTGTCGACGTGGACTCGTGCCTGGGTGAGCTGGCGTATCACTACACGCGTGCCGCTCCTGGCGGCGAGGCGGAGCGCGCCGTGCTGTACTGCCAGCGCGCTGCGGAGCACGCCTTACGCGGGCTCGCGTTCGAGCAAGCGGTGGGTCACTATCGCGCGGCGCTCGAGGCGCTGCTCTTGCAGTTGCCGGTGGACGAGATACGGCGCTTCGAGCTCAAGCTGGGCCTGGGCGCCGCGCTGTTCCGCGCTGGCGAGGACGGCAGCGAGGCATTCGAGGCCGCCTCGGCCATCGCGCGCAGCCTGAGGCGGCCAGAGCTGATCGCGCGAGTCGCGCTGGCGCTGCAGGGCTGGCCGCGTCTGCTCCGCCGCGGCCGCACCGATCATCCTGCGCTGTACCCACTCTTGACCGAGGCCCTCGCTGCACCGATCGCCGACGCCGGGCTGCGCGCGCGCCTCGAGTGCGCGCTCTCGCTCAACACCCCGCCCGAGACGCCGCTGCGCGAGCAGATCGCGCTCAGCAAGAACGCGCTCGAGCTCGCCCGGCAGAGCTCCGACTCGGAGGTGCTGCACGACGCGCTGCAGGCGCGCCTGCGCCTCTTGGGCGGTCCGGATGATCTGCAGCAGCGCCTGCAGCTCGCGCAGGAGCTCTTGCTGTTGGCAGAGCGCTCGCGCCAGCCCGAGCGCCTGTTTCAGGCGCACGAGCTTTGCGTGCAGCCGTGGATCGCACAGGGGCGCCTGGCGCGCGCCGATCGCGCGATCCTGGAGTGCGAGCGGCTGGCGCGCCGTCTCAATCTGCCGCGCTTCAGCTTGCAGGTGCTGCGCTTCCGGATCCAGCGCGCGCTCGCGGACGGTCGTTTCGCGGAAGTGCAATGCCTCACGCGCGAGGCCGTGGCGCTGCGCGGCTGCGCGCCGCCTTCGCCGAGCTACCTCGTGAGTCTGTACGTGTGGCGCAGCTTCGAGCGCGCGTGGCGCGGTGACCGCGCGTTCATCGAGCGACACATCGCCGCGCTCTTGCCGAAGGTCGATCAGGCGCGGCTGCTGCGCGCGCACATCGCGGCGCTGTGCGCGGCATTCGGGCGCGCCGCCGACGCCCGACGTTGCTACGTGCCGCTGCTCGAGCCGGGTGTGCTGGATGATCGCGCGGACGAGGATTGGCTGCTCACCGCGATCTGGACCGCGGAGGCGGCGGTCGCGTGCTCCGATCGCGAGGCGGCGCGGGCTCTGTACCCGCGGCTCTTACCGTACGCGGAGCTGAACGTGACGCACGTGGAGTGGCTCGTGTACTTCGGCGCGTGCTCCCGCTGGCTCGGTTCGCTTGCGGGTCTGCTCGGCGATCACGGCGCGGCGCTCGCGCACTTCGAGCACGCGTTGGCAGTCAACGCCGGGCTAGGTGCGCGGCCTGCGCTTGCGCTGAGCTACTTCGAGTACGCCCGTGCGTGCGCGCAGCTGCCGGGGCGCCGCGAGCAGGCGCAGAGCCTCGCGGCGCGCGCGCGGGAGCTGGCGCTGGATCTGGACATGGGGGGCCTGCAGGCTCTAAATCCGCTCGAAATCGCCTAAGACTCGCGCCCGCGGCGTCGCGCAGGCTCCGCTCCTCGATTTTGGAGCAGAGCATGAACGTCAGACGTAGTATCGCAGCTATCAGCTGCGGAGTGTGGCTCAGCCACTGTGCGGCCGAGCCCGACGCGCCGGCCAGCAGCGCGGGCCGCGCAGCCCACAGCCGCGAGGTCGCGCCCACGGCCGGAGCGCCGAGCGCGCCAGTCTCTGCGAGCCCCATGAGCGCCGCGCCGCGCTCGAGCGCACCCGCGCCGCTCACGGTGACCCCATCCGCGGCGAGCGCAGGCACGCCGGCCGCTGCCGTGGCGGGTGCCGGAGCTGGAGCTCCAGCGCGACCCGCCTCCGGGTCCTCGGGCACGGCGGGGCCCGCGGGCTCAGCGGGCAGCAGCGTCGCGGGGACGAGCGCCGCCGGTAGAGGCGTCGCCGGCGCAGGCGGAGCGGCGTCCACTGCGCGAGCCGGATCGCCCGCCGGCGCGCCTGCAGCTGACAGCGGCAGCGCATTCTGCGCGAGCCTGCCTGCGGTGAGCGACTACGCCCAGCCCGGGCCGTTCGCCGATGCCAAGGCGTTCGCGGACGTCGGCCCGAGCGGAAACTACCTGCTGTATCGACCGGGCGCGAGCCTCGGTCGCGACGGCTTCAAACACCCGATCGCGACCTGGGGCAACGGCATCGCGACCACGCCCGATCAGTATCAGCAACTCTTGACGTACGTCGCGAGCCACGGCTTCGTAGTGATCGCGTGCAAGGACACGCAAGCCGAGCGCGCGTGCCTATCCGCCGGGCTCGACTGGTTGGTCCAACAAAACACGGCGCAGGGTGAGCTCGCCGGTAAGCTCGATGTGCAGCACGAGGTGGCCATCGGCTACTCGTGGGGAGGCGGCGCGGCGATCGACACCTCCGACCGTCCGAACATCAAAGCCACCATCTCGTTGCACGGCATGCCGCCGCGCGGCGCGAACGCGTTCGAGAGCATGCACAGCCCTCTGCTGCTGTTCACCTCCACGGGTGACAGCTTCGTCACGGCGTCGGGCTACGTTACGCCGAACTACAACAAGTCCAAGGTGCAGACCTTCTACGCCACCTTGAACGACAGTACGGCCGGCCATCTGTACGTCGTGGACACGGATGCGGTCTCGTGCGTGGCGTCCGCTGCGCTCGGCACGTGCCACGGCGCCGAGGCCGAGCGCGCCCCCGTGGTCGCGTGGCTCCGCTACTGGGTGTGCGGGGACAAAGCGGCAGAGCCGTTCTTCTTCGGCGAGGATTGCACGCTGTGCAAGAGCCCGTGGACCATGCCGCAGCGCAAGCTCTGGCCGTGAGCGCGCGCCTCAGCGCGACGGCTCCTCGGACAGCTTTTTCAGCTGCGCGAGCCCGAGCTCCAGGTCCCTGCCGATGAGCGGGTCGACGTTGCCGAACAGGCCGAGCAGCCTGGCGCCGAAGCGCGCCGGGCCGCTCATGCTCCAGCGCACCCGCGTCGCCGCTGACAGCGGCGTGAGCTCGAATGCGAGCTCGTTCTCCTCGGCGAATGGCTTCACGAACTGCAGGCGCAGCCTGAGCTGCGAGGGCGGTGCGCTCTCGCTCACGGTCAGCTTGCCGCTGCCCACCTCGTTGCCCTCCCAGGCGTAGCTCGCGCCCACGCCGGCGGGCGGCCCCGCGTAGCTGCGCCGCATGCCGGGCTCACGCGCCTCCCACGGCGACCACTTCGCCCAGCGCCGCAGATCGGCCAGGTTGGCGAACACGGCCGCGGGCGCGGCCGCGATCTCGACCTCCCGCTGCACAAGGTAGCGATCCGGCCTGGTCAGCGTCAGACCGACGAGCACGGCGACCGCCGCCACGAGCACGGCCACCGTCCCGAGCGCAAGCCTCTTGATCATCACTCTCCTGAGGGTTGAGCGGCGGACCATACTCGCTCGCCCGCGACCGATCGAGTGGCAAGATCCTGCGGGGCCCTCGTCGGCTCGGGGCGTGCACAGAGCGCGCGTCCGTGGGCGGGCCGGCTCGCACGAGGATGCCTGCGCGCCGCCGCGAGAGCCGGTGCCGGAGGCTGAGGGCGGCCGCTCGGACCCGCCTGCCCGAGCGCGGATGCAGCCATCAGCGGCTGCCGCGACGGCGAGCGCTAACTGCGAGTGAGCGGCGCACCGGCAGCGACAAGGCCAGCGCTGCGCTGGATCGCCCGGGCGAGCTCGAGGCGGTCGGCTGCACGGGCCAGACCCGCCGCCAACCGCTGCCACAGCTCGGCTGCCAGCGCCGTGACACCCGCACCAGCCGGTGCGCCCGCACAGCCGGTCACGCCTGCGCCAGCCACGCCGCCGTGAGCGGCAGGGACACCCGCAACCGCGCCTTAGCGATCCACGCGCACTCGTTCGCACCACGCCGCGCACGCCACCACATCACGGTTCGCCAGAACGCCCCAACGCCGCGAGGCCCGCGTGTTGGCAGCGCAGCCTTTGCGCTAAACTCGATCGTCGGTGCCTTATCGAGGAACAGCCCTGGAACGCCTCCAGGCGGTGATCGCAGCGCAGCGCGACATCATGGCCTGCGGCCTGGAGCTGCAGCCCGTCATGGACCTGACGACGGAGCGCACGCGCGCGCTCACCGGCGCGGCGGCTGCGGTCGTCGAGCTGCGCGAGGAAGACGCCATGGTGTACCGCGCCGTGAGCGGCAGCGCGCGCGGGTCCCTGGGTTTGCGCTTGAACCTGTACAAGAGCCTGTCCGGTCGCTGCGTGCTCGAAGCTCGCACCCTGCAGTGCGCCGATTCGGAAGAAGATCCCCGCGTGGACCGCGATGCAGCGCGGCGCGTGGGCGCGCGCTCGATGTTGTGCGTGCCGCTGCTGCACGAGGGCAACGCCGCAGGCGTGCTGAAGGTTTACTCGCCGGAGCCCGACTACTTCAACCGCGACGACGTCACGACGCTCGAGCTGATGGTGGGCTTCATCGCGGCCGCCACGGCCCACGCCGTCGCGCAGCGCGCGCGTGAGGCGCTGGAGCACCGCTTCCGCGTGTTGGCCGAGCTGGCGACCGACGGCATCATCACCGCGGACGCGCGCGGCATCGTGACGTTCTGGAATCGCAGCGCCGCCGAGCTGTTCGGCTATCCTGCCGACTACCTGCTCGGCAAGTCGTTCACGTGCCTCATGCCGCAGCGGTATCCGCTCAGCGAGGCGCTCGCGCCCGGTCGCTTCGACAGCTCGCGCGTGGGCAACCTGCTCGGTCGGATCATCGAGCTGCAGGCCGTGCGCGCGGACGGCAGCGAGTTTCCGGTCGAGCTGTCTGCGTCGCAATGGAGCATCGGCAACGAAGCGTATTTTACCGCGATCGTGCGCGATGCGAGCGAGCGCAAGCGCCTGGAAGCCGCGGTGCTCAAGCTCGCGCACACGGACGAGCTGACCGGGCTCCTCAGCCGGCGCGCGGGTCAGGCGCAGATCGATCGCGAGGTCGCGCGCAGCCAGCGTTACCGCCATAGCTTGAGCTTCGTGCTCATCGACGTCGACCACTTCAAGCAGATCAACGACACAAAGGGCCACGCGGCGGGAGACGAGGTGCTGCGCCGCCTGGGCCAGTTGATCGCGGAGCGTGTGCGCAGCAGCGACGTGGCCGTGCGCTGGGGCGGCGAGGAGTTTCTGCTCGCGCTGCCGCACACCGACCAGGTCGGAGCGCGCGCGCTCGCAGAGGCGCTGCGCGCGAGCGTGGAGCAGCTGGCCTTCGAGGTGGTGCCGCGCGTCACGTTCTCGGCCGGCATCGCGGTGTTCTCCGAAGGCGAGCCGAGCCACGTACCGATCGCACGCGCAGACGCCAAGCTCTACCAGGCGAAGAGCGAAGGCCGGAACCGCGTCGCCTATTGAGTCGAGCTCCGGCGGCGCGGGACGTCCTCGTTCGGCGACTGCTCGCCCGTTTTTGAGCCGCCATTGAGGCATCGCGTCACGTGACAGGGCCCGCCACGTCCCGAAAGGAACCGCGATGCTCAAGGTACTGTCACGCTCCGCATGGAACCTCACGCCCGCGCTGCTCGCGGCGGCGTCGATCAGCGCGTGCGCAGGAGACGAGAGCGCGGCCGTGACCACGCCAGCGCAGTCGAGCACGGCCGGTACATCGGCGCCGCTCGGCGCTGCAAGCGCGGGCACGGCTGCGGCTGCCGCTGCGAGCGGCAGCGCACAGCCGCCTCGCGCGGGCTCCACCGGACAGAGCTCGGGCTCGGCGACGGCCGGGCGCGCGGCGGCCGCTGGGAGCGGCGTGGCAGGGAGCGCTGGCACGGGCGCGCCGCCGCTGACAGCAGCAGGCACGGGCGGCACGTCCGCTCCACGACCGATCGTGGGCCGCGGCGATGCCGGCTCGCAGAGCCCGTGCTCGCCCGGACCAGACGGGACGCCGGTCGCCGGCTGCACGGCGCCTGGTGGCGGCGAGCCGAGCACGCCGGACGGCTGCAAGGTCGGCCCGATCCCGGACGACGTGCGCGCCGAGTACAAGCTCAACGCGTTCTACACGCGCTACGCGAGCGCGGACGGCACGCCGGTGGTGGCCACGGACAAACCCGTGGACGAGTCGATCACGCGCGCCTGTCAGGTGGTGCTCGACCTGAGCAGCACCCATCCGATGGCCCGGCAGCGGATGCGCAACGATCACGTCTACTTCATCATGATGGCGAAAACCGAGAAGACGGTGCAGACGCCCGAATACAAGTCGCGCGGCGACCTGGATGCGCGTGCGCGCGGCTTCGGCAATAACCCCGGCTTGTGCGCCGAGGAGAACGTGATGTGTGATCGCTCCACGGACCGCTGGCGCGGCGAGTCGATCTGCGTGCACGAGTACTCGCACGTCATGCACCTGTACGTCTGGAACAAGGTCGTGCCCATGTTCGACAGTAAGGTCACGGCGGCTTACAACAACGCGGTGCGCTCGATGGGCAAGTACCCCAACACGTACGCGGCGTCGAACGCCGTGGAATACTTCGCCGAGGGAGTTCAGGACTGGTACAATACCAACCTGCAGTCGCCCCGTGGGGAAGCCGGGGACGGCGTGCACAATCACATCAACACGCGCACGGAGCTCAAGGAGTACGATCCGATGCTCTACGAGATCCTGACAGGCGTGCTGCCGGACGTTCCCAAGTACAAGGACTGTTACTACTACGGCCCGTGAGGCCCGCAGTCGACTATT
>Ga0190269_10000055_pt1 | contig 47927 bp, 51 predicted proteins | sample Popmic249IS_FD_133749 | JGI IMG/M metagenome (GOLD analysis project Ga0190269, IMG submission 133749) | Populus adjacent soil microbial communities from riparian zone of Blue River, Arizona, USA - 249 IS | ecosystem: Environmental > Terrestrial > Soil > Riparian zone | place: USA: Arizona... | reverse complement strand
GAGGGCGATCGCGCCGCCGTGGGTGTTGAGCTTGTCTTCGTCGATCCCGCATTCGGCCATGATCGGGATCACCTGGGCGGCGAAGGCCTCGTTCAGCTCCACCCGGTCGACGTCGGAGATCGTCATCCCGGCGCGGTCGAGCACCTTCTTGATCGCGCCGATCGGGGCGACGCCCATCAGCTCCGGCTCGTTGCCGTGGGTGGCGGCGGTGATGATCCGGGCGCGCGGGGTCAGGCCCAGCTCCTTGGCTTTCGTGTCGCTCATGATGAGGACGGCTGCGGCACCGTCGTTAAGCGGACAGGAGTTGCCGGCGGTGACGCCGCCGCCCCCGAAGGCCTCCGGCAGTTCGGAGAGCTTCTCCAGGGTCGAGGAGGCGCGGGGGCCGTCGTCCTTGGTGACTTCGTTGCCGTCGGGCAGCTTCACCGGGACGATCTCGCGGTCGAAGAAGCCGTCCTCCTGCGAGCGCACCGCCAGTTCCTGCGAGCGCTGGGCGAACTTGTCCATGTCGGCGCGGCTGACCTCGTACTTCTTGGCGACGTTGACGGCGGTCTCGCCCATCGCGATGTAGGCGTTGGGTTGGCCGTCGTTGCCTTTCAGGTTCTCGTTCTGGTCGGCCTCGCCAGCCGGCTCGGTGCGCTCGTTGTAGCGGCTGACGAACTCGACGCCGACGGCGAGGTAGGCGTCGCCCTCGCCGGCCTTGACCGCGTTGCCGGCGTGGCGGATCGCGTCGAGGCTGGAGGAGCAGTAGCGGGAGACGGTGACCCCGTTGACCTCCTGCGGCAGCTTCTCGCTGAGCAGGGAGATGATCCGGGCAAGGTTGAAGGCCTGCAGGCCCTGGGGCATGCCGACGCCGCAGAAGACGTCTTCGATCAGGGCGGGGTCGACCTCGGGGTTGCGCTCGAGCAGCTGGTCGACAACGTAGGCGCCCATCTCATCGGGGCGCAGCTGGGCCAGCGAGCCCTTGAAGGCACGGCCGATCGGCGTGCGGATGGTGTCGACGATGACTGCTTCGGGCATTCCTCTATCTCCTCTAAGGCTTGGGAAGGGCTTGCGACTGCGGGGGCAGGGTAGTTGACGGGCGAGTTGAGCGTTTCGTGTGAATTCGCACAAAGTTCACGGGAGCGTCGGGAACCTGCGTTACATTCGCCTCAATCCACCTCGCCTCTAGCGCGAGATTTGCCGTTCGCGGCAAGAAAGGAGGGCCCCTTCATGCCTGAGGGTTACTGCGTGAAAGAGCGCAAGAAGGTCGAGATCAAAGACGCCAAACAGGTGACGATGAAGAACGGTCGCCCAGCGATCCAGGGCGTCTGCCCGGACTGCGGGACGAAAATCTTCAAGATCGGAAAACTCGAATAGGCCCTCCTCTGAGAGGAAACTGAACCCGGCGCGGCCGGGGAGCGTATGCCGGGTCGGATGATCCAACCAGGAACTTCGACCCGGGGCGCGCTCAGCCGCGAACGCGACGTCCGCGAGGCCTACGCCGCCCATTCCGGCGAGCTGTACGGCTTCGCGGTTCGTTCGCTTGGGGACTCCGGCCTCGCCGAAGAGGCGGTGCAGGAGACCTTCGTCCGCGCCTGGCGCGCCGGCGAGCGCTTCGACCCGAGGATCGGCTCGCTGCGGACCTGGCTCTTCGCGATCCTCCGCAACGTCGTCATCGACCTGGGGCGGGCGCGAGCGGTGCGCCCCGGCGTCGCCGACGGCGGCGCCGAACCGGCGGTCGAACCGCTTGACGAGGCCCTGCAGGCGTGGCAGATGGAGGAGGCGATGCGCCGCCTCGGCGAGGACCATCGCCGGGTCCTGGTCGAGACCTACTACCGCGGCCGGCCCTACGCCGAGGTGGCGGCGGAGCTCGGGGTGCCGGAGGGCACCGTGAAGAGCCGCGTCTACTACGGGCTGCGGGCGCTGCGGGTCGCGCTCGAGGAGATGGGCTATGAAGACTAGGAACGAATGCCGCGAGTGGCGCGAGCTGCTGGGTGCCCACGCGCTCGGGCACCTGGAGGGCGACGAGCGGGCGGGGCTCGAGGCCCACCTCGAGGGCTGCGCCGTCTGCCGCGAGGAGCTGGCGGCGCTGGCACCCGTGGCGCGCATGCTCCCCCACGCCGATCCGAGCCGGTTCGGCCCGGCGCCGCAGCCGCCGCCGGAGCTGGGGCAGCGGATCGCGGCGACGATCGCGTCCGAGGAGGAGCGTACGCAGCAGCGGCAGCGGCGGCGCCTCTTCGGCGGCCTCGCCTTCGGCACCGCGGCGGCCGCCGCGGTGGCCGCGGTCCTGCTCCTCTTCGTCTTCGGCGGCGACGGCGGCGAGGACGCCGCACAGCAGGTCCGGTTCGCGAACCTTCCCGAGGGCATCAGCATCGACGCGACGCTGGAGCCCCATGCCTACGGCACCGAGATCCACATGTACGTGCACGGAGTTCCCTCGGGAACGCTCTGCAAGGTGTGGCTGCGCGGCCCGAAGGGCGGCTCGTATCCGGCGGGCACCTTCCGCTACCGCTGGGGGGACGACTCCGACGCGGTGCTCAGCTCGGCGCTCGACCTCTCGCGCACGCGGGCGGTCGTCGTCAACACCGGCAAGCGCACCTTCATCGCCCCCGTGGGTTCGCCGGTGGCGGCCCTCGACATCGCAAAACGAGGAGGGAAGCGACTGACCTCCTCCCTTACCGATCAACAGAGCTATAGCGTTCCGGTAATCTCGCGGCGGCGGTAAAGGTTGCCGCCAATCCCCAGAGAGGAGGAACCGACCGATGAGAACCATCTACGCGCTCTGCCTGATCGGCGCGATCGCGATCGCCGGCTGCGGCAGCAGCAGCGGCGACAGCAGCAGCGCGTCCGGTGGGTCGGGGGGCAAGCAGGTTTCCGTCGCGGAGGAGGGCGCTGCCACGGTGGTCTCCGCGAAGAAGGTCGGCGACCTCGGAATGGTCCTCGTCGACCCGGAGGGCCGAACCCTTTACGGCTTCCAGAACGACAAGCACTCGCTCTACAGCGCGTTCTCGTCGGCCTGCTATGGCCCCTGCGCCGAAGACTGGCCGCCCCTGCTGACCAACGGCGAACCACAAGCAGAAAAGGGCGCCTTCCCGACGAAAACCAGCACTCTCGAGCGCAAGGACGGCACCCTGCAGGTGACCTACTACGGCCACCCGCTCTACACCTACGCCGGGGACAAGAAGTCGGGCGAAGCCAACGGCAACGACGTCAAGGCCTTCGGCGGCGAGTGGTACGCCCTCGATCCCGGCGGGATAGAGCTAGAGGACTGAGCCGCTCGTGAAGAGGATTATCTGCGCCCTCTGCCTCGCGGGCGTGATCGCGACCCTGATCGGCGGCTGCGGGAGCGGTGACAGCAGCAGCGCGAGCGGCGGATCCACGCAGGCCGAAGCTCCGGGCATCGCCGTCGTCTCCGCCAAAAGGATTCCGGGCTTCGCAGAAGTCCTCGTCAACTCCATGGGCCGGACCCTCTACGTCTTCCAAAACGACAGGCACACGCCCGGCGGCGCCAGCTCGGCTTGCTATGACGCCTGCGCCGAAGACTGGCCGCCTCTTCTGACCGAGGGCGAACCGAAGGGCGAAAACGGAGCCTTCCCCACGGCACTCGGCACCTTCGAGCGCGAAGACGGGAGTGTGCAGGTCACCTACCACGGCCATCCGCTCTATACCTACGTCGGCGACAAGGAGACCGGCGACAGGAACGGCTACCACGTCAAGGCCTTCGGCGGCGAGTGGTACGCGATCCGGCCGAATGGGAGGAAGTACTAGCCGGCTCGAGCTCAGTCTTCGGCGACGCCGCTGAGCTTGGCGCGCTTGCGGTAAGAGATCGAGGGCGGGACGAGCTCGCGGATCTCGGAGAGGAGGCGGGCAGAGAGGGCGCCCGGGTCCTCGTCGGGCCGTGGCTGCCCGCCGACCGGGTCGAAGAAGCGAATTCGGATCCGGGGACGGCGGGGGAAGCCCGTGAGGTCGCTGGTTCCCTCGATCGCGACCAGGGTGACGTGGGCCTCCGGCACCTCGAGCGCGAGCCGGCCGACGCCGCTGCGGGCGCGCAGGACCTTCCCCCTCGAGCGGGTGCCCTCGGGGAAGACGCCGATGCAGGCGCCCGCCCGCAGGGTCTCGATCGCTTTCGCCAGCGCGTCCTTGTCGCCTTTACCGCGCTGGATCGGGATCTGTCCCATTCCGTTGAGGACCGGGCCGAGGCCGCGCACCTCCCAGAGCTCCGATTTGGCCAAGGCCCGGATCTGTCGCCGCTTGAAGGCAGCGATGCCGACCATCACCGGGTCCCAGTGGCTGTCATGGTTGCCGAGGATCAGCAGCGGCCCCCGCTCGGGCACGGCATCCAACCCCTCGACCTGGATCCGCCCCCACCAGGCGACGGGCCGGTTGACGGCCATCGCCAGCGAGTACGTGCGGGTGCGCTCCTTCACCGACCGGGAGTTCTAGCGGCAACCGCCCTCCGGAGGATGTCTCGTAGGCCCTGCTGGTCGGCGGTCGAGAGGGAGTCGACCCACTCGGGAGGGGTGGCGAACGTCTTCGAGAGGCGGGTGTGGACCCGGCGCCCCTCCGGCGTCAGCTCGATCAGCTTGACGCGCCGGTCTTCCTCCGAGGCGCGTCGCTGCGCCAGCCCCTTCTCTTCGAGGTTGTCGACGATCCCGGTCACGTTCGAGTTGTCGCAGTGGAGCGCATCGGCGACCTCGCTCATCGTCCGCGGGCGGTCGAGCATCCTCAAGGTCCCGAAGGCCGCCGGCCGCAGGTCGAGTTCGCGGGCAATCGCGGCGAACGGCGGTGGATAGACGAGGCCGGAGAGAAGCCCCCAGGCTTCGTGGGCCGCGCCGTTCGAATTCGAGTGCGCTCCCTTCCCTGCCGGGGGCTTCACTTTATCAGATTTCGCCATAAATTTATTATAGCTCAACCTTTGCTAGCCTCAACCATTCCGAGCTTCAACCAGTTGGAAAGGCCACCCATGAGCAACGGCAGCCCCCGCAGCGGCGGAATCGAAGTCGAAGCGCTCGTCCGCGAGTTCAAGAACGGGCCGCGCGCCGTCGACGGCATCGACCTCGAGGTCGCCCAGGGCGAGATCTACGGCTTCCTCGGCCCCAACGGCGCCGGCAAGTCGACGACGGTCCTGATGCTGACCACGCTGCTCCCTCCCACCGCCGGCACCGCCAGGGTCGGCGGCTTCGACGTGGTCGAGCAGGGACCGCAGGTGCGGGCGACGATCGGTGCCGCCCTGCAGGAGGCCGCGCTCGACCCGCTGCTGACCGGGCGGGAGCACATGCGCCTGCAGACCGCCCTGCACGGTCTCGGCAAGCGCGAGCGCGAAGAGCGCGGCAACGAACTGCTGGAGCGGGTCGGGCTCGCCTACGCGGCCGACCGCAAGGTCGGCGGCTACTCGGGCGGGATGAAGCGGCGGCTCGACCTAGCCCTCGCCCTCGCCCACCAGCCGCGCATCCTCTTCCTCGACGAGCCGACGACCGGCCTCGACATCCAGAGCCGAACCGCGCTCTGGGAAGAGGTGGCGCGGCTCGCTGCCGAGGACGGCGTCACCGTCTTCCTCACCACCCAGTACCTGGAGGAGGCCGACGCGCTCGCCAACCGGGTCGGGATCATCGACCACGGCCACCTCGTCGCCGAGGGGACTCCGGCCGAGCTGAAGGCCGAGATCGGCCGCCCGACCGTCGAAGCGGTCCCGCGCGAGGAAGCAGACCGCGAGCGGATGGCGGCGATCCTCGGCCGCTTCGGCGAACGGGCCGGGTCCTCGCCGCGCGGCGTCTCCGTCCGCCTCGAGGGCGGGGAGTCGCAGCTGGCCGAGGTGGTGCGGGCGCTCGACTCCGAGCAGATCGCGATCGAGCACCTGCAGCTGCACGCGCCCTCCCTCGACGACGTCTTCCTCGCCAAGACCGGCCGCTCGCTCGAGGGCGACGGCACCGACGAGGCAGAGCCGGAGACCGGCGAGACGGAGGCGGTCGGAGCGGCGTGAGCGGCAGCCTTCGCAGCCAGATCGGTCAGCTCGCGCGCCGCTCGGTGCTGCGGACCCTGCGCCAGCCGGCGCAGATCGTCCCCGCCATCGTCTTCCCGATGTTCCTGCTCGCGGTCAACGCCGGCGGCCTCAAAGACGCGACCAGCCTGCCCGGCTTCCCGACCGACTCCTACCTGACCTTCATCCTCGCCGTCCCCTTCATCCAGGGGGCGCTCTTCTCGGTGATGAACTCGGGCACCGACCTCGCCCGCGACATCGAGACCGGCTTCCTCAACCGCCTGGCGCTGACGCCGCTGCGCGGCGCCGCCCTGCTCAGCGGCCTGCTGGCGGGCTCGCTGCTGCTCGGCGTCGTGCAGGCGGTCGTCTACCTCAGCGTCGGGATGATCGCCGGCGCCGAACTCGCCGCCGGCGCGGGCGGCGCGCTCGTCCTCATCGTCCTCTCGGTGACGATCACCGTCGCCTTCGGGACGATCGGCCTCTTCGCGGCGCTCCGCTTCGGCTCCGGCGAGGCGGTCCAGGGCCTCTTCCCGGTCTTCTTCGTCTTCCTCTTCCTCTCGGCGATGGCGCTGCCGCTCGACCTGCTGACGACGGACTGGTTCCACGTGATCGCCAGCGCCAACCCGGTCACCTACCTGCTGGAGGCGATCCGCTCGCTGCTGATCGAAGGATGGGAGATCGACCAGCTCGCGCTCGGCTTCGGAATCGCAGCGGTGATCGGAGTCGTGGGGATGACCGCGGCGAGCAGCGCCCTGAAGACGAGGCTGGTGCGGACGTGAGCGCGAACCGACCCCCCCAGCCCCGGGTGAGCAGCAGGATCACGGTCGGCCGCGCGGTGGCCTGGCGCAGCATCCACAACTTCCTCACCAACCCGGCCTTCATCGTTCCGTCGCTGCTGTTCCCGCTCTTCTTCTTCGTCTCCTTCGCGGGTGGGCTGGCGGCGATCGGCGAAGTCCCCGGCTTCGACTTCCCCAACGGCTACACCGCCTTCCAGTTCGTCTTCGTGCTGCTCCAGTCGGCCGCCTTCGGCGGTGTCTTCACCGGCTTCGCGATGGCGCGGGATTTCGAGACCGGCTTCGGCCGCCGCTACATGCTCGCCGCCGGTCGCCGCAGCGGCATCGTCCTCGGCTACTCCCTCGCCGCGCTCTTCCGCGCCCTCGTCACCTGGACCGTCCTCACCGCCGTCGCCCTCCTCGCCGGGATGGACGTGGGCGGCAGCGCCGGCGAAATCGTCGCCCTCTACGCCCTCGCCGTCCTCGTCAACGTCGCCGCCACCCTCTGGGCCGCCGGCGTCGCCCTCCGTGTCCGCTCGATCCAGGGCGGTCCACTCATGCAGTTCCCGACCTTCCTCGTCCTCTTCCTCGCCCCCGTCTACGTCCCCCTCGACCTGCTCAGCGGCTGGATCCACGCCATCGCCTCGATCAACCCCGTCACCGCCCTCCTCGAGGCCGGTCGCGGCTTCATCTCCGGCGACCCCGTCCTGGTCGCCGCCGCCTTCGCCATCGGCCTCGCCCTCTCCCTCCTCTTTGCCGCCTGGGCAAGAGGAGGCCTCCGCAGCGCCGAAGCCGCCGGCTGATCGAGCGTGTCATCGGGCCGGTGGGGAGGGGTCTTCCAGACACTCAACATCGAGCCATAGCGAGATGTGTCTGGAGGACCCCTCCCCACCGGCCCCACACCTCCCACCGCTCCGGACTACCTAAGTGACCAAAGTCACTCCGCTGTCACATCAACCCGGCGAACCTCCCCCTTCTTGGCTCTCTGCCCTGAAAACCCGGCAATAGTGGCAGTCCTTACTTGACGATCTAAAGTGTCTTTCGTGACGCAGAGGCCCCTCGAGCTGATCCTTGCTCGCAACCTGATGTCGGCCCTGTCGACCCCTGCCTTCCTCGTCGACGAGGGCGGCCTCCTCGTCTTCTACAACGAAGCCGCCGGAATGCTGCTCGGCAAGCGCTTCGAGGAGCTCGGCACCGTCGGCCCGCAAGAGTGGGGGTCGCTCTTCGGACCCTTCGACGAGAACGGCGAGCCGATTCCCTACGACGACCTGCCGCTGGTCCGCGCCGTCCGCGCCGGCCGCCCCGCGCACGCCGAGCTGACAGTGCGCTCGACCGACGGCTCCCGGCACGACGTCGAGGTCTCGGCCTTCCCGATCCAGACCGCGCACGGCTCCCAGGGCGCGATCGCCGTCTTCTGGCCCTCCCTCGCAAATGGAGATGGAGCGGTCTCGTGAAGGTCAAGCTCTGGGGAACGCGGGGGTCGATCCCGGCTCCGGGGCCGGAAACGATCCGCTACGGCGGCAACACCTCCTGCGTCGGCGTCACCCTCGCCGACGGCTCGATGCTCGCCCTCGACGCCGGCACCGGCATCCGCTGCCTCGGGCTCTCGCTGCCGGACGAGCCGACTCGCCTCCACATCCTCCTCACCCATCTCCACCTCGACCACATCCAGGGCCTCGTCTTCTTCGCCCCCGCCTTCCGGCCGCAGACCGAGATCGTGATCTGGGGGCCCGCCTCGCCCGAGGCCTCGCTGCGCGACCGCATCGCCCGCTACATCTCGGCCCCGCTCTCGCCGGTAGAGGTGCGCGAGCTGCCCTGCGACGTCTCCTTCCGCCACTGTCCGGAGAGCGAGTGGGAGATCGGCTCGGCTCGGATCCGCTCCGCCTCGGTCTCCCACCGCGGCCCGACCCTCGGCTACCGGATCGACGACGGCGATTCCTCGCTCGCCTACGTCCCCGACCACGAGCCGGCCCTCGGAGCCGACCTCGACCGGCTGGAGGAGGACTGGATCTCCGGCTTCGAGCTCGCCCGCGACGCCTCTCTGCTGATCCACGACGGCCAGTACACCGACGCCGAGTACCCCGACCACGTCGGCTGGGGACATTCGGCGACCTCGCACGCGCTCAGCTTCGCGCGGCGGACCGGGGCGGAGCGCACCGTTCTCTTCCACCACGACCCGCTGCACTCCGACGATCAACTCGACGCCCTCGGCGCCGAAGCGCGGGAGAAGTGGATCGAGCTCGGAGGTGACCCCGGCGCGGTCGAGCTGGCCGCCGAGCGGGCCGAGTACGAGCTGCCGGCGCGGGCGGCCAAAGCTCTAGCCTGAGCGGCGTGTCGCCGGCCGAGAGGATCGAGGCAGCCGCCGGGCGCTCGCCACTGGTGCGCAGCGCGCTCGAGCAGGCGCGGCGCGACCACGAGGGTCAGATCCGCAACGGCAGCGGCGGCATGCCCTACGTCAAGCACCCGATCGCGGTGGCGGCGATGCTCGACGAGCGCGGCTACCGCGACGAGGTGCTGGCCGCCGCGCTGCTGCACGACGTCGTCGAGGACTCGGACACCGGGCTCGACGAGCTGCGGGAGAAGTTCGGCGAAGAGGTCGCGGGGATGGTCGGCGCCCTCACCGACGACGAATCGATCGAGGAGTATCGCCAGCGCAAGGCCGAGCATCGCGAACGCGTGGCGGCCGCCGGCGAGGAGGCGCTGGCGATCTACGGCGCCGACAAGCTGACCAACACCCGCACCTTGCGCAACGCCTACGCCGAGGAAGGCGAGGCCGTGCGGGATGAGTTCAAGGTCCCGCTCGAGCTGAAGGCCGAGATCTGGGAAGCCGACCTGGCGCTGCTGCGCGAGAAGGCGCCAGAACTGCCCTTCCTCGACGACCTCGAGGCCGAGCTCACTCGCCTTCGGGCTTGCCTAGAGGCTCCTGCCCCGCCGAGAGCCTGAGCCGGCGCTGCAGCGGCAGGCCGAACCAGAAGAAGCCGAAGACGAGGACGGTTGCGGCGGACATCAGGATCGTCGCGGTGCTGCCGAAGAGGTAGTCGGTAATCAACATGATCGCGCCGGTCATCGCCAGGGCGAGGAAGAAGAGGCCGATGATCGAGAACCGATTCGCGTAGTAGACAAGCCGGCGCTTCTGCTGGTAGCGGAAGGTGATGCGGTGGTAGGCGGTCGGCGAGATCAGCATCACCGCCGAGATCGCGGTGCAGATCAGGGTCCCGAAGTAGGCCCCCTTCTGGAACGGGGTGATCTTTTCGAAGCCCTGCTGGAACGGGACCGCCAGCAGGAAGGCGAAGAGGACCTGGACGCCCGGCAGGGCTACCCGCAGCTCCTGCAGGAGCTCGGACAGGTTGCGGTCGAGGCGTTCCTCCTCGGTCTCGTCGCGACCCGAGTCGCGTTGGCGCTGATCCTTCTCCCCGGAGTTCCCGTTCTCCATGGCAGGACCATATGCAAATCGAGACGGCGATCGTCCTCTTCAACCGGGACCTGCGGGTCCACGACCATCCGGCCCTGGCGGCGGCGGCACGGGCCGAGCGCACGGTGCCGCTCTTCGTCCTCGACGAGCGATTGCTGGGGTCGCGGTTCGCGGCGCCCAACCGGGTCGCCTTCATGCTGGAGGCGCTGCGGGACCTCGACGAAGCGCTGCGCAAGGCCGGCGGGCGGCTCTTCGTCCGCCGCGGCGACCCGGTGCGGGAGGCGATCGCGGTGGCGAGGGAGTGCGGGGCGAGCGCGCTCCGTGTTAGCGCCGACTGGAGCGCCTACGCGCGGGCGCGGGAGGAGCGGCTGACCCGGGCCTGTGCGGAGGAGCGGATCGAGTTCACGACGCACCCCGGGATCACGGTGGTGCCGCCCGGAGCGGCGACGCCGGCCGGCGGCGATCACTTCAAGGTCTTCTCCCCCTACCACCGCGCCTGGACCCAGCTCCCCTGGCGGCAGGCGGCGGGCGCGCCGGGCAAGCTCTCGGTGCCGGGCAAGCTGAAGAGCGGCCGGATCCCCTCGCTCGACTCCCTGATCGACGGGCCCGCCTCGCCCGGGCGCCTTCCCGGCGGCGAGAGCGAGGGCCGCAAGCGGATGCGCGCCTGGCTCCGCGAGGGCCTCGGCAGCTACGAGGACCGCCACGACGACCTCGCCAGCGACGACACCTCGCGCCTCAGCGCCTACATCCGCTGGGGTTGCGTCTCGCCGCTCGAGCTGGCGCGGGAGGCGGGTGAGCGGCCTGGCGGCGCGGCCTTCGTGCGCCAGCTCTGCTGGCGTGACTTCCACCACCAGGTGCTGGCGGCAACGCCCTCGCTCCCCCACCGCGACTACCGGCCGCGGCGCGACCGCTGGTCGAAGTCGAAGCAGGTGTTCGAGGCCTGGCGCGAGGGCCGGACCGGCTATCCCCTGGTCGACGCGGCGATGCGGCAGCTGGCCGAGGAGGGCTTCATGCACAACCGGGCGCGGATGACCGTCGCCTCCTTCCTCTGCAAGGACCTCTACGTCAACTGGCGACCCGGCGCCTGGCACTTCTGGGACCTGCTGACCGACGGCGAGATCGCCAACAACGCCGGCAACTGGCAGTGGGTGGCGGGAACCGGCAACGACACCCGCCCCAACCGCGTCCTCAACCCGGTCCGCCAGGCCCGGCGCTTCGACCCCGAAGGCCACTACGTGCGCCGCTACCTGCCCGAGCTGGAGCCGGTCCGCGGCAGGGCGATCTTCGAACCGTGGCGGATGGAAGGCTTCGACCGCCTCGACTACCCGCCGCCGCTGGTCGACCACGACGAGGCGGCGGCGGCGTTCAGGGCGCATCGGGGCGGCTGAGTCGGCATAGGATCGGGAGATGGGACGACTGGCGGTCATCCTCGGCAGCAACGCCCTCGGGCCGGGCGGCGAGGAGATCGCGGCGGCGGCGGCCGAGCAGGGAGCGGCGATCGTCCAGCGCCACAGCAGCGACGGGGCCTTCGTCCTCCCCCACGCGATCGACCATGCGGCGACGCTGCGGCCGCTGGTCGAGCAGGGATGCGACCGGGTGCTGGCGATCGGCTCGGTCGGCTCGCTGCGGCCCGACGAGCTCGGGGTCGGTGCCCTCGTCTGTCCCGACGACTTCATCGCCCTCAACCTCGGCGACTCGATCTTCACCGACGTCCGCGCCCACTCCGCTCCTGGCTTCGACCGGCGCTGGCGCGAGGAAGCGATCGCCGCCTGGAGCGAGGGCGGGCAGGCGCCGCGCGACGGCGGCGTCTACTGGCAGGCGCGGGGGCCGCGCTTCGAGACCCCGGCCGAGATCCGGCTGATGGCCTCGCACGCGCACGTGGTCGGGATGACGATCGCCTCCGAGTGCGTCGTCGCCGGCGAGCTCGGCCTCGACTACGCCGCCCTCTGCGTCGTCGACAACCTCGCCAACGGCCTCGGCGAGAAGGAGATCGGCGTCGAGGAGCTGGAAGCCGACCGCCTGATCAACGCCGAGCGCCTGCGCGAGGGCCTGGCGGCGGTGCTGCCGCGGCTGGGAGCGGTGGGACGGTGACGCTGGCGGTCGAGAACGCGCTGCTGGGCGGGGAGCGCGTTGGGGTTCGCTGCGAGGACGGGAAGATCGAGGCGCTGGGTCCCGGGGTGACGCCGCAGCCCGGCGACGAGAGGCTCGACGCCGGCGGCGCGCACCTGCTGCCGCCGCTGGTCAACGGCCACACCCACGCGGCGATGACGCTCTTCCGCGGCTCCGGCGGCGACCTGCCGCTGATGCCCTGGCTCGAAGAGAAGATCTGGCCGGTCGAGGCGAAGCTCTCCGAGGAGGACGTCTACTGGGGCGCCCGCCTCGCCTGCGCCGAGATGCTGCGTACCGGCACCACCCGCTTCTGGGACATGTACTGGCAACCGGCGGCGACGGCGCGGGCGGTCGACGACGCCGGGCTGCGGGCGACGATCGGAGCGCCGCTCTTCGACCTCCACGGCAGCCCCGCCGACCTGCGCGAGATGGCCCACCGCGGGCTCGAGGCGCTCGACGGTTGCGGACCGCGGATCGCCCCGGCTCTCGCCCCGCACGCGATCTACACCGTCAGCGAAGAGTCGCTGCGCTGGATCGGCGAGCTCAGCGCCGAGCGGCAGCTGCCGGTCCAGATCCACCTCTCCGAGACCGAGAAGGAGGTCCAGGACTGCGTGGCCGAGCACGGCGAGCGGCCGGCCTTCTACCTCGACCGGCTCGGCCTGCTCAGCGAGCGCACCGTCCTCGCCCACGGCGTCTGGCTCGACCCCGACGAGCTAGCCCTGATCGCCGAGCGCGGGGCCACCGTCGTCACCAACCCGGTCGCGAACATGAAGCTCGCGGTCGGCGGCGTCTTCCCCCACCCGGCGGCCCGCGAGGCCGGCGTCGCAGTCGGCCTCGGCACCGACGGCGCCGGCTCCAACGACTCGCTCGACCTGCTCGCGGATCTGAAGACCTTTGCCCTCGTCCAGAAGCATGCCGCCGCCGACCCGACCGCGATCGAGGCCGCCGAGGCCTGGGCCGTCGCCGCCGGCGCCCGCGCGCCCCGGCTCGGCGCCACCCCGCTCGAGCCCGGCGCCCCCGCCGACTTCGTCCTCATGCGTGCCGAATCCCCCGAACTGGGTATCGGCGAGCTGATGGCCGACCTCGTCTACGCCGCCGGCGGCGCCGCCGTCGCCGAGGTCGTCGTCGCCGGCGAGGTTCTGCTGCGCGACGGCAGGACTCCGGAGCTGGAGGAGATCGTGGCCCGCGCCGCCGAGCGGGCCCGGGGGCTGGGTCTGTGAGCGAGCAGACGGCATCCTCGGTCCGCTACGAGGAGGCGACGAAGCGCTACCCCGGCGCCTCCTCGCCAGCGGTCGACAAGCTCACCCTGGAGGTCCCGGCGGGCGAGATCTGCGTCCTCGTCGGCCCCTCCGGCTGCGGCAAGACGACCGCGATGCGGATGGTCAACCGCACGGTCGAGATCAGCGAGGGCGACGTCCTCGTCGGCGACGACTCCGTCCGCGACCGCGAGCCGGCCCGGCTGCGGCGGGAGATCGGCTACGTGATCCAGCAGATCGGCCTCTTCCCCCATCGCACGATCAGCGAGAACATCGGCGCCGTGCCCCAGCTGCTGGGCTGGAAGAAGGAGCGGATCCGCCAGCGGAGCGCCAAGTTGCTGGAGCTGATCGGGCTCGACCCCGAGCTCGGCGATCGCTACCCGGCCCAGCTCTCCGGCGGCCAGCAGCAGCGAGTCGGCGTCGCCCGGGCGCTGGCGGCGGACCCGCTGGTGATGCTGATGGACGAGCCCTTCGGCGCGATCGACCCGATCAACCGCGAGCGGCTGCAGAACGAGTTCCTGCGCCTGCAGGCGGAGATTCGCAAGACCGTCCTCTTCGTCACCCACGACATCGACGAGGCGATCAAGATGGGCGACCGGATCGCGGTCATGCGCGAGGGCGGACGGGTTGAACAGTACGCGACCCCGGCGGAGCTGCTGATGGCGCCGGCGAACGAGTTCGTCGAGGACTTCGTCGGCGCCGACCGAGCGTTGAAGCGGCTGGCGCTGATGCGGGTTCGCGACATCCACCTATGGGAGGCGCCGCTGGCGCACGTCGGCCAGGCGACGGGCGAGGTGCGGGCGAAGCTCGAGGCCCCCGACGTCGAAGTGCCGTTCCCGCTGCTGGTCGACGGCGAGCGCCGGCCCCTCGGCTGGCTCAGCGAGCGCGACCTCGCCGCCGACATCGTCCCCGCCCGTCCCGACTCATCGCTCGGCCCGGTGCTCGAGCTCGACGACGTGATGCGCGACGCCCTCGCCGACCTGCTCCAACACGAGACCCAGTACGCGCCGGTGATCGACCACGCCGGCCGCATCGTCGGCGTCCTCTCGGTCGAGATCATCTCCGAGTTCCTCGGCTCGCCCGAGGCCAAGAGCGACGAACACCCGGCGGTGGAGCGGCCGCATGATTGACCCCTTCGTTCTTGCCGCGGCAGGAGAAGTCGGCGGGGACTTCTTCAAAGAACGCAGCTCCGACACGCTCCCGTGCCAGGCGCAGGCCGGTCACCCCTTCTGCTGGGACTGGGCGACGGAGAACATCGACCGCTTCGAGACTCCTACCGTGGAGCACTTCGAACTGGTGGTGATCTCGATGCTGCTCGGCTTCGTAATCGCCTTGCCCTCGCCCTGCTGGCTCATCGGCGCCGATGGCTGCAGCCACCCTTGCTCGGCGCGACCGGCGTCCTCTACACGATCCCGAGCATCGCCTTCTTCTTCCTCCTCCTGCCGATCACCGGAATCGGCAAGGACACGGCGATCATCGCTCTGGCTGCCTACACGCTGCAGATCATCTACCGGAACACGATGCTCGGCCTGGCCAACGTCCCCGGCTCCGTCATAGACGCCGCCCGGGGCATGGGTCTGACCGAGCGGCAGATCCTCCTGCGGGTCGAGCTGCCGCTGGCGACGCCGGAGATCATCGCCGGGCTGCGCATCGCCGTGGTCAGCACGATCGCGATCGCGACGCTGGCGGTGTTCATCGGCGGGGGTGGGCTGGGCACCCAGATCTACGGCGGCGGCAACCTCACCTTCCCGACCAGCATCTTCATCGCGCTCGCGATCGTGCTCCTGATGGCGCTCCTCTTCGACGCCATCCTGCTGCTCATACAGCGGTTCACGACGCCGTGGCGAAGGGCGGCTCAGATATGACGGCTTCTCTGCCCGCGGCTTCGTTCGTCGGCGCGATCGAATTCATCTTCAGCGAACAGAGCTCCAACGTCACCGGCGGCGAGAAGGTCGGCGGGTTCGGGCAGGCCGTGGAACTCACTCTCAAGCAGCTCGAGGTGACCGTCCTCGCGCTGGCGCTGGCGCTGATCATCGCTCTACCGCTCGGCCTCTACCTGGGCCACAAGGGAAAAGGAGAGTTCTTGATCGTCGGACTCGCAAATGGCGGGCGCGCGATTCCCGAGCTGGCGGTGATCGCGCTGGTTGCAGCGCTGATCGGGGTCGGCCTTGTCACCGTTACCCCCGCTCTGGCGATCCTCGGAATCCCGCCGATCCTGACCAACGCCTACGTCGGCGTTCGCCAAGTCGATCGCGCATCGGTCGATGCTGCCCGCGGGATGGGGATGAGCGAGATGGAGATCGCCCGCAAGGTAGAGCTGCCACTTGCGATCCCCACGGTGATGGGAGGAGTCCGCGGCGCCACGATCGCCATCGTGGCGACGGCGACGATCGCCCCCCTTGCCGGGGTCGTCACTCTCGGCGACTACATCATCAATGCCTCCATCTACGGCGATGACGGCCGCCTTGCCGGCGCGATTCTCGTCGCTCTCCTCGCCCTCGCACTCGAGGGTTCGCTCGCCCTCCTGCAGCGCCGCCTGACTTCCGACGGGCTGAAGGTAAAGACTGCGTGACACAGACTCACCAATCCACCCCGATTAGGAGGCAATAAGTGAGGACCGACCAGACGAGAATGCGGGTGCTGCTTGCGGCACTGGCGGCGCTCGCGCTGACCCTGGGTGTCGCCGCCTGCGGCAGCAGCGACGACAGCACCACTTCCGGATCCACCGAAAGCGGCGAAGCCGGGGCGATTCAGTCCAACCCCGACAACGGCAAAGTCAGCCTGACGATCGGCTCGAAGAACTTCCCAGAACAGGAAATCCTCGGGGAAATCTACGCGCAGGCATTGACCGCGGCGGGCTATAAGGTCAAGAGCGCGCTCAACCTGGGCTCCGAAACGGTTGCCCTGAAAGCGGTCACGACCGGGCAGATCTCCGGCTACCCCGAGTACGCCAGCACGGCCCTCACCTCGTTCTTCGGTCTCGAACCCGAAGAAGTGCCTGCCGACGCGACCGAAGCGTGGGAGAAAGCAAACGAAGAATTCGAAAAGGAAGATCTGCAGGCGTTCGAACCGACTCCGTTCGCCAGCGCCAACGCCGTCGGCACGACCAAAGAGACCGCCGACAAATACGGGCTGAAGACCGTCTCCGACCTCGAAGGCGCCTCCGAGGAACTGTCCCTCTACGGGTCGCCCGAGTGCCGCCAGCGGATCGACTGCCTAGCCGGGCTGGAAAAACTGTACGGGCTGAAGTTCAAGTCGTTCACGCCCGTCGACATCGGCCTCCGCTACACGGTGCTGGAAAAGGGTCAGGCGGATCTCTCGATCCTCTTCACCACCGACCCGCAGCTCTCGGCCGAGAGCGACAAGTTCGTCATCCTCGAAGACGACAAGGAAGTCTTCCCGGCCGGCAACGTCATCTTCGTGACCACCAAGAAGATCGCCGAGGAAGCCGGACCCGACTACGAAAAGACGATCCTCCGGGTCCAGGAAGGGCTCGACCTCGAGGTCGTCCAGGAGCTCGATGCCCGGGTCGAACTCGAAAAGGAAACGCCGAAGGAGGCCGCCAAGGCCTACCTCGAATCCGCGGGGTACGTCGGCTAGTTCCCACCTCAGCGATGCCGACGGGCCGATTCGTCTCGAGTGACGTTTCGGCCCGTCGGTCTTTTGACGGCTAAGCTCCTGACTAATCATGGACGGGAACTGGGTCGGGAGCGGACGGACGAGGCTGCGGACGCTGCTTGCAGCGCTTGCGGCGCTGGCCCTGACCCTCGGGGCTGCCGCCTGCGGCAGCGGCGGCGACACCACGATGTCCGACTCCACCGCAGCCGCCGAAGAAGGGGGCTCGATCATCTTCAATCCGGAAAACCGGAAGGTCACCCTGACCATCGGCTCGAAGAACTTCCCGGAACAGGAAATCCTCGGGGAGATCTACGCGCAGGCCCTGACCGCGGTGGGCTACAAGGTCAAGACCGCGCTCAACCTCGGCTCCGAAACGGTTGCCTTGAAGGCGATCAAGACCGGGCAGATCTCCGGCTACCCCGAGTACGCGAGCACCGCCCTCACCTCGTTCTTCGGCTTCGAACCCGATGAGGTCCCCTCGAATCCCGAAGCCGCGCGCGAAAAGGCGAATGCCGAGCTCATCAAGGAAAACCTGTGGACGTTCAAACCGACTCCGTTCGCGAGCGCCAACGCCGTCGGAACGACGAAGGCGGTCGCCGAAAAGTTCGGCCTGAAGACGATCTCGGATCTCAAAGGCGTCTCCGAGAAGCTGTCGCTCTACGGATCCCCCGAGTGCCGCCAGCGAATCGACTGCCTGGCCGGGCTGGAAAAGCTGTACGGGCTGAAGTTCAAGTCGTTCACCCCGGTCGACATCGGCCTCCGTTACTCGGTGCTGGAAAAGGGTCAGGCCGATCTCTCGATCCTCTTCACCACCGACCCGCAGCTGGCGGCCGAGAGCGACAAGTTCGTCATCCTCGAAGACGACAGGCACGTCTTTCCGGCCGGCAACGTCGTCTTCATCTACGGAAGGGACACGGCGTTCGAAGCCGGCTCCGGCTTCGAACAGACGATCCAGTGGGTCCAGGAAGGGCTGAGCCTGAAGGTGATGCAGGAGCTCGACGCCCGGGTCGAACTCGAAAAGGAAACGCCGGAGGAGGTCGCCAAGGCCTACCTCGAATCCGGGGGGTACATCGCTAGCTCGCAGTGAGGGGTCCGGTCGTCGATGCGGGCAAAGCAGATGCGCGCCGCCCATGCAGCCAAGAGACCAGAGAGGCCGGCAAGCGTGAGCGCCACTCGGGGGTCATAGCTCTCCGCCAACCACCCAGTCAGGGGCGCTCCGATCGGGGTCGAGCCGAGGAAGACGACGGAGTAGAGGGCCATCACGCGGCCCCGCATCTCGGGGGTGACCGCCAGCTGCAGGGTCGAGTTGATGGTCGCCGCGAAGGTGACGGCGGCGGCGCCGAGGAGGGCCAGCATCACCACCTCCAGGGCCAGGCTCGGCATCGCCGCTGCGAGCAGGGCCGAGAGGCCGAAGGCCAGCGCGCCGCCGGCGATCAACCGCGGGCCGGTGCGCCCGCGGTGGCCGTTGACGAGGGCGCCGGCGATCGAGCCCACGGCCATCGCCGAGACGAGACTGGCGTAGGTCATCGCCCCGGATTCGAAGCTGAACTTGGCGAGCAGCGGCAGCACCACCTGGAAGTTGAAGCCGAGCGTCCCGACCAACCCCATCAGCGCCAGCGGCACCATCAGCTCCGGCGTCCTCTGGACGTAGCGGAGGCCGTCGCGGATCGCCCCTGGCCGGCGCTCGGCGACCGGCGCGGCCTGCAGGCGGCCGGAGTCCATCCCCCACAGGGCCAGGATCATCGCCACGAAGGTGAGCGCGTTGAGGCCGAAGCAGGGGACGACCCCGACCGTCGCGATCATCAGCCCGGCCAGCGCCGGACCGACGATCCGCGCCGCCTGGACGATGACGCTGTTGAGGCTGACCGCGTTGACGACCCGGTCGGGGCCGACCATCTCGTAGACGAAGCTCTGGCGGGTCGGATTGTCGACCGCGTTCAGCGAGCCGAAGGCGAAGACGGCGAGGTAGACCATCCAGGGCGTGACGACCCCGGTAGCGGTGACGGCGAAGAGGCCGGCCGCCGGGATCATCATCAGCGCCTGCGTCGTCATCAGCAGCCGCCGCTTCGGGATCCGGTCGGCGAGGAGGCCGCCCCAGGCGCCGATCAGCAGCATCGGCAGGAACTGCAGGGCGGTGGTGAGGCCGACGGCGACGCCGCTGTTGGTGAGGGTGAGGATGACCCAGATCGCCGCCACGGTCTGCATCCAGGTCCCGGAAAGGGAGATCAGCTGACCGGCGAAATAGCGGCGGTAGTTGGGGACCTGCAGCGAGTTGAACGAGTGGCGGAGGGCGGCGCTCACCCTCGGTCACCCTCCCGCATCCGCTCGAGGATCTCGGCCGCGCGCTCGAGCGTCTCCACTTCCTCGGCCGTGAGGTCCTTCATTCGCCGCGCCAGGTAGGCGTTCTTGCGGCTGCGCAGGCGCCGAAGGCGCTCGCGGCCGGCGCCGTTGACGCTGACCAGGGCGCTGCGTCCGTCCTCCGGGTCGGGGGCGCGGTCGATCAGCCCCTCCCGCTCGAGGCAGCCGAGGGTGCGGGTGATGGTCGGCCGTTTCACCCGCTCGATCGCGGCGATCTCGCTCGGGGTGAGCGGCCCGTGCCGCTCGATCGTCGCCAGCGCCGCCACCGAGGTCGGGGTGAGGCCGGACGTCTCCGCCGCCGCCTCCTGGCGCAGCCGCCGGGCGGTGCGGACGATGGCGGTCCGCAGGTGCGCGGCGCGCTCGGCCAGAGGTGGTTGGGTGCGATGCTCGGTCGGGTTCGTCATCATGATTAGCGTTGATAATTAGTCTAGCAAACTAGTTGTGTGACCAAAGTGACTGCACAGGGCACTTCCCTGCGCTTAGGCTTGACGACGATGGCGGCACGAGCCGAGTACGACGTTGCGATCGTCGGAGCCAGCCTCGCCGGCTGCACCGCGGCGATCCTGCTCGGTCGCGCCGGCGCCAACGTCGCCCTGATCGAGAAGCAGCCGGACCCGAACGCCTACAAGCGGGTCTGCTCGCACTTCATCCAGGCCTCGGCGGTGCCGGCGATCGAACGGATCGGTCTCTACGAGCCGATCCTCGAGGCGGGCGGCGTGCGCTCCCGCTTCCACTCCCGGACCCCGTGGGGCTGGATCGAACCGACCGAGAAGCGCGAGGCCTACTGCCTCAACCTGCGCCGCAGCCTGCTCGACCCGATGCTGCGGGAAGCGGCGGGCGCCGAGCCGGGCGTCGAGGTGATGCTGGGGCAGAGCGCCGAGCGGCTTCTCCGCGACGCCGATGCATACAGCGGGGTCGCCGTTCGCGACCGTGAGGGGAACGAGCAGGAGATCCGGGCGCGGCTCGTCGTCGGCGCCGACGGCCGCGACTCGCGCATCGCCGAACTGGCCCAGGTCACGGAGAAGACCCTCCCCCACAACCGCCTCGCCTACGGCGGCTACTTCGAGGGGCCGAAGCCGAGGTTCTGGCCCGACGGAGCCGTCTGGCTGCTCGATCCCGACATGGCCGCCGCCTTCCCCACCGACGGCGGACAGGTCTTCTACATCGCGATGACGCACAAGGACCGCGCCCCGGAGTTCAAGGCGGATCCGGAGCGGGCCCTCGTCGAGCACGTCGCCGCCGTCCCCGAGCCGCCACCGATCCGCGAAAGCAAGTGCGTCGCCCCGGTGATCGGCAAGATCGAGATGCCGAACCGCATTCGCGGCCCGATCGCCCCGGGGCTGGCGCTGATCGGCGACGCCGCCCTTGCCACCGACCCGATCTTCGGCGTCGGCTGCGGCTTCGCCTTCCAGTCCGGCGAATGGCTGGCCGACAGCGTCTCCCCAGCCCTGCAGGGAGTCGAGTCCCTCGAGAACTGCCTGCGCCGCTACCGCAAGCGCCACCGCCGTCAGCTCGGCGTGCACGCCCGCCTCATCCACGACTACTCGACCGGCCGCAGGTTCGATCCGGTCGAACGGGCGATGATGCGGACCGCGGTCCGCGACCCGCAGGCGGCGGCGCTCTTCGAGGCGGTCGGTACGCGGCGGACAACGCCGCCGCGACTGCTTGTACCGATGGCCAAACGGGTCGCGATCGATAACGTCCGGCGCCTGGTGAGCGCCGGATGACCGACCCAGCCGAGGCCCGCGACAAGCGCTGGATCGCGCTGATCCTGCTCTGCTCGGCTCAGTTCGTGGTCGTGCTCGATGCCTCGATAGTCAACGTCGCCCTGCCGACGATCGGCAAGGCGCTCGAATTCACCGAGAGCAGCCTGCCCTGGGTCGTCAACGCCTACGTGCTCACCTTCGGCGGCTTCCTCCTGCTCGGCGGCCGGCTTGCCGACCTGCTCGGCCGCCGCCGCGTCTTCATGTTCGGGCTGGTCCTCTTCGCGCTCGCCTCGCTGTTCGGCGGGCTGGCGAGCAGCTCCGGCCAGCTCGTCGCCGCCCGCGCCGTGCAGGGGCTCGGTGCGGCGATCCTCTCCCCCGCCGCCCTCTCGATCGTCGCCACCACCTTCCGCGACGGCGCCGAGCGCAACAAAGCGCTGGGCATCTGGGGCGCGGTCGCGGGCTCGGGAGGCGCCGCCGGCGTCCTCCTCGGCGGCGTTCTCACCGAATACCTCGGCTGGGAGTGGGTGCTGTGGGTGAACGTCCCGATCGGAATCGCCGCCGCGGCGCTGGCGCCCCGGCTGATCGCCGAATCGCGCGCCGAGCAGGAGGTGCGCACCTTCGACGTCGCCGGCGCGACGACGATCACCCTCGGCCTCTCGGCCCTCGTCTTCGCCCTGCTCGACGCCGAAGACGCCGGCTGGGGCTCGGCGCAGACGATCGGCGTCCTCGCCGCAGCCGCCGTCCTGCTGATCGCTTTCGTCGCGATCGAGCGCCGCTCGCGCGCCCCGCTGGTGCCCTTCTCGATCTTCCGTCTGCGGACGATCACCGGCGCCAACGTCGTCGGCATCCTCGTCGGCGCGTCGCTCTTCTCGATGTTCTTCTTCATCTCGCTCTACATGCAGCAGGTGCTCGGCTACAGCGCGATCAAGGCGGGGCTCTCCTACCTGCCCCTGGCCGTCTCGATCATCCTCTCGGCCGGGATCGCCTCAAGCCTGGTGACCAAGGTCGGCTTCAAGCCGATCCTCGCCGCCGGCATGGTCCTGATCGCGATCGGCCTCCTCTGGTTCTCCCAGATCAGCCCCGAAGGCACCTTCCTCGCCGACATCCTCGGCCCCTCCCTCTTCGCCGCCGTCGGCCTCGGCTTTGCCTTCGTCCCGGTCACGATCGCCGCCGTCTCCGGCGTCGAGGACCGCGAGCAAGGCCTCGCCAGCGGCCTCATCAACACCTCCCAGCAGGTCGGCGGCGCCCTCGGACTCGCCATCCTCGCCGCCATCGCCAACTCCGAGATCGGCACCTCCACCGATCCCGCCACCCTCACCGACGGCTTCTCCTCCGCCTTCCTCGTCGGCGCCGGCTTCGCGATCCTCGGCCTCCTCGCGACCCTCTTCCTGATTCGCCATGCCGACAGCAAGGCGCACGTGGAGCTGGGGACGGTGGCCACGGAAGACGGATACTGAAGGCCCCTTCGAGCCGCGCTCCTTGTTGCATCATTGAGGCGATGACCTGCGCGTGTGCATTATTGCGCAGCGATCTTCTGATCACTCGTTGTATGCAGAGTCATCGACGTGAGGCGTCACGGCTCTTCGCGAACTTCGATGCAGCGATTTGATCTGTGTGTACCGATGCCTTATGAGTTTTCACTCTTGGTAACGGTCCACGGGAGACGCAACCATGATGGCCAGATTCAAACTCATTCCTATCGCGTTGGTCATGGCCGCGGCATTCTTTTCTTCATCTTCCGCCCTCGCAGGTACCTACCATTTTGATTGCGTGGGCGGGTCCGGATGCTCCTTTGTTCTCAACGCCGGCGCGATTACCTACAGCGCTACGGAAGAGCCCGTGATCGCGTGTTCATCTCAGACTGGTAGCGGATCCGTAACCAACGGAAGCTCCTTCGGAGAAATGTCCACAACGGTACAAGGTTGCAAAATGACCGTCTTCGGTATCACCATTCAGTGTCAGAGCACGGGGGCTCCGAGCGGCGTAATAAGCTTTGGCAAATTTCCGATTCACTTGATCCATCTTGAGCCGCAGAGGACTACACCGGGGGTTCTGTACACATTGCCCACCACGACACTGACTTGTTCCAGTTTCATAAAGATTGAATTGACAGGCAATGGGTTGATCGGCGATGTCACAGAGTCGTGCAACACCAGCTCAACGAACTTCCATGTCGACTTCAGTGCAACGCAAGGTGTACAGCGGTGGCGGCAAATCACAACAGCGGGCACTTTTTTTGACCTGCGCTACGACACAGAGGACGATCAGAGGTGGGGCACAGTTGGTGTCACCGCTAATGACGTATTGACCTGGACGAATCTCGTCAAGCTCACATGCACATAGGGGTTCGATCTCTCAATCCGTTCGGCGAGCTCCTAGCCCGAGTCGGCGCCGTAGTAGATGTGCGCGGTGCAGATCCCGAACTTGAACCGGGCCTACTGAAAGAGAACCGCAAAGGGGGTGCAGCGGAACTGCGTGCCGACAATCCGAAGCGGGAGAAAACCTCGGCCATGTCATGATCGTCGCCACCTTGATCCTCCTGATCGGGATTGGATTCGTCGCCCTCCTCACCGGCTCCTTCGCCCAGCGCTTTTTCGCCCCGGAAATCGCCGAGATCGAGGGGGAGCTGGAGGAGGAGAAGCTGAGCGCCGAGCGCTGGCGCTGCGGGAACTGAAGAGCGTCCAGGAGCAGCTGCAGGCGCTCGAGGTCACGATCGAGCGGATGGCGAAAGTGACGACCTTTGTCCCGGATACCGGGGACAAATGCCTATCGTCAGTCGGCCTTCGTCTGCTCCTCGGCGATCTTCGACTCGAGCTCCTTCATCACTTCCGGGTCGCGCAGGGTGGTGACGTCGCCCAGGGCGCGGCCCTCGGCGATGTCGCGCAGCAGCCGGCGCATGATCTTGCCGGAGCGGGTCTTCGGCAGGTCCTCGGCCCAGACGATCCGCTTCGGGCGGGCGAATTTGCCGATCCGCTCGGCGACGGTGCCGCGGATGCCCTCGACCAGCTGCTCGCTTTCGTCCTTGCCGCCGCGGAGGGTGACGAAGGCGCAGATCGCCTGGCCGGTGTCCTCGTCGGATTCGCCGATCACCGCCGCCTCGGCGACGTCGGGATGGGCGACGATCGCCGACTCGACCTCGGCGGTCGAGAGGCGGTGGCCGGAGACGTTGACGACGTCGTCGATCCGCCCGATCACCCAGAAGTACCCGTCGGAGTCGCGACGGGCGGCGTCGCCGACGAGGTAGCGCTCTTTGCCGAAGCGCTTGAAGTAGGTCTCGATGAAGCGGTCGTCCTCTTTGTAGAGGCCGCGCAGCATCGAGGGCCACGGCCGCCCCAGGACCAGCAGTCCCTGACCTTCCTCCACCGACTCGCCCTCGGACTCGTCGACGACCTGCGCCTCGACCCCCGGGAAGGGCGTCGTCGCCGAGCCGGGCTTGGTCGCGGTGATCCCCGGCAGCGGGCTGATCATGATCGCGCCGGTCTCCGTCTGCCACCAGGTGTCGACGATCGGGCAGCGGCCGCCGCCGATCACCTCGCGGTACCAGAGCCAGGCCTTGGGGTTGATCGGCTCCCCGACCGAGCCGAGCAGCCGCAGCGACGAGAGGTCGTGGTCGGCTGGGATCTCGGCGCCCCACTTGATGAAGGTGCGGATCGCGGTCGGGGCCGCGTAGAGGATCGTCGCCCTGTAGCGCTCGACCAGCTCCCACCAGATCCCCTTGTGCGGGTAGTCGGGCGCGCCCTCCCACATCACCGAGGTGGCCCCGTTGGAGAGCGGGCCGTAGACGATGTAGGAGTGGCCGGTGACCCAGCCGACGTCGGCGGCGCACCAGTAGACGTCGGACTCGGGCTTGAGGTCGAAGACGTAGCGGTGGGTGGCGGTGACCCCGGCCATGTAGCCGCCGGTGGCGTGGAGGATCCCCTTCGGCTTCGCCGTGGAGCCGGAGGTGTAGAGGATGTAGAGCGGGTGCTCGGCCTCCATCGGCTCCGCCGGGCACTCCGGATCCGCCTTCTCCATCGCCTCGTCGTAGAAGACGTCGCGCCCCTCGGTCATCGGGCACTCGATCCCGGTGTGGCGGACGACGACGATCTTCTCCAGCGCCTGGTGGTCGGCCATCTGCTCGTCGACCTGCGGCTTGATCGGGGTCATCTTTCCCTTGCGGCGGGCGCCGTCGACGGTGACCAGCGCCTTCGCCTGCGAGAACTCCATCCGCTCGGCGACCGACTCGGCGCTGAAGCCGCCGAAGACGACGTTGTGGGGGGCGCCGATGCGGGCGCAGGCGAGCATCGCGACGACCACCTCGGGAATCATCGGCAGGTAGATCCCGACCACGTCGCCTTTCCCCACCCCGAGGTCCTTGAGCGCGTTGGCGAAGCGCTGGACGTCGCGGTGGAGGTCGGCGTAGGTGACGTCGCGCTCCTCCCCCTCCTCGCCCCGCCAGTGGTAGGCGACGCGGTCGCCGTTACCGGCCTCGATGTGGCGGTCGAGGCAGTTGTAGCTGGCGTTGAGGCGCCCGTCGGCGAACCACTCGTAGAAGGGCGGGTTCGAATCGTCGAGGCCTTCGCTCGGCTCGACGTCCCAGTCGAGCAGCTCCACCGCCTGGCGCGTCCACCAGGACTCGGGGTCAGCGGCGGCTTCCTCGTAGATCTTCGGATCGCTCCAGAGCGCGCTCGCGCGGAACTCAGCCGGCGGCTCGAACTTCTCCACCTCGAGCAGCTCCTCCAGGTCCCGCTCCAAACCCATCGGGAAAAAGTACCTGAGTAGCTACAACCCGGCGGGGTGCCTTGCGATGAAACCTTCCGGCGAGTTGGGCCAGTCGGCATGCCAGCGGGGGCCGGCACCGCCGCTGGTGTCGAAGGCGAGGCCGGCGACGACCATCCAGGCGTGGCCGGAGTTGCCGTAGACGGTGATCCAGCGCCCGGGTCCGGGTTCGCCCCAGGTCGTGAGCCCGGTCGAGTCGAGCGGACTTTCCAGCAGGCCGCCGCCGTGCAGGGCGTAGCTGACCGCGCCCGAGCAGTCGTAGCCGGAGGATTCGAAAGAGCCGTGGCCGCCGCCCCAGACATAGGGGGTGGTGGCGATCGCGTTGGCGGCGGCGATCACGTCCTTGACCGCCTGCGGGGCCGAGGCCGGCGCGCTCGCTTCGCTTTCGGAGATCAGCTCGGCTTCCTGGCCGGGGTTGAGCGGCGCCGGCATCTGCCCTTCGGTCGCGTCGCCGCCTTCCGAGGCGACCTGTTCGGAGAGTGCCGAGAGGTTGTCGCTCAGCGCCGCTTCGCGCGACTGCAGCGCGTCGAGGGCCTCCTGCCGCTCGGCCTGGGCGGCTTTCAGTTCGCGGAAGCTCGCTGCGGCCTCGTTGCTGCGGGCTCGCACTTCCGCCTCCTTGGCCGCGACGGCGTCGCGCACTTCTTCGATTTCGGTCCGCTGCTCGTCGAGCCGTTCGACCGCCCCGCGAACCTGGTCGCGCAGCGTCTTCACCCGGTTGACGACGGCGTCGTCATAGTCCTGGATCTGCCGCAGGTATTCGGTCTGGGCCGCCATCTCGTCCCAGTCCTGGGATTCGAGGATCGCGTTCAGCACGTCCGGCGACCCCGCCTCGTAGATCGCGACCAGCCGCTCGCGCAGCACCCCGAGCGCCCGCTGCAGCTTCGCCCGCACCCGCTCCAGGTGGGCTTCTTCGGCTTCCAGCGCCGCCGTCGCCCGGTCCAGCTGCGCCTGCTTTTCAGCCAGTTCGGCCTCGACCGCTTCCTGTTCCCGACGCAGGTCGGAGACTTCGCCGAGCTTCGCGTCGATCGCTGCGTTCTGTTCGGCGATCGAGGCGGCCAGGTTTTCCTGCTGGTTGCGGACCCCTTCGAGCTTGTCCCGCGTCGCTTCCAGTTTCTGCCGCGGATCGGCAGGCGCGCTGCTCGCCCAGGACCCGGCCAGGACGCAAAGGGCCGCCAGAAGCAGCGCGGCAAAGATCAGGGCACGGCGAGGAGCCGTGCTCGTAGAGGAGCTGAACAGCACGACGGCGCAGGCTAGCGAAGCCTCCTAGACGCTCGGGAGGTGGTCGATAACCCGCAACTTCCCTTGCAATTTGCGACTTTTAGAGGAGTCCGGGGGTCGCCGTCGACCCCCGGACCCGAACTGGATCAGGCGAGCAGCTTGGCCTTCGCCTGGTCGAACTCCTGCTGGCTGAGGTCGCCTTTGGCCTTCAGCTCGGAGAGCTTGTGCAGCTCGTCGGCCGAAGAGCCGGCGCCGGCCTGCTCCCTCACGTATTCGTCGAAATGCTTTTTCGCGTCGGCCTGGGCTTTGATCGTGCGATCGCGCATCCCGCTGCCGCGGGCGATCAGGTAGATCAGCGACGCCAGGAACGGGATGACGACCAGGAACAGGCACCACCCCGCCTTGCCCCAGCCCGACAGCTCGTGGTCACGGAAGAGATCGGTGAGGATCGTGATCAGGATCCAGATCCAAATCACGAAGAAGAACACCTCGAGCGCGATGAGGAGAAGTTCCCCGAAGCTCACGTCGGCGAGAGGCAGTGGCACGTTTGGTCCTTTCGTTATTTGCAGCTGCTGTCACTCGCAGCCTTCTTAGTATTCCGGACCCTATTCCTCGGTCCTGCCTGCCGCATCCGCGAATTTCAGCTTCATCGCGAAGAGCACGATCGCGACCGAGGTGGCGAGGTTGAGGCTGGAGACCCCCTCCCGCATCGGGATCGAGACGCGCGCATCTGCGCGCTCGAAGATTTCGCCGCTGAGCCCGTGGCGCTCGGTGCCGAAGGCGAGGACGGCGCGGGCAGGCAGGCGCTCGGGCCCCAGCTCCTCCCCCTCCGGATCGATCGCCAGCAGCGGCCGGTCGCTCTCCGGCAGCGACCCGACCTTGGCAACCGGGAGCGCGAACTGCAGGCCGGCGGCGCCGCGAACAGCGTCGGGGTGCCAGGGGTCGTTCTCGCCGGTGGTGATCAGCGCCGCGGCGCCGGCCGCCGCCGCGACCCGGATGCAGGCGCCGATGTTGCCCATGTTGCGGGGGTCCTCCAGCAGCACCGCGGGCCCGGGCGCCGGGTCGGTCAGCGCCGCCGCCGGGTCGACCCGCGGCCGGCGGGCGATCGCCGCAACGCCGGTGTGCGGGACCAGCGGCAGCAGGTCGGCCAGGGTCTCCCTGTCGACGGCTTCGACCTGACCGCCGAGCCGTCCCTCCAGGTCCGGCGCCAGCTCCGCCGCCATCGCCTCCAGTGCCGGCGGGTCGGTCGCCACCGCCTCGACCAACTCGGCCCCGAACCGCAGGGCGTGCTTGAGCGCGTGGAAGCCCTCGACGACGGTTAGCTCGGGGTCGCGGCGGGCGGTGCGAAAGCGGACGGAGCGTTCGTGCTCTTCGCGGCCCATCCGCGCATCATTACCGGGCGAGCGGTGCCTCCGCCATCTGGTCGCGGCCGCCGGCCTTCGCCAGGTAGAGCGCCTGGTCGGCGCGGCCGAGCAGGTCGTCGATCGACTCCGCGTAGTCCCAGCAGGCGAGGCCGGCCGAGCAGCTCTGACCCATCGGGGTCTTCGCCCGCAGCCGCTCGACGATCTCCCCCGCCTCCCCCGGCGCCGTGTCCGGGAGCAGGACGAGGAACTCCTCGCCGCCGAAGCGGGCGATCGTGTCCTCGGCCCGCAGCGCCGTGTCCCAGGCCTTGGCGCAGGCGCGCAGAACTTCGTCGCCGGCGAGGTGGCCGTGTGTGTCGTTGTAGTCCTTGAAGTGGTCGATGTCGAGGATCGCGACGCTGAGCGAGGAGCGCTGGCGGCGCGCCCGCGCCATCGCCTGCGGCAGCTGTTCCTCCAGCGCCCGCCGGTTCGGCAGGCCGGTGAGGGCGTCCCGGCGGGCCATCTCGCGGACCTGCTCGAGCAGCTCCTCGCGTTCGGCCTCGATCCGCTTGATCTCGGTGACGTCGGCGGCGCGAGCGTAGATCAGCGACTCGTCGGGCGAGAGCTGCGAGCTCCAGCGCAGCCAGTGCCAGGTCCCGTCCTTGGCCAGGTAGCGGTTCTCGAAGCTGAGGGTCTCGCCGCCTTCGAAGAGCCCGGCTGCCTCGGCTTCGGTCCGCTCGCGGTCCTCGGGATGGACGCGCTCGACGAAGGGCACCGCACGAAGCTCGTCGAGGGAATAGCCAAGGCTCGTGGTCCAGGCCTCGTTCAGCTCGACGAAGTAGCCGTCCATGTTGGCGGTGCAGAGCATGTCGCGGGAGAGGTCGAAGAAGTGGCGGGCGCGCTCGGCGGCGCGGGCGCGGCCGGCGACGATGCCGGTGATCAGCAGCATCACGACGCCGAGTGAGATCAAGGTGAAGAGCCAGCGGGTCAGCGGCGAGTAGCCGGCGGTGCTTTCGACCATGAGGAGGACGGCGCCGTAGGTGACGAGCAGCCAGCCGAGGTGGACGGCGGCGACCCGGCGCGGGAAGTAGATCGAGGTGACCAGGGTCGACCAGACGAAGATCGTCCCGTACTGGCCGACCGCGATCCCGCTCTCGTAGATCAGCAGGGAGGTGGTGGCGACGACCCCGGCGAGGATCGCGTGCGCCCCCCAGCCGGGGACCTTGTCGCCCAGCGCCCAGACGATCCCGCCGGCTACCGCCATCGCCAGCGCGGTGAGGATGAGCGCGGTTTCGTCGCCGCCGCTGGGATTCGGCAGCAGAAGGGAGATGGCGACGAGGGCGGCGCCGGCGACGAGAAGCCCCGCCGTGGCCCGCGCCCGGGTCCGGGCGACCGGGCGGATGCTTACCCGATTTTCGGGGGTTGCCATGCCAGGGGCATCGGCAAACGCTGTCGTTTACTTAACCCCTGACCACTTGGAACTGGCTCATCAGGCCGTGATCCTCGTGATCCAGCATGTGGCAGTGGACTACGAATTTGCCCGTGTAGTCGGAGAAGCGACCGGCAAGGAGAATCTTTTCATTCGGATAGACGAAGAAGGTCTCCTTGAGGCAGTCTTCGTAGCTGGGCGGCCGCTTGCCGTTGCGCTCGAGCAGGTACCAGTCGGTGTGGTGCAGGTGCATCACGTGGGCGACGTTCGTCTTGTTGACGATCTCCCAGGTCTCCGTCGTGTTCAGCTTCGGGAACGCCTCGGAATGGGCTGGGTTGAAGGTGCGGCCGTTGATCCGCCAGGTGGTTTTGAAAAAGCCGCCGATCGTGATCTCCCAGCGCTTGTCCGCCTTGCGGTTGACCTCGCGCGTCCAGGCCGGCAGCGGTCGCAGGTGTCTGGGCACGTGGGTGCGGTCGCGGACCCGCCCGGCCCCGACGCGAAACTGCATCAGGGTGCCGCCGTAGGTGTGGGCGCCGAGGGGGTTGCGGCCGCCGTGGCGTTTGCTGCTGCGCAGCTCGACGGTCTCGCCGCGGGCGCTCGCGAAGTCGACGATCACCTCGACCCGTTCGGCCGGGCCGAGGAGGATCTCGCGGCGGCGCACCGGCTTCGGCATCAGGCCGCTCTCGGTCGCGATCTGCAGCATCGGCATTCCGTTGGAGAGCTGCAGGTTGTAGCTGCGGAAGGAGGAGACATTGAGGATCCGCAGCCGGTAGCGGCAGCCGTCGACGCGGTGGTGAGGCAGGTAGGCGCCGTTGACGAGGACGGTCTCGCCGAGGATCCCGTCCGCGGGCGGCCGCTGCCCCTTGAACGGGTCGGTCAGCTGGTTGCGGCGGTCGAAGGTGCGATCGCAGATCATCAGCGGCAGGTCGCGGTCGCCGTCGGGCAGCGCCAGCGCCTCCTCGAAGGCGTCGTCGACGATCCACATCCCCGCCAGCCCCTTCCAGGTGTGGGGAGCGGTGCGATCGAGGCGATGGTCGTGGTACCACTGGAAGGAGGCGCGTTCGGGCTTGCCGTCCTCCATCAGGTCGTAGACGTAGGTTTTGCGCCCGCCCGGCTCGAGCAGGAACTCGTTGCCGGACTCGCGGGGCGAGAGCCCCTGCGGGATGCGGCAGAAGGCGGAGAGCGGCTGGCGCTTGGTCAGCCCGCCCGGGTAGCCGTCGAACTGGGTGCGGTTGTGGCCGCCGTGGAGGTGAACCGAGAGCTCACCGGCCTTCTCCCCCAGCTCGTGGTGAAAGGTGACGCGGGTGCGCTGGCCGGCGCGGCGACGGATCGTCGGTCCCGGGAAGCTGCCGCCGAAGGTCCAGAGCCTGGTCTTGGGCCCGGGGAGGATCTGCTGCTCGGCCTCGCGGATCGGGATCCGGATGTGGTCGTCGCGCAGGACCGGCGGGATCGGCAGCCGCGCGCGGAAGGGAGCCGCCGCCAGCGCCGGCGGCGGACCGGCGCTCAGCGGCAGCGGGCCGCCGCTCCTCCCCCGCAGGGGAAGGAGGACGGCGAGCGCACCGCCGCCGAGGGCGCCGAGGAAGGTTCGGCGCCCGAAGCGGCGGTGCGGTGCTGAGGACTGCCCAGACGTGTCGCTAGCTGGTCGGGGTGGGCAGCGGGACTACCGGAGCGACGACGTTCACCTTGCCCTGCATCCACGGGTGGACGGCGCACAGGTAGTAGAGCGTCGTGCCCGCTTCGGCGGTGACTTCCTGGGAGAAGCGGCCGCCCTTCTTTTCACCGCTGAACCACGAGTCGCCCTTCTTGGACTTCGCGTCGCCCATCGTGCTCCAGCCGGCGGGGCCGGCTTTGGCCGGGTTCTTCGTGATCTGTTCGGTTTTCGGGTTGAAGCCGTGCCAGGTCGCGATCGCGAGGCAGATGTGCTTCGGGGCGAAGCAGCCCTTGCGCGCCTTCGGGGTCTTCGGCAGCGAGCCTTTGGTGATTAGCGAGAAGGTGTGCGGACCGACCTGTTTCGGGTTCGTCTTGTTGACGATTTCCAGCTGATCGCCGACGGTGACCGATTCCGGCCCCGTGAACTTGAGCTTGCCTTTGGTCAGGTCCATCGAGATGACGTCGGTGACGCCGGTCGGGGTCGCCGCGGCGGCGGTGCCGGCGAAGGCGAGGGTGAGGGCGGCCGCCGAGATCGCGAGGGCCAGTGCCCGCAGACGGGCGCGACGGGAAAGCGTGCTGTGCAAAGCGTGCCTTTCTCTAGGAAGGTCGAGTTCGCCGCATCTTATGGGACCGCCTGGGACGGCCGCTAGCCTTTTGGAGTGCCAACTTTTCTCCACACCTGTTACCGGATCGGCGAAATCGACCGCTCGGTCGACTTCTACGAGAAGCTCGGCTTCGAGGAGGTGCGGCGGATGCCGATCGGCGAGGAGGCGATCAACGTCTTCATGGCGATGCCCGGCGAAGATCCCCGCCTCGAGCTCACCTACAACCACGGCGTCACCGAGTACGACCACGGCACCGGCTACAACCACATCGCCCTCGGCGTCGAGGACCTCGACGGCACCTTGGCGCGCCTTGCCGACCTCGGCATCGAGCCGGAGAAGCCGCCCTACCGCCCCGGCGGCCGCACCGAGGGCCACAGCATCGCCTTCGTCAGGGATCCCGACGGGTACCGCGTCGAGCTGATCGGGGAATAGCTCAGCCGGGACTGACGCCGCCGCCGGACGGGGCGGGTGCGGGCGTCGGGGTTGGTTCCGGAGCCGGGGTCGGTTCCGGCTCGGGTTCGGCGGCGTCTTCTTCTCCGCCGCCTCCCGTGTCGCCGCCGTTGTCCTCGCCTTCCGATTCTTCGAATTCTTCTTCGTAGCCTTCGTAGGATTCTTCTTCTTCGTAGCCGTCGTAGCTGTCCGAAGAGGTGTGGTCGCTGTCGAGGCCTTCGAGTTCGGGGGCCGAGCCGGCCTCGAATTCGGGGCAGTCGCCTTCGACCGCTTCTGACATGTAATTCGCCCAGATCGGGCCGGCGGTGGGACCGCCGAAGCCGGTGTATTCGCGGGTGGTCGGGTGGCCGACCCAGACCGCGGTCGAGAAGAGCGGGGTGTACCCGACGAACCAGGCGTCGGAGAGCTCCTCCGAGGTACCGGTCTTGCCGGCAGCGCTGGAGCAGCCCATCGAGGTGTAGCCGGCGCCGGTGCCCTGGGTGATCACGCCCTCGAGGATTCGCGTGACTTCGTAGGCCTGGCCCTCGCTGAGGACGCGCTTGCCGGAGTCTTTCTCGAAGTTGTCCACCTTGCCGTCGGGGAACTCCACTTTGCTCACCGCGGTGGGGTCGTGGTGGATGCCACCGCTGGCGAGGGTCGCGTATGCATCGGCCATTTCCAGCGGGGTGACGCCGATTCCGAGACCGCCGATGCCCTCTGCCGGGACGGACTGCAATGGCGATTCGATCCCCATTTCCTGAGCCATCTGCGTCACGTCTTCGGGGCCGACGTCGAGGTCGAGCTGAGCGTAGACGACGTTGACCGAGTGCCAGGTGGCGCTTTCGAGATCGTAGGTGCCGCCCCCCTCGCCCTCGGAGTTGTTCACCGTCCAGGTGCCGCCGCCGGGGATCTCCAGGGTCATCGGCGAGCTGCCGCTGTAGTAGGTGCTGCCGGGGTCGATTCCCTCCTTCACCGCAGCGGTGAGGACGATGGTCTTGAACGACGAACCCGGCTGGCGGCGCGCCTGCCAGGCGTAGTTGAACTGGGATTCGTCGGCATAGCCTTCGGTCGAGGCGAGGGCGACGATCGCGCCGGTGCTCGGGTCCACCGAGGCGAGGCCCGCGACCGGGCCGCCTTCGGGGTAGCAGACGGAGCAGTAGTTCTCGACCGCGTATTCGGCCTTCGACTGCAGATCGGGGTCGATCGTCGTGTACGCCTTCAGCCCGCCTTTACGGACGGTGTTGATCCCGTACTCCTCGATCAGTTCGTTCTGGACGAGGTCGAAAAGGAACGGGTCCTTGATCACCTGGTACTTGTCCCCCGGGTTGAGGCCAAGGCCACGAGTTCGAGCCTCGCGGTATTCGTCGCCGGTGATGTAGCCCTGCTCGTTCATCACCAGCAGCACCTCGTTGCGCCGCTTCAGAGCCGCCTTCGGATCGAGGAAGGGGTTGTATTCGGAGGGCGCCTGCGGCAGCCCGGCCAGCAGCGCCGCCTCGGTCAGGTTCAGCTTCTTGGCCGGCTTGGAGAAGTAGGTCTGCGAGGCCGCCTCGGCGCCGACCGCGGTCTGGCCTTCGACCGTCCCGTAGGGCGCGCTGTTGAGGTACTGGGTGAGAGTCCAGTTCTTGTCGTGGGCTTCCTCGAGCTCGACCGCGAGCGAGGCTTCGATCAGCTTTCGCTTCAGCGTGTTTTCCGGGTTGTGGATGTAGAGGTTGCGGACCAGCTGCTGGGTGATCGTAGAGGCGCCCTGGACCGCGGCGCCAGCCTGCAGGTCCTTCCAGGCGGCGCGGGCGATGCCTTCGTAGTCGAGGGCACCGTGCCTGTAGAAGTTCTTGTCCTCGATCGCGATCGTCGCATCGCGCAGTACTTGCGGCTGCGCTTTTTCCGGCAGCGGCTGGCGCACGTTTTCGGAGCGGATGAACCCGATCAGGCTGCCGTCGGCCGCGTAGATCGCCGAGGAGCGGCCCTTCTGCACCGGCTTCAAGCTCGAGAGCGCGGGGGCCGAGTTGTAGACGTCGATCGCCCAGGCGGCTGCCATGCCGCCGGCGACCAGCACCAGCGCGGCGAGGATTCCCAGGGGGATCGCGAGCTTGTGCCAGATGGGATGGTGCGGCTTGCGTCGCCGCCTGCGTACCCGCGTGGCCATTCGCCGCTGATTGTAGGGAGGCGCGGGCTCCGACCGCTCCGGTGGCGAGCGGCGCGCAATCCCGCTTGCCATCCCGGTAGGCTCGCCCGCGGCAGGTTCTTGATCAAGGGAGATGGAGGCAAGGTGAAACTCGTAATCGGGATCGTTCGGCCCGAGCAGGCGAACCAGGTCCTCGAGGCGCTGCACCGGGCGGAGGTCCGGGGCTTCTCGATGAGCCGGGTCCAGGGGCACGGCGGCGAGATGGACCGGGTCGAGACCTACCGCGGCACGACCGTGCAGATGGGTCTCTCGGAGAAGGTCAGGTTCGAGGTGGCGGTCTCCGACAACTTCGTCGACCGGACCGTGGAAGCGCTCTGCGAAGGGGGCCGCACCGGCGAAGTCGGCGACGGCAAGATCTTCGTGTTGCCGCTCGACCACGCGGTGCGGATCCGCACCGGGGACAGCGACGAGGGCGCCGTGACGCCGGTGAGCAAATGAACGGCGTCGACACGGGAGATACCGCCTGGATGCTGGTCGCGACGGCGCTGGTGCTGCTGATGACGCCGGCGCTGGGGCTCTTCTACGCCGGGCTGGTCCGCTCCAAGAACACCCTCAACACCTTCATGATGAGCATCGCCGCGATCGCGGTCGCGACGGTGACCTGGGCCGCGGTCGGCTACTCGCTCGCCTTCGACGGCGACGGCGCGATCATCGGCGGGCTCGGCAACGCCTTCATGAGCGGCGTCGACTTCGCGCCGCGGGAAGGGACGACGATCCCCGAGCTCGTCTTCTTCGCCTTCCAGGCGACCTTCTGCATCATCACCACGGCGCTGATCTCCGGAGCGGTGGTCGAGCGGATGCGGTTCGGGCCGTTCCTCGTCTTCGCGGCGCTGTGGTCGATCGTCGTCTACGCCGTCCTCGCCCACTGGGCCTTCGGCGGCGGCTGGCTGATCTCCGGCGGCACCCTGGACTTCGCCGGCGGCGTCCCGGTCGAGATGGCCTCCGGGTTCTCGGCCCTGGCGGCGGCGCTGGTCGTCGGCGCGCGCAAGGACTACGGCCGCCAGGCGCTCCTCCCCCACAACGCCGTCTACGTCCTGCTCGGCGCCGGCCTGCTCTGGTTCGGCTGGTTCGGGTTCAACGGCGGCAGCGGCTTCTCGACCGGGGAAGGCAGCGTCCTGGCCTTCACCAACACCCTGCTCTGCCCCGCGGCGACGCTGGTCGTCTGGTTCGCCCTCGACCTCTTCCGCGGCCGCAAGGTGACGGCGATCGGCGCCGCCACCGCGATCATCGTCGGCTGCGTGCTGATCACCCCCGCGGGCGGCTACGTCAGCCCCGGCTGGGCGATGCTGCTCGGGGCGCTGGGCGCGTTCCCCAGCTACGGGATCATCGTCTGGCGCACGCGGACCCGGGTCGACGAGACCCTCGACGTCCTCGCCGCCCACGGCACGGCCGGGCTCATCGGCATCCTCTTCATCGGCTTCTTCGCCCAGGAGAGCTGGAACGGGGTCTCCGACGGCCTCCTCTACGGCAACGCCGAGCAGCTATTCGACCAGGTGCTGGCGGTGCTGGCGGCCCCGGCCTACGCCTTCGTGATGACCTTCCTCCTCCTCAAGCTGGTCGGCGCGGTGATGCCGCTGCGGGCGACCGACAAGGAGGAGGCGGGCGGGATGGACGTCACCCAACACGGCGAGGAGGCCTACGTCACCGGCGAGGGCGCGATCCTGCTGCTTCCTGATGACCACGACAAAGTCGCGGTGCCGGTCGCTGACCCGGGCTAGGTTGGGACGGGTGGTCGGGGTACCCCCTCCAGACACATCTCGCTATGGCTCGATGTTGAGTGTCTGGAGGAGGTACCCCGACCACCCTTCATCACAGGACCGGCGAGATGGCTGATTGCGTTCAGGTGCTGACTACGGCGGGCTCCGAGGAAGAGGCTGCTCGGATCGCGTCGCTGCTGGTCGAGAAGAAGCTGGCGGCTTGCGTGCAGGTGGTAGGGCCGATCGTAAGCCGCTTTCGCTGGGAGGGGGCGGTCGAGGAGGAGCGGGAGTGGCAGTGCTTGGCGAAGACGACGGTCGCTGCCTACGACGCGGTCGAGGCGGCGATTCGAGAGGTCCACTCCTACGACGAGCCGGAGATCGTCGCCGGCTCACCCGGTTACCTCGCTTGGATCGAGCAGAACGTCGACTAGGCGCGCAGGCGGTAGCCGCGGCTGAAGAGGCGCAGGTTGACCAGGAAGAGGACTGCAGTCGCCGCGCTCAGCGCCAGCAACGAGAGCGCGATGCTGACTTCGGTGTAGCCGACGAAGCCGTAGCGGACGAGGTTGATCATGTAGTAGATCGGGTTGAAGTGGGTCAGCGTCTCGTAGGGCTCGGGCAGTAACGCCGCCGAGTAGAAGACACCGCCGAGAAAGATCAGCGGCGTGAGGATGAAGGTCTGCGCGAAGGCGACATCGTCGAACTGCTCGGCCCGGACGCCGATCAGAACCCCGAGCTGAGAGAAGAAGAACCCGACGAGGAACAGCGACGGGAGCAGGACGAGGACGTGGTCGACCGGCAGGTCGACGAGCAGGCTGGAGGCGAGGAAGGTCAGCACCGCGACGATCAGGCCGCGCATGAAGCCGCCGAGGGAGAAGGCGAGCAGCAGCTCCGCCGGGGAGGCGGGCGAGGAGAGCTGATCCTGGATAGCGCCCTGGAACTTCTGCTGGAGGATCGAGGAGGAGTTGTTGGAGAAGGCGTTGGTGGACCAGGCCATCATGATCAGCCCGGGGATGACGAAGACGACGTAATCGATCCCGTGCAGCTTGTCGATCCGGGAGCCGAGGGCGGCGCCGAAGACGGAGATGTAGAGGAAGGTTTCCAGCAGCGGCGCCCCGATCGTCTGCTTCTTGATCTTCATGAAGCGGTTGACCTCGCGGCGCCAGAGGGTCGCCAGGCGGATCTGGGCGGTGCTCACGCCTCCACCTCCGGCGCCGTCTCGATGTGCGAGCGGCTGAGCTCCCCGCGGCCGACCAGAACCAGGTAGGCGTCCTCGAGGTTGGCGACGTCGAAGCGCTGGGCGAGCGCCTCGCTGGTCCCCTCGGCGACGATCTGCCCCTCGGCGATGAAGGCGATCCGGTCGCAGAGCTGCTCGGCCTCCTCCAGGTAATGGGTGGTGAGGAGGATCGTCGTCCCCTCCTGGTTGATTTTCTGGACGTAGTGCCAGAGCTCGAGCCGCAGCTCGACGTCGACGCCGGCGGTCGGCTCGTCGAGGATCAGCAGGCGCGGCCGGTGCATCATCGCCCGGGCCAGGATCAGCCGCCGTTTCATCCCGCCCGAGAGGGTGCGGGTGCGCTCGTCCTTCTTCTCGGTCAGGGAGAAGGTCTCCAGCAGCTCCCGGCTGCGCTCGCGCCGCTCCCGGCGCGGCATCCCGAAGTAGCCGGCGTGGTAGTCGAGCGTCTCCTCGACGGTAAGGAACCAGTCGAGGTTCGGCTCCTGCGGCGCCAGCCCGACCGCCTGCCGCGCCTCGGCGTAGTGGTCGATCGCGTCATTGCCGAAGACCTCGATCGAGCCGCCGGTCGGCTGCGCGAGCCCGGTCGTGCAGTGGATCAGCGTCGACTTGCCGGCACCGTTGGGCCCGAGCAGGCCGAAGAACTCCCCCTCCTCAATCTCCAGGGAGACGCTGCGCAGCGCTTCCACCCCGTTCGGGTAGCGCTTCTTCAATTGCTCGATGTCGAGGGCCTTCATGCGGGGGACGACTCTAGCCACCCGCGGCGTTCGTCCTTTGTCGCCCTCAGGGCTACAAAGGACGAACGCCGAGGCGAGGTGTCATATAAGTGCAGCGTGACTGTGCCCGCGCCGTTGCTTGCCGTCGATGCGCCCTCGATGCTTTTCCGCGCCTTCTACGCGCTGCCGAGCAAGATCACGGGGCCGGACGGGCGGCCGGTGAACGCGCTGCTGGGGACCGCGAACCTGATCCTGCGCGAGGTCGAACTGCACCGGCCGCGGGCGGTGGTGCTCTGCTTCGGACCCGACGCGGCCGCCTACCGGACCCAGCTCTACCCCGCCTACCACGCCGAGCGGGAGGAGGCGATGCCGGACGAGCTGCCGCACCAGTTCGCCGACTCGCGCGAGTTCTTCGAGGCGTTCGGCTGGACGGTCGCGGTCGGCGAGGACCTCGAGGCAGACGACCTGCTCGGGACCTACGCGAAGCTGGAGGCGGAGGCGGGCGGGCGGGCGCTGCTGCTGACCGGCGACCGCGACATGTACCAGTGCGCGAGCGAGGACGTGACCGTCCTCTACGTCCGCACCGGTGGCAAAGGCGCGGGGGCCGAAGAAGTGGGCCCGGCGGAGGTGCGCGAGCGCTACGGCATCGATCCCGAGCTGGTCCCCGACTTCATCGCCCTCCGCGGCGATCCCTCCGACGGGCTGCCGGGAGCCAAGGGCGTCGGACCGAAGACCGCGGCGGAGCTGCTGCGGACGCACGGCTCGCTGGAGGCGGTCCTCGCCAGCGCGATCCGCGAGCGGCGGCCGGCGCTGCGTGGGGCGCTGATCGACGGCAAGGAGGACCTGCTCGTCTTCAAGGACATCGCGACCCTGCGCGACGCCAAGGTGAAGCGGCCGAAGGACCGGCCGACGGATTGGCACGGCGCCGCCGAGGCGGCGCGGGCGCGGGGGATGAAGAAACTCGCGGAGCGGCTGGAGGCGAACGCCGACTGAGCGTGTCGCCTTGGTTCGGCCCTCCCGAACTAAGGCGACATTTCAGGAAGGTCGAAGTGCGGTGGCGAGCCCCCAGGCCGAGACGATCGCCCAGACGCCCTCGAGCAGGACGAAGCCCCACTGGGCGGCGGCGACCGCGAGCACGGCGAGGATCGCCGAGCCGACGAGGTTGAGCGTGAGGTAGAGGCGCGAGTCGGGCCGCATGCGCTCGAACTGGACCGCCGCGAAGGCGGCGAGGATCAGCAGCGCGCCGACGATCTGGATCACCTGGTCCACACCGCGAGCCTATTGAGCGGGTACCTTCGCCCCGTGGACCCGGCCTCCCTCCCCCTCTTCGAACAGCGCCAGCTGCGCAAGCGCTGGCGCTACGTCGGCGTCTTCGCCGAGGAGCTGATGCTCTGCGCGGCGCGGGCCGAGGTGGGGCCGCTGACCCAGTCCTTCTGGGTCCTGCTCGACCGCCGCAGCGGGCAGCAGTGGTCCCACACCGCCCTGCGTCCCGGCAGCCGCGAGGTGACGATGGACGGGCCGCGGCTGGAGATCGACGGGCCCGGCCTGCGCGCCTCCCTTCACCTCGGTGAGATCGAGCCGATCGAGGTCAGCTGCCCCAGCGGCCGCGCTCTCGCCTGGACCCGCAAGCGGGTGGGGATGCCGGTCGAGGGAAAGGTCGAGGTGCCGGGACGGCGCTGGGAGGTCTCCGCCCGCGGCGTCGACGACGAATCGGCCGGCCACCACCAGCGCCACACCAGCTGGCACTGGTCCGCGGGGGTTGGCACCGCGACCGACGGCCGTCCAGTCGCCTGGAACCTGGTCACCGGGATCAACGACCCGCCGCAGGGAAGCGAGCGGGCGATCTGGATCGAGGGCGAGCCAAGCGAGCCGTCGCCGGCCTTTTTCGACATCCCGGACGAGATCGGGCTCGGCGACGGCGAGGCGCTCCGCTTCTCAGCCGAGTCCGAACACACCCACGACGACGACTACCTGCTGATCCGCTCCCGCTACCGCCACCGCTTCGGCAGCTTCAGCGGCTCCCTCGGCGGTATCGAGATGGCGGCGGGCCTCGGCGTGATGGAGGAGCACGACGCGGTCTGGTGAGCTAGACACGGTGCTCGGGGTTCGGCAGGTCGAAGTGGCAGCCCGAGTCCCACTCCTTCGGCTGGTTGCCGTGGGCGGGGATGCCGCCGGCGTCCTTGAGGATGCGGGCCATGTGCATCAGGTTCCAGGCGGCGAAGGTGGTGTTGCGGTTGGTGAAGTCGTTGTCGGGGCCGCCTGAACCCTCGTCCAGGTAGGAGGGGCCGGGGCCGGCCTCCCCGATCCAGCCGCTGTCGGCCTGGGGCGGGATCGTGTAGCCGAGGTGCTGCAGCGAGTAGAGGACGTTCATCGCGCAGTGCTTGATCCCGTCCTCGTTGCCGGTGACGATGCAGCCGCCGACGCGGCCGTAGTAGGCCCACTGGCCTTTGTCGTTGAGCAGGTGCGAGTTGCCGTAGAGGCGCTCGATGAAGTGGGTCGCGACCGAAGACTTCTCCCCCAGCCAGATCGGCATCCCGAGGACGAGGATGTCGGCCGCCATCACCCGCTCGTAGATCGCGGGCCACTCGTCGCGCTCCCAGCCGTGCTCGGTCATGTCCGGCCAGACGCCGATCGCGACCTCGTGGTCGATCGCCCGGATCGAGTCCACCTCCACCCCCTGTGCCCGCATCACCGCGATCGACTTGTCCATCAGCCCCTGCGTGTTCGAGGTCTCAGGACTGCGCTTCAGCGTGCAGTTGACGAACAGCGCCTTGAGGTCGGAGTAGTCGGTCTGGGGCATGTCGGTCCTTTCGGTGGGCCGACGCCCGGCGGATCACCAGGTGTCGACGAAGCGATGGGCGCCGGGCGGCGTCGCGCCGGCGGCGTTGAGGGTGGAAGCGATCAGGGACCGAGTCTCTGCCGGGTCGACGACGTCGTCAAGCTCGAACAGCGCCGCCGCGTTCAGCGCCTTCGCGTTCTCTTCGGCCTGGGCGGTTAGGTCGCGGACGCGCTGCTCGCGCTCGGCCTCATCGGGGATCGCCTCCAACTCCTTGCGCAGCGCCAGCCGCACCGCCCCCTCCAGCCCCATCGGCCCGAGGTGGGCGCTCGGCCAGGCGAGCGTCAGGAGCGGCTCGTGCAGGCTGCCGCCGACCATCGCCTGGGCGCCGAGGCCGTAGCCGCGGCGCAGGACGACGGCGACGAGCGGCACCCGCAGCGCCGCACCGGCGACGAGCAGACGGGAGGCGTGGCGGACGAGGCCGGTCGCCTCGGCCTCGGGACCGACCATGTAGCCGGGGGTGTCGACGAGGGAGACGACGGGCAGGCCGAAGGCGTCGCAGAGCTGCAGCAGCCGCGCCGCCTTGTCGGCGGCGTCGCTGGTGACGGCGCCCGCGGTGTGGCGGGTGTCGTTGGCGACGATCCCCAGCGGCCGGCCCTCGATCCGAGCCAGCGCAGCCACCATCTCCGGCGCGAACCGCTCGCGCAGGAAGGTGACGCTGCCCTCGTCGCAGAGGGTCTCGACGATCGGCCGCGGGTCGTAGGCGCGGCGCTTGCGCTCGGGGACGAGCTCGCGCAGCCGCGCCTGGTCGGGTTCGGGACCGGGCGCAGTCGCGCCCTGGAAGTAGGCGAGCAGCTTCTTCGTCACCGCGGTCGCCTCCGCCTCGTCGGCGACGGCGACGTCGACGACGCCGTTGGCGGTCTGGGTCTCGATCGGCCCGACCTCGTCGGGGTGGACGTCGCCGAGGCCGCCGCCGGCGATCATCGCCGGCCCGCCCATCCCCAGGCTGCTCCCCTCGGTGGCGACGATCAGGTCGGCGCAGCCGGCGATCACCGCGTTGCCGGCGAAGCAGCGGCCGTGGACGATCGCGATCCGCGGCACCAGACCGGAGAGCTTCGCCCAGAAGGCGAAGGCGCGGGTGTCGAGCGCGGAGACGACCGGGTAGTCGGTGTCGCCGGGCCGCCCTCCCCCGCCCTCGGCGTAGAAGACGACGGGCAGCCGCATCCGCTCGATCAGCTCGAAGAGCCGGTCCTTCTTGCGGTGGCCGAGCGCACCCTGGGTGCCGGCGAGAACGGTGTAGTCGTAGGAGAGGACGGCGCAGGCGGCGCGCTCGGCGTCGAAGAGGTCGCCGTTGACCCGGGCGGTGCCGCCGATCAGGCCGTCGGCGGGGGTGCGGGCGATCAGGTCCTGCAGCTCGCGCCGCCCGCGCTGGGCGGCGATCGCGTAGCGGCCGTACTCGACGAAGGAGCCGGGGTCGACCAGGTCCGCGAGGTTCTCCCGCGCCGTCCGCCCGCCGGCCGCGTACCGCTTCTCCACCGCCTCGGGCCGCGCCGTGTCCTCGGTTAAGGCGCGACGGGCAACCAGCTCCGCCAAGTCGTCTCGCTCCCCCTCAGCCACGCCGGAATCCTAGGCCGACGGGACGATTCCGGTCCATATGGGACCGTTTTCGTCCCGTCGGCGGGCGGTTAGCCGCGGATCGCCTTGCCGACGAGGTGCTTGAAACGGGTCTGCTCGCGCTTGGAGAGGTTGCCCGGTTTCCCCTTGGACTTCTTGATCAGGGTCCAGAACTCGGTCTGTTCGCGCTCGCTGAGGTTGCCCTCGATGCGGTCGCGGCCTTTCTTCAGCAGCCAGAGGGAGACCACCCAGACTTTCGCCCAAGGCACCCGCTTCCAGATGTGAGGCGCGGCTTTCCGCGCTATCCACCAAGGCATCCCAAACGCTCCCTATTCGACGACTTCGACGGTGCCGTGCATCGTCGGGTGGATCTCGCAGAAGTAGGTGAAGGTGCCGGCTTCCTTGAAGGTTTCCGAGCCGGTCTTGCCTTTCTCGATCGTCCCGGTGTCGAAGCTGCCGTCGTCGGCGGTCGCCGTGTGCGGCGCGGTGTCCTGGTTCTGCCAGTTCACCTTGCCGCCGACCTGGACCACGACCGGGTCGGGCTGGTAGGTGAATTCGACGATGTCGACCTTTTCGGACTTCGACGCCTCGCCGCTGGGGGCGGGTTCGCTCTCGGTCGATTCGGATTCGCCGGTCGTCGATTCTTCGCTCGCGGGCGGGGTGGCCGCCGCTTCCGAGGTGGAATCGGAGCCGCTGTCCCCGCACGCGGCAAGGCCGAGGGAGAGGGCGACCAGGGCAGCGAGGAACAGCGGCTTCAATCCCATGTGGGGGTTGCCTACCCGGATGGCGCGAGCCGAATCAGTCGGAGTGCGGATCTAGGCTGCGGTCCGTGATCACCGGACCCCGCGGACGCTGGGTTGCGGCCGCGGTCTGGCTCCTGCTCGGGGCCGCCGGGCTGCTCGCCCACGCTCACATCGACGACGTCACCGCCGCCGGGCAGAGCAGCTTCCTGCCGGCGGACTCGGAATCGACGCGGGCGCTGGCGGCGCTCCAGGACCTCTCCCCGGGCGGCGGCGAAGAGGTACCGGCGGTGATCGTCTTCGAACGGCGGGGCGGGCTCGAGGCCGCGGACCTAAAGGCGATCGGGCGGCTCGGCGACGGGCTCGGCCGGCTGCGCCTGACCGGGGCGACGCCGATCGTCGACCCCTTCTCCGGCGAACACCGCAACGAGCTGGCGAAGGTGGCGCGAATCGCCAACGGGATCGGCCCGGTCTCCCGCGACGGCGAAGCGGCGCTGCTGGTACTGGCGATCGACGCCGAGGACCGCGGCGCGATAGTCGACGGGGTCGAGCGGATCCGCCACTACCTGAGCGCCCACCAACGGCCGGGGCTGCGGGCCTACGTCACCGGACCGGCCGGGATCGCCGCCGACCTCGAGGCGGTCGCCGCCGACGCCGGCCGCACCCTCCTCTTCGCCACCCTCGGCCTCGTCCTCCTCCTCCTCCTGCTCGTCTACCGGGCGCCGGCGCTGGCCCTGCTGCCGCTGGTCGCCGTCGGCGCCGCCTACCTGGCCGCGGTCGGGATCGCCTACCTGCTGATCGAGGCCGGGGCGATCACCGTCAACGCCGAGGGGACGATGCTCCTCCTCGTCCTCGTCTTCGGCGCCGGGACCGACTACTCGCTGCTGCTGATCCACCGCTACCGCGAAGATGGCTCGCTGGCGAGGGCGGTGCGGGAGAGCCGTCCCGCGATCCTCGCCTCGGGCGGGACCGTGATCGCGGCGATGCTGTGCCTCCTCTCCGCCGACCTCGAGTCCACTCACTGGCTGGGGCCGGTCCTGGCGCTGGGGATCGCCGTCATGCTCGCCGCCACCTTCACTCTGCTGCCGGCCCTGCTGGCGATCCTCGGCGACGGCGCCTTCTGGCCCGCAGCCCGCGCCCGTCCCGCGGGTCAGGGGGTCCCCGGAGGAGCCTCCCCAGATCTGCGACGGAGGGGACCCCCTGACCCGTGCCCAACCGCCTGGACCCGGGTCGCCGACCTCGTCCGTCGGCGCTCCGCCCGAATCATCCTCGTCGTCGTCCTCCTGCTGGCGGTGCTCGCGCTCGGCAACCTGACGAACCACGGGACGCTCGGGTTCGGGCAGGGAGTGACGAAGCCGACCGACTCCAGCCGCGGCAGCGAAGCGCTGGAACGGCACTTCCCGGCCGGGCTCGGCTCGCCGCTGACGGCGGTGGTGCGGGCGGAGGCGGCGCCGCGGGTGGTGCGGGGGATGGAACGGCTCCCCGACGTGCAGCTGGTGCTGCCGGCGCCGGTCCCTGACGAGGCGACGAAAGCGGCGATCCTCTTCGTCCTCCACGGCAACCCCTACGGCAGCGGCGCCGAAGCGGCGGTGGAGGAGATCCGCGAACGCCTGCACGCGCTCAGCCCGGGCGGCCTGCTCGGCGGGATCCCGGCCGAGAACCTCGACGTCGAGGAAGCCAACGCTCGCGACACGAAGCTGATCGTGCCCCTCGTGCTGCTGGTGATCGGGCTGATCCTGATCGCCCTGCTGCGGGCGTTGACCGCCCCGGCCTACCTGATCGCAACCGTGGTCGCCTCGTTCGCCGCCACCCTCGGCCTCGCGACCTTCGCCTTCACCGAGATCGTCGGGATGGAGGGGCTCGCCTTCAACCTCGAGCTGATGGCCTTCATCTTCCTCGTCGCCCTCGGGGTCGACTACAACATCTTCCTGATGACGCGGGTGCGCGAGGAGGCGGCCGCCCGCGGCACCCGCGAGGGCACCCTGAGCGCCCTGACCGCAACCGGCGGCGTCATCACCGGCGCCGGCCTGATCCTCGCCGGCACCTTCGCCACCCTCACCCTGCTGCCGCTGGAGGAGCTGGTCCAGATCGGCGCCACCGTCGCCGCCGGCATCCTCCTCGACACCTTCCTCGTCCGCGCCCTGCTGATCCCGGCGATCACCTACCGCCTCGGCGACCGCGCCTGGTGGCCGCGGCGGACTAATGCAAAACTCTGATGTACTAGTCAGACGCACTTCGGGCGGTTAGGTTTCGGGGGATGGCCGTCGAGCTGAAGGTCCTCCAGAACTCAGACGACGCGTTGCTCGTTTGGAACGTGCCCGAGAAGATCCCCGACTGCGTCGGGTTCGCCGTCCGCCGCGAGCTGGAGCACGACGGCAAGACCCGCGCCGGCTGGATCGACAACTTCGTCGGCTTCGCCGGGGAAAAACACGAGCCGGGAGAACGCCGCCCATCGACCGAGTGGCCCTTCCAGGGCTTCACCTGGACCGACCATGAGCTCGAAGCCGGCGATAGCGCCCGCTACCGGGTGGTGCCGGTGCTGCGCGGCTCCGACGGCAAGCTCAAGCGCGCCGACAACCTCCGCAGCGAGTGGGCCGAAGGTCGCAAGCGCTCCTCCCGCTTCCGGCCCTACTTCAACCGCGGCTTCGTGATGTCGCAGTTCATGGCGCACTACCTGGAGCGCACCGGCCTGTCACTGAGCGAGTTCAAAGAGACGATCTCCGACGAGGACGACCGCACGATCCGGCGCTTCCTCGCCGGCGACCTGCGGCGGGAGATGCTGGAGCTGCTGGCGGAAAGACGCCGCAGCGGCGGCCAGGTCTACGCGGCCCTCTACGAGCTCAGCGACCCTGAGCTGATCGACGCCCTCGTCGCCTTCGGCCCCCGCGCCCACGTCGTCCTCGCCAACGGCTCGATCAAGAAGAAGGACGGTGAAACCTCGGCGACGGCGCGCAAGCGCGACCAGAACGGAACCGGACGGGACCGCCTCCTCGCCGGCGGCTGCGACGTCGAGGCCGACAACCGCTTCATCTCTCCCGGCGCTCTCGGCCACAACAAGTTCCTCGTCTTCGCCGACGCCGCCGGCAAGGCCAAGAGCGCCTGGACCGGCAGTACCAACTGGACCCCCACCGGCCTCTGCACCCAGCTCAACAACGGCCTGCTGGTCCGCGACGCGGATATCGCCGCCGCCTACCTGGAGCAGTGGCAGCGGCTTCGCGCCGCCGGAAGCGAGTTCCCCGCAACCCTGGTCGAGTCGAACTCGCAGGCAAAGGAACCGCGCAGCGGCGCGACGCTCTGGTTCTCGAAGACCTCGAAACAGGTCGACCTGGCGGCGCTGCGGGAGATCGTCGAGGGCGCCGAGACCGGGCTGATCTTCCTGATGTTCATGCCCGGTGGAAAAGGTGTCCTCGCCGACGTCCTCGCCCGTCAGAAGGAGGAGCCCGACTTGTTCATCCGCGGCGTCGCCAGCGAGCTGCCCGACCCCCACGACGAAAGCACCGTCGACGCCACCCTCGTCGGCCCCGCCGGAGCCGAGGAACACAGGCTCGACGTGATCGAGCCCGAGGGGCGTCCCAACTCGATCGCCTGGTGGGCGGCGGAAGCGACGCACAATGACTTCGTCGGCAGGGTCGGCTACGCGATCGTCCACAGCAAGGTGCTGGTCGTCGACCCCTTCTCGCCGAAAAACTGCACCGTCGTCACCGGCAGTCACAACTTCTCGCTCAGTGCAAGCAAGGAGAACGACGAGAACTTCCTCGTCGTGCGGGGCGATCAGGCGCTGGCCGAGGCCTACACCGTCAACGTCTTCAGCGCCTGGCGCCATTACCGCGCGCGCATCGCCCAGGGAAACCCATGGCCCGGCCTGCGGGCAACCGACAGCTGGATGGCAGGGTCGCTGCGCGCCCGTCGCGAGCAATCGACCTTCTGGGGGTTCTGACTAAAACCCCGGGCTGCGCTTCATCTGGTGCCGCTCGCTGGGATGGGCGCCGCCCTTCTCCTCCAGGGTCGCGCAGGCTTCGGCGATGTCGTCCGCGAGCCGGTCGACCTGGGAGCGGCCCAGCGTCTCCTTGACCAGCGCCCGCATCACCTTCACCTCCTGCGCGTCGGGCGGCATCGTATAGGCGGGGAGCATCCAGCCGCGCTCGGCCGAGAGCTGCCAGGAGACGTCGAACTCGTCGTAGCCCTTGCCCTCGTGCAGCTTGAAGGCAACCAGCGGCAGCTGCTCCTCGTCAGCCCCGATGAGGTCGAAGTTGCCGTTGTCCTCGAGCTTCTGCGCCAGCGCCTTCGCGTTCTGCTCCATCGCCCCCATCACGTGGGCGTAGCCCTCGCGGCCGAGGCGGACGAAGTTGTAGTATTG